>MDSV01216009.1_pt1 | contig 13842 bp, 12 predicted proteins | sample 810851 | NCBI WGS metagenome assembly MDSV01 (sample SAMN05326640, study PRJNA326480) | marine metagenome | isolation source: seawater | place: Atlantic Ocean: North East | collected 2012 | reverse complement strand
GATGTGATAGGTGAAGGTCTTCACTAGGCATCAAACATAAAAAAGCCACGCTAATCATAGCATGGCTTTTTTAATGATTTACGGTAGGACTATTCGTTACATTATTATGACCCTTCGTCAATGCGAACTAGCTTGATCGTCCCATCGGCACTAGCAACACGGCGATAGCGCGTATTAGTAGAAGTTGAAGGACTTATCGATGGTTGAGAAGAATAGCTATTAGGCGTAGTGGTCTGCTGCTCAATTAGCTGCCCCATACGATCAGCAGGCGCAGGGTTCAAAGGACGGCTATTTGCTGGCTGACCGTACTGCCCTGGGCTTGGTGCTGCATTACCAATGATAGCACGATAGAACTTTTGGCCTGCGCGTCCATCTGCTGGGAAAATGCCACGACTGGTCTGATATTGCTGGATAGCGGTACGGGTATTGTCCCCAATGATGCCATCAACACCACCAATATCATAGCCTGCATTTAGTAAGGCTTGCTGAATATCTTTTGCTTGTTGACGACTGATACCAGGATCGTCTGTTGGCCAAGCAGTGATAAAGTCTGTTTTGCTACTGTCTTCGCGAGTAATCAAATCTGATAAATGGGCGATCGCCAAAGCATAGTTTTCTGAAGCATTATACGAGTAGAACGTATCAAAGTTTTTACCAACCAAAAACGCAGGACCATCGACACCAGCTGGTAGCAATAAACCCGCACGACTCAAGTCATAAGGCAGCGGACTGCCGTTAGCCAGCGTTAGACCTTGATTGCGCCAATGGCTGATAGATTTTTTGTCTTTACGGTTGGAAGCCGCCCAAAATCCATCAGGTAGTTTAACTTCATAACCCCAAGGCTCGCCCGTACGATAACCACGTTTGTCTAAAAAATTTGCAGTAGAGGCGAGCGCATCAGGCACACTATTAACAAGGTCACGACGTCCATCACCATCACCGTCTACTGCTAGCTCTAAGAAGGTACTAGGCATAAACTGCGTTTGCCCAAACGCACCTGCCCATGAGCCTGTCATATCATTGGGCGCGATATCACCATTTTGTACGATTTTTAGGGCATTGGCATACTCACCTTGAAAGTAGCTTTGACGACGATCAAAACAAGACAATGTCGCTAACGATTCAAACAAGGGTTTTTTACCTAAGGTTTGACCAAAGTTGGATTCTACACCCCATACGCCAAGCACATGCTCTGCTTTTACCCCATAACGCGATTCGATTTGGCGCAGCGTGTCACGCCACTGGCGCTTGGCACGAATACCATCTTCGACACGCTCTTTGTCTACTAGCGCTGAGAGATAATCCCAGACATCTTTTTGAAACTCTGGCTGATAGTTGAGTGACTGAATGACACTAGGATCAGGCTGGCTTGGACGATAGTTGTTAAAGGTATAGCTACTGACACCGCGAAACTTGCTCGAATTTTTTAGGCCATCCAAGCATTGCTGAAATTCACTATTGGACAGATCTGGAGCGGGCGGCTGAGCTGCTTGGGCAGTGCTCACAAGGCTAATGCCAACTGCAACACTAAGCAATGACAAGGTAGAAAAAGGAGTCAAACGCATGAAAATATCCTATAAACGTTAAGTTGGCTGCTAAGAGACAAAAATCAAAAGGCTAAAAGTGGTATCAAGGTAGAGTAACCAATCTAAACAGTAAAGAAAAGCTGTCGAAGTACTAAGATTATGAATGGTTACGATAAATTGACGATGGCGTGAGGTTGGGAGAGTATTTTGTTGAGCTAAAAGTTCAAAGTGTCAGACAGCATTTAAATTTCAGAAATTTTTTAGCAAATAGAACCTATCTACTTAGCTAGCAAATTATCCAACTCTTTAATAAAGCCATGAATCCGCGCCGCATTTTTAACCAAATCGCCGCCACCAATCCGCGGCTTACTACGTATATCGACTAAACGTTCATTCTCGCTATCCGTGATACGGACGACGATATCGTCTTTAAAACCGAAACAAGCAGTGATGTCCGTCGCTTCTATCGCTTCTATAATGTCTTTATCTGCATCAATATTGACCAGCTCCCAGCCCAAGTTTTCAATGGCTTGTGTGCTTGCCGCAACCAATTCAGGTTGCGTTTGGTCATAGCGTAATGTCTGTAATTCAGGATAACCGATACGCTGTTGCTCTGCGGTCTCGATACCATCGTAAGCGACTGGATTGGGTGCATCAGCGCGTAGTAGGGCAATCGCCACAAATTGAGGTGGGTTCATCAAGTCGGTAGAAATATCATGGATGGGCGGTACGTTTTTGGCGGTATTCATCATGCTTAAAGGAATAGCAATGGCAGTGATGGCAAGCACTGCCGAGATTAACGCGCTACCAATACTCGCCGTGTTTCGTTTAAACAATAGCTGTATGGCTAGTAGTATCAATGCCGCGATACCAGCAAATACCCCAAATTTAAACCCTGTAAATGCAGTCGCTAAACCGATCATGCCAAATTGATAGAGTGGCCCTGCGAGCACGACCAGTAAGACAGCAATCAAACTTATCAGACCAACGAATATTTTCATTGCGCTTCTCCATCATGATTGAACATTGATCATTGCTGCGCAAACCAATTCTTTATTGCTTATTTCAATAGCCAAACCTGCTCTGTCACTTTTAGGTCAGGCATGGAGCCAATAGAGCTAGGCTCGCTTGCTAGCTTACAAATCTGATAGTGACTGCCATAATATTGCTGCACTTGCTCATGATTGATAGAGAACGGCGGCCCATCTTTTTTACTTTGATCGTAATTAAGCGTTATTAGCAATTGTGGCGCATTGTCGCTAACTTTACGTATCTGTTCGCTATAGTCGGGACGCATATCAGCTGGCAGAGCAATCAAAGCTGCTTTATCATATATCGCATCGATAGTACCTAGATCTGTAGAGGTCAAAGCAAAGATATCAGCGGCCCAGAGTGTAATATTTCGCTGCTCATCACCATCTACCAGCTGACCTTGGTAGTATTTAATATCTGGATTTTCTACATGCTGAGAGACAATAGGTTGGATATTTTGTTCAGCAAAGAATGCTTGTACGGCTGTCTCAACCAACTCAACGCCCACCACATCATACCCTTGTGCCGCGAGCCAAACCATATCGATAGATTTGCCGCAAAGAGGAACAAAGATACGGCTACCGACTGCTAAATCTAAGTGATCAATATACTCAGTTAATAATGGATTAACAGCTGACTGATTAAATCCGATACGCTTTTCTTGCCAGCGTTTGTGCCAAAATTCGGGATTCATAATTTACGCCTATCTATAGGTATTTGTTGATATCTTTATAATAACGTCTTATTTGAAAATGCTGAACACAATAAAAAGCCAAACACCTATTTTATAAGCATTTGGCTGTTAGCAAGCAGGATTTGTTAATCAATCGTTTAGCTCGTCATATATTGACTAAATTCTTTACGCAGTTTGGCAAGCTTTGGTGGTATGGCAAAATTGCAATAAGCCTGTCCTGGATTTCTGTTAAAGAAGTCTTGATGCGCCTCTTCTGCGCGGTAAAATTCAACAGCAGGGTGTACTTCTGTGACGACATTGATGCCCATATCACGCAGCTTATTAATGGTGCGATCAACCGTTGGTTTTTGATCTTCCTCAGTATAAAAGACCACGCTGCGATACTGACTGCCAACATCATTGCCTTGACGATCCATCGTTGTGGGATCATGCGTGGCAAAAAATACGTCGAGGATGACTTCCAACGGGACGGTCGTCTCATCAAATTCGACTTTGATGACTTCGACGTGTCCAGTGTCACCACCGCATACGGCTTCATAATTGGCTGATACTGCATCGCCGCCCATATAGCCTGAAACGACAGACTGCACGCCTTTTACGGATAAAAAGACAGACTCGGTGCACCAAAAGCAGCCACCGCCTAATACGATTGTTTGCATAATTTTTTCCTATTTTTATAAATATAAAATCATCGTTGTTTGCCTAGGTGTTATCTATCAAACAATATCGTTTAGCTTAGCAGGGCATCTGGTGGCGATAAGTAACAAACAGTAATGTTATAATGGGCTTTTGCTACGTGTGGTATGACCGCAGCGCTAATAAAAACGGTGCGGTTTGCCAATCATTTTATTTGAATAATGAGTGTGACCATGAGCCAGCCAACGCCCGATACTGCCCCAGCCATCCAGCATGATACGCTATTTACCACACCGCTGGACAAAGCGGCGCGTTTTTCTTTTGATGAGCAAGTGGTGGCTTGTTTCCCCGATATGATTCGCCGTAGCGTACCCGGTTATGGTCAGGTATTGGCCATGCTGCCCATATTTGCCCGTCGTCACTGCAAGTATCGTCAGCAGGGCGATAGTGGTCAACGCGTTAGCCGTATTTATGACTTGGGCTGCTCGCTTGGTGCCGCCAGTATGACGCTGGCTGGTGAGTTTGACCCGCAAGACTTGCAGATTAAGGCGATTGATATCTCCCCCGCGATGACGTCCGAAGCCACGACGTTATTGAGTGACAATTATCCTGAGCACGATATCGAAGTCATTACTGCAGACATTCGCGACGTTGAGCTTGAGCCATGCGACATGGTGATTTTAAACCTAACGCTACAGTTTTTACCAGCAGCCGATAGAGTCGCAGTATTAGAAAAAATCTATGCGGCCTTGAGCGAAGGCGGCATACTGGTATTAACCGAAAAAACTCATGCCTTTGATGAGCAGTATGATGCGTGGTTGGTTGAGCGTTATTATGACTTTAAGCGTGCCAATGGCTATACCGAAATGGAAATCAGTGGCAAGCGTAATGCATTAGAAAACGTGCTGATTACCGATACGCTAGATGAGCATCATGCACGGTTAGATCAGGTTGGCTTTAAACGTCATCTGACGTGGTTTCAGTTTTTAAATTTTGTCTCTATTGTGGCGTTTAAATAATCCTTACTTTTAACACAGTTATTTCTTCATCATTACGGTAATCTGCTTCTATGCTAAACGACACAATTACGCACGCCGAACGCGAACTATATTTAACCCTATTAGAGCTGGCTCAGCAGCAGCCGAGCGCTTATGAGTGGCTGACGCGACTGCCAACATGGTTAAATGACATCAAGGACAAAGCTAACTACGCACATGCGCCTGCTTATCAAGCGTCAGTCGCTCGTTTACCACAATTGGCTGTCAATCACGTCGATCTCAACAGCGATATATTGACGATTGAGGCAAGTCTAAATGAGTCTCAGCGCAAACAAACAACGGCGTTATTAAAGCAGTTGATGCCGTGGCGTAAAGGCCCATTTCAGATTGGCGGTCAAATCGGCGATGATGAGTCAGGTATTAAGATCGATACCGAGTGGCATAGTGATTGGAAATGGCAACGTGTTGCGCCGCATTTAAGTAGGCTTGATGGTCGGCGTGTATTGGATGTGGGCGGAGGTTCTGGCTATCACGGTTGGCGTATGGCAGGGGCTGGCGCGGACACGGTCATTATTATTGATCCGTCATGCTTGTTTTACCATCAGTTTATGGCGATTCGTCATTTTGTCGGTAGCGCGGATGCCCATACTCATAATACAGGCCGTTACCGTACGCATTATATTCCTGTGCCGCTCGAGGCCTTGCCAGAGCATAGCCAACTGTTTGACACCGTATTTAGCATGGGTGTGCTCTATCATCGCCAGTCACCGTTCGAGCATTTACAACAGTTGAAAGGGCAGTTGGTCAAAGGCGGTGAGCTAGTGCTTGAGACGTTAGTTATCGAAGGCGATGCCAATACAGTCCTAGTACCGCACGACCGCTACGCGCAGATGAATAACGTGTATTTTTTACCATCGGTCGCCGCATTGATAGGTTGGCTAGAAAAAGCAGGTTTCTCAGAAGTGCGTTGTGTCGATGTGGCTGTCACCTCAATGAAGGAACAACGAAAAACCGAATGGATGACCTATCATTCGTTAGCAGACTTCTTAGATCCTAATGACTCAACTAAGACCATCGAAGGATATCCTGCACCCATGCGTGCGACTTTGATTGCGAAAAAGTAGCAAGACTTTTATTGTAGCTACCATCAGCTTGCTATCGCTACCTGCTCTCGCAGGATACGGGACACCATCCAAAGATTCAGGTTTTGTACAAGACGACTGGCAAGTGGTTTGTGATAATACGCGTACTTGCCGAGTGGCAGGCTACTCAAGTGACGCCTCAATAGATAAGCCTGTTTCAGTGCTATTCACCGTATCGCCAAAAGTAGCGCTGCCAAAGGCACAAATTCAGTTGGCATCAAAAGTATCCAAAGATAAGGCTGAGCTGTGGTTAAATAATAAAAACTATGGGACATTGCAGCCCGCTGGAAGTGACGCTGCATTATATGATCTATCTGCTAAGCAAACACAAGCAATTATCGATAAGGCTCGATAAGAAATATTTGGGATTTAATGACGAAAAATGACTGATTATATCAGCCATTTTTTGAAAGCGACTTCCATGACTATTTTAAGGATGAAACCAACAGAGCCTGCGCCAAGGGCCAAAAAGATCCAAAAGGTACCTGCGCGCCCAGCATCAGAAGTTTTAGAGATATCCCACATGATAAAGAATAAGAAAGCGATGAATATCGGCAGTAAGACGTACAAGCCCCAACTGGTGACCGTACTGGCAGCAATAGCAAACATAGCGTAATCCTATAGGGTAATAACGCGTCTTCTATGGCGTAAAAGCGTCATAGAAGCGCAATATAAACCATCATTATAACGTGTAAGCGGTTGGGTATAAACGACTGCCCAGTATCGGGCAACAGGAACGCTACAATTGACAAAGTCATTCGCTCATTGATTTTATATTATTTATACCAGATTTATTTTACTAAGCATCAGCAAACGAGCGAACAAAATTTATATTAATCCCAATTATCAATATTAGTTGTCATAACGGTAAGATTTTAGGGCTAATTTTGGCGCAAATGGTGCAATAAAGCGCAAAGATTGTTATATTTACAGATTACTTATCTTTTTGCATTATTTTATCCCTGCAATGTCGGTCGGCACTATAATAAGCAGTTATCGACTGCTCGCATTCGCACCGTTTTTGTTGTTTATTTAATTGAGTTCAAATCCCTATGTCACAAGCCCAAATTGATACGCTTGCATCCCTATTCAATGATGCCATTCAAACCCTACAAGCAGATGGTACGCTACCAAGCGACTGGCAGAACAACAGCCAAATCACGCGTACGAAAGATTTAAGCCACGGTGATTTTGCCAGCAATATCGCACTGACGGCGGCCAAAGCGGCCAAGGCCAATCCACGCCAACTTGCCGAAAAAATCGTCAATGCTCTCCCTGAGAATCAAGACATTCGCCAAGTAGAAATCGCCGGTCCTGGGTTTATCAACGTATTTTTAAACTCAGAGGCTAAGTTTGCGGTATTGGACGATATTTTTACTCAGCAAGATCGTTTTGGTCTGAGTAATCAGTTTGATGGTCAAAAGGTACAAGTCGAGTTTGTCTCTGCCAATCCGACCTCAAGCCTGCATGTCGGTCACGGACGCGGTGCAGCGTTTGGTATGAGCGTATCAAACTTACTAGAAGCCATCGGTTACGACGTCACTCGCGAGTATTATGTCAATGATGCGGGTCGTCAGATGGATATTTTGGCGACCAGTACCTATTTGCGTTATTTGGCGCTAAATGGTGAGCAAATCACGTTCCCAATCAACGGCTACCAAGGCGATTATGTCAGTGATATCGCACAGACATTAAAAACGCAGCATGGTGACAGCTACGTTCATCGTTTTGCCGATGTTGCCAAAGACGTACCAGAAGACGCAAAGTTTGAGATCAATGCGGATGGCGAAAAAACGCTCATTTCAGGTGACAAAGAAGCGCATATTGATGGCTTGATTGCGGGTAGCAAAGCCTTGCTTGGTGACAGCTATGCGCTGTTTTTAAATGCCGCCTTGAGCAGTATTTTGGCCGATATCAAAGACGATTTGAATGACTTTGGTGTGAGCTACGAGTGCTGGTTCAGTGAAAGATCGATTGATAGCGAGATTGAGCCTGTCCTACAAATACTCGATGACAAAGGTTACTTGTACGAAAAAGACGGCAACATCTGGTTCAAATCGACCGATTTTGGTGATGAAAAAGACCGCGTGGTTCGCCGTGCTAATGGTCAGTCGACGTATTTTGCCTCGGATATTGCTTATCATAAAAACAAGTTTGATCGCGGTTTTGACAAAGTGATTAACGTTTGGGGCGCCGACCACCATGGTTATGTGCCACGCGTAAAAGCGGCGCTGCTCGCGTTGGGGATTGATGCTGAACGTCTTGATGTCGTGCTCGTACAGTTTGTGGCATTGTGGCGCGGCAGTGAAAAAGTACAAATGTCTTCACGCTCAGGTCAGTTCGTTACTTTGCGTGATTTACGTGCAGAAGTCGGCAATGATGCGGCGCGTTTTTACTATGTCGCGCGTAAGCCTGAAGTACACATTGACTTTGATTTAGAGCTTGCCAAATCACAAAGCAAAGACAATCAAGTGTATTATATTCAGTATGCGCATGCGCGCGTTTGCCGTGTATTAGAAAAACTGGCAACCTACGATTTGGCAGTAGATGATGCTGTTGGTTTGGCACATCAAGATTTGCTTAATGCGCCCAATGAAGACGAGTTGATTAAACTGTTAGCTGGTTATCCAGCGACACTATTACGTGCAGCGACTGGCTACGAGCCGCATGTCTTGACTAACTACTTAAAAGAGCTTGCTGCATTGTTCCATGGTTGGTATGACACCAATCGCATTTTGCCTGTCAGTCTCACGACAGGTGAAACACCAAGCTCAGATGAGATGGCATTGATGCAAGCACGTTTGCGCTTGTCCAAAGCAGTTAGACAGGTCTTGGCGAACGGCCTTGGTCTGCTTGGTTTGTCAGCACCTTCTGCTATGTAGTCATTTTCTAACATGTGACATGAGTATAGACAGCCAATAGCATTAATTCGATGATGACCGTTAAATTCAGTAGGGAGAACGAGATCCATGCTAGCCAAAAAACCGAAAGGCGCAACAGAAAAGCGCAAATCAAGTAGCGTATCGGGCTTATTGTGGATGTTTGTTGGGGCGGTATTGACCCTTATGATCGGGGTATTTATCTACCTTTCACCATTATTCAACTTTAGTCCCGCTGATGGTAGCGCCGAGAACGATCCTGACAGGCAGGTGCAGCCGCGCGTAGATACTGATACCGATAATGGCGATTATGAATTCTACGATATTTTGCCCAATCAAGAGATGGCAACCATTCCTGATGAAGATATCGCTGAGATTGATAACGATCAGATAGGAGATATTGGCGCGTTTGAGCCGGATGTCGTCGTGACCCAGCCGGATAGTACGGCAGCTAATGGTATAGATAATGCTGGTAGCTTTGGTAATGTGGAAAGTCCTGCAGGCGAGACCAGTGGCGGTAGTAATACTGCTGCGGGCGACGATATTGTTGTTGTTGAAGAGGACGCAACTTATGATGGCACGCCACCTGCTAACACCAGCAACTCTGCGACCCGTAACAACAATGCAGGAGCAGGTACGGCAAGTATTCAAGCGGCCAAACCTGCTGCGACCTATATTTTGCAGATCAATAGCTTTAGTGATGCAGATGAAGCAGATCGTCGCCGCGCCCAAGTATTGATGGCAGGCGTGGATGCCAGAGTAGTCAAAAATACGACAGGTAATGGCTTACCTATCTATCAGGTAATCTCGCGTCCGTTAAGTAACCGTCAGGCAGTGACAACAGCACAGCAGCGCCTACAAAATAACGGTATTGACTCTATTATCGTTGAACAGCGTCGTTAGTCCAAGCGCTATATATAATAATCGGTATATATAAGAAGTATTTGTGATCATAAAAAAGCGTCGTCATGACGCTTTTTTTATCTCTTTAATTTATTAAGCACTCTATTATCTTTTCTCCTTAATCAAAATATTCATAAAGAGTATGGTTATGACAGCATCTCCCTCAGCAGTACCGCAAGCAGGCGTTATCAAAGCATTCTTTCAAAAGTACTTTATCAATGCCTTTACGGGCATGGCGTTAGGGCTATTTGTCACACTAATTGCTGGCTTGATTATCTCGCAAATCGGTGGCTGGTTGAATTTGCCCGCATTAATCGCCGTGGGTAAGCTTGCGTCAATATTGATGGGGGCGGGCATTGGGGTAGGTATCGCTTATTATTTAAAAGCGCCAACACTCGTGATGCTTAGCTGCCTTGTAGCAGGTATGTTGGGTGCGCATTCTGAAGCACTAATGGCAGGAACGCTATTCATACCACAAGAGGGTGGCCCTGCGACCTTTGTAGCACTGCCAGGCAACCCAATCGGCGCTTATCTGACGTCTGTATTCGCTTATCGCGCTGGTACGTGGATCGCAGGCAAGACCAAGCTCGATATTTTATTAGTGCCCTTAGCAGTGTGTGGTATCGCGCTATTGGTCTGTGCGCTGCTCAATCCGCCTGTTGTTGCGGCAGTTAATGCGATTGGGCAAGGGATTCACGCGGCAACTGAGCTACAGCCATTGCTGATGGGTATCGTGATTGCAGTCGTCGTTGGTATCTTATTGACGCTACCGACATCGAGCGCTGCCATTTGTATTGCGATTGGCCTTGGGGGTTTGGCGGGCGGTGCCGCAGTTGTTGGCTGTGCCGCGCATATGATTGGTTTTGCCGTGGCCAGTTTTAAGGATAATGGATTTAGTGGCGTGATATCTCAAGGATTGGGAACCAGCATGCTGCAAATCCCTAATGTGCTAAAAAAACCTATCGTTTTGCTGCCTGCCGTTATTGCGAGCGCGATCGTTGGCCCTATCGCGACTGTCGGATTTGGCTTGGCTTGTACGGCGACAGGGGCGGGCATGGGTACCGCTGGTCTGGTTGGTGTGTTCGGCGTTATTGAAGCATCACAAGAAATCATGAGTACGACCCAATTATGGACAGCGATTGTCCTTCTGATGTTTGTATTGCCTGCAGTGATTGCAGGTTTGGTCGCTTACATCATGCGCCGTATGGGCTGGCTAGTCGCTGGTGATATGAAGCTGCCCTAAAAACGGATAAAAATTTGTATTCGTGACCATACAACAAAAAAGCCCTGCTGTTCAAAAACAGTAGGGCTTTTTTATTTAAGGAGCGTCAGTTAGTTATGGTGCGGTACTTGTTTTATCACTACGCTTGTTATTGCGTCTTGGTTTTAGTTTACGCGATAACTGAGTGATGTCGTTTATAACTTCACTATAATGTGATGGGAATACCCGCTGAATGGCATCAACCATTTTGGCATCATTCCCAATTAAGCAGCGCTGCTGATTGGTCGCAGCGGCATGTAAAATAATCCAAGCTGCTTCGCTGGCATCAAATTTCAACAGTTTATTAAAGCTTTTAATGGCTTTATCACCAGTAGGCATACCGACCGTACTGGTACTATCATTGCCACGTGCGCTATTGGCAATATTGGTTTTGATACCGCCTGGATGGATACAGGTCGCTGATACACCGCAATTCTGAATGTTAAGCTCTTGACGCAGGCTTTCTGTAAAGCCGCGTACCGCAAACTTACTGGCATTATAAGCAGAATATGAAGGCTGAGCGGTCAAACCAAACAAGCTGGAGATATTGATCACATGACCATGTTCTTTAAACTGGCGGGGTTGATCGTTTTGATTATCACTCGTCACCTCGCTTTGTTTGACACTGTTTTTGATGAGTGGCAAAAACGCTTTGGTGCCATAAACCACGCCCCAAAAATTGATATCCATCACCCATTCAAGCTCCTCAATACTAGCGCCCTCTATCGTCGAAGAGAAGGCCACGCCTGCATTGTTAAAGATGAAATTGACTTTGCCATGGTCGCGCATCACGCTATCCGCCCACGCTTGCATAGCGTCATTGTCTGATACATCAAGTACAGTCATGGTGACCTTAACATCATAACCAACCAGCATCTCTTTGGTTCGTGTCAGTTGTTCTACATTGATGTCTGATAGCGCCACATGACAGCCCATTTTTGCTAAGTGAAGCGCAAGCTCGCGTCCCATCCCAGAACCTGCGCCAGTAATGGCGGCGACATGATTTTGGTAATAAGGTGCAATATCATTATCTTGTTCGCTGGGTGTATAAAAGGGCAGGTGCTGGCGTAATGAGGACGCCATCGTGGTTATATTGTTAAGCATAATAAACAGTCCTTTGTATTATTAAGAGTGAGTATTCATAGGTGCCATAGACGTTGGAAAACAGCAGTAGAATAAAAGTCGCAATAGACTATCTACATTAGCATGATTAATCATGAGGTCTACTTGCGATTGATAAATACTGCTATCATTTTGTAATGAGGAGCGTCAATTATCTCTAAAGCACTATACTGTTAAGTGTTCTTGGAATATAAAGGTTAATCAAATTTTTGATAAATAATTTAGGCAATCGATAGACATAAAAAAAGCGCCTTGGCTTATAAGGCCAGACGCTTTTTTGAATACCTCATTACTAATAATGAGCCATCTAAGTCTCATTATGCATTAAGAAATTTTAGGTATTTTACCTTCATTGATGACTTCTGCATCAACCATCACGGTCTTGGCATTTTCCATAGAAGGTAGCTCATACATGGTCTCAAGCAGGGCGTTTTCTACGATAGAACGTAGACCGCGCGCGCCAGTTTTACGCTCCATTGCTTTTTTGGCGATGGCATCAAGTGCTTCATCTGTAAAGCTGATCTCAGCACCTTCCATATCGAACAAGTACTTGTACTGTTTGACCAGTGCGTTCTTAGGTTCGGTAAGGATTTGGACTAAGGCTTCTTCATCAAGCTCTTTGAGCGCTGCAAGCACAGGCAGACGACCGATGAGCTCAGGAATCAAACCAAACTTGATCAAATCTTCTGGCTCAACTTCTTGTAGCAAGTCTGAGCTACGACGGCTGTCGTCTTTTGAGCTAACATCTGCGTTAAAGCCGATACCACCTTTTTCGGTACGTTGCTGAATGACTTTATCAAGTCCTGCAAACGCGCCGCCGACGATGATTAGGATGTTACTGGTATCGACTTGGATCAGCTCTTGCTGTGGATGCTTACGACCACCGTGCGGCGGAATCGCAGCAACGGTGCCTTCGATCAGCTTTAGCAGCGCTTGCTGCACGCCTTCGCCCGATACATCACGGGTAATCGATGGGTTATCACCTTTTTTGCTAATTTTGTCGATTTCATCAATATAGATGATGCCTTGTTCCGCTTTGGCCACATCGTAGTCAGACGCTTGTAGTAGCTTTTGCACGATGTTCTCAACGTCTTCACCGACATACCCTGCTTCGGTCAAGGTGGTGGCATCGGCCATTGCAAATGGCACATCAAGCAGACGAGCCAAGGTTTGCGCCAGCAAGGTCTTACCAGAACCCGTTGGGCCAATCAGCAAAATGTTACTTTTTGCCAATTCTACCATCGCGTCATCAGCACCGATTTTGGCTTTTTTGCTGTTATTGGCAAGTGTCTGGCTGACTTTTAGACGTTTGTAATGGTTATATACCGCGACCGATAACGCTTTTTTGGCAGCGTCCTGACCGATGACATATTCGTCAAGCTTGGCACGCAGTTCTTTTGGGGTAGGGAGTTTTTTATTTACCCAAGAGGTATCTACGTCGCTGTCGTCATCGCTGTATTCCGCGCTATCTGCGATTAGATCAGTACATAACTCGATACATTCATTACAGATATTGGCATCGTCAGCGGCAATCAGCTGCTGGACATCGCTTTTGGCTTTACCACAAAACGAACAATGCGGGATGTTGTCTTCTGCCATAAAAGGCGCTCCTAAAGTTTAAAACTGGTTAGTCTATTTGCGACATATCG
>MDSV01007248.1_pt1 | contig 13842 bp, 13 predicted proteins | sample 810851 | NCBI WGS metagenome assembly MDSV01 (sample SAMN05326640, study PRJNA326480) | marine metagenome | isolation source: seawater | place: Atlantic Ocean: North East | collected 2012 | reverse complement strand
TAAAACAATATTCTAAATTTAATATCAAAAATGACTATTTTGTATTATTTGCTGGAAACGGTACTGAGCATTTAAAAAATTTGAATAAATACTTTAAAAGTTTTAAGTTTATTTTTGTAAATAGAAACATACTAAATAGATTACTTTCAAATATTAAAAGATTTGAGATAAGTAAAAAAGGAAAATTAGATAATTCAGTATTATATGATAAAATAATTAGAAATCTATCCAATTATCAATTTAATGAAAAATTTGTAAACACTCAATTAACTAGTCTTTCGACTAAAACAAATAAAATTCAAATCATTGATTTCGAGGAACTTATAAAAGATAAGAAAAAAACTTTATTAAAAATAAATAGTTTTTTAAAATTAAAGTATTCAAAACAAATGCTCTTCCCATCATTTGTAAATTCACGTGTATATTTACATAAATCAAATAAAATAGTTGAAAATGATAATTTACAAAATTATCTTCAAAATAGAGAGTTTAAGAGAATAAAATTTCTTCAAAAAAGTATGATATTGCTTCAACTCTATTCTTTTTATATTAGACTTTACAGAAGACTACGTTTACTTTTCAGATAAAATAGTAAATAAAAATGAAAGCTATCGGAATAATTCCAGCAAGAATGTCTGCGTCCAGATTTTATGGTAAACCATTGCATCCTATATTAGGGATGCCAATGCTAGAACATGTGTTTATAAGAGCTAAAATGTATAAAAAATGGAGAGAATTAGTTGTTGCAACGTGTGATAAAGAAATAAAAAGTTTTTGTGAAAAAAAAGGATTCCCAGTTGTAATGACAAGCTCTTCACATAGACGAGCTTTGGATAGAGTTGCTGAGGCTTCAAACAAATTGTCTAATCAAATCTCAATGGATAATCTTGTTGTATGTGTCCAAGGTGATGAGCCAATGCTAGAACCCAGTATGATTTCAAAATTAATTGTACCTTTTAAAAAGAATAAGTCGATTACAGCAACCGTATTAGCAATGCACATAACTGAAGAGTCGATTTGGAGAAATCCAGATACAGTAAAAATTATTCACGATAAAAATAATAAAGTATTATATACATCTAGAGCTCCAATTCCTTATTGTGCAGAAAAATTCTCAAAAAAATTATATGCAAGAAGAATATATGGAGTCTTCGCTTTCAAAAAAAAATATTTAGATATATTTGTTAATTCAAAAGAAACTTGGTTAGAAAAAATAGAATCTTGTGATAGCAACAGAATTTTAGATTTGTCATTTGATCAATATATTTCACCGTTTCCATCAAGGAAATCATTTTCAGTTGATAGCCCAAGTGATATAAAATTAGTAGAAAAATATATGAAGAGAGATAAAATTTATAAACTTTATAAATAAGAGTTAATGACGAAAAAAAATAAAAAAATTATTTCCGTAGGGATCATAGGTTATGGTCTTGTAGGGAAAAGAAGAAGAGAATTTATTGAAAAAAACAAAAGTTTCAAGCTTATTGCGGTTAGTGATGTAACATTCAAAAACAGTGGTGTTTTTAATGATGGAGTTTTTTATTTTAAAAATTATCAAAAACTGCTAGAGACAAAAATTGATGCAATCTTCATATGCATGCCTAATAAAATGGCACCCATTGTAACAAAAAAGGCTCTCAAACTTGGCATGCATGTTTTTTGTGAAAAACCCCCAAGTCGTGATGTAGTTTCATTAGAAAAAGTAATTGAGGTAGAAAAACTTTACCCTAAACTAAAACTGAAATATGGATTTAATCATAGATATCACGACTCAATAATTCATGCCAAGAAGTTAATAGAGTCAAAAAAATTTGGTAAAATTATTAATATAAGAGGAATATATGGGAAAAGTACAGTTATCCCGTTCACAGGAAACTGGAGATCTAACAAAGAAGAAGCTGGTGGAGGAATTCTTTTAGATCAGGGAATTCATCTATTAGACATGGTCCTTTTCTTCTGTAATCAGTTTAATGAAGTTCACAGTTTTGTTTCAAATGATTTTTGGTCACACGAAGTTGAAGATAATGCTTATGTTTTAATGAGGGATAATACAGGAATTGTTGCAATGATTCACTCATCTGCAACTGAATGGAGACACAAGTTTAGATTAGAAATTACTCTTGAAAAGGCATTGGTAGAGATGTCTGGAATTTTGTCTGGTACAAAAAGTTATGGAGAAGAAAAGTTAAGCATTTATACTAAAAAGCCAACCAATGAAAATAAATTAAGAAGTAGAATTTTTTCAAACTATAGTGCAAGATCTAAATATTCAGGATTAGTAAATTCATTTAAAGAAGAAACCATGACGTTTTTAAATGACAACTCTTGGAAAAAAGAAATAGATGAATTTGCTGAGTTAATTGTAAATAACAAACCTGTTAAAAATGGTAATAGTAAGCAGGCCTTAGAAGTTATGAAATTAGTTTACAAAATTTATAGTGCTGATAAGAAGTGGTTTAAAAAGTAAATGGACAATATTATAAAAATATATAAGAAATCAAGTTCACCTTATTTATTTGCAAAAAATTACTTTAAATATCTTAATGATGTTCTTAATTCAATTAATGAAGACGATATTAATGCTTTAGCTGAGTTTTTAGAAAAAAGCAGAATAAGACGTGGAACAATATTTGTTATAGGTAATGGAGGTTCAGCTACTACAGCAACGACGATGTCAAATGACTTGGGTTTTGATATATTAAAAAAAACAAGCACTAAAAAACCATTTAGAATGCATTCATTAACTGATAGTAATGCAGTAATATCAGCTATAGGCAATGATATTGGATATGAGAATATTTTTTATAGTCAACTGCAAACGCAATTTAAACAAGGTGATTGTTTAATAGTTATTTCTGCAAGTGGAAATTCGCCAAACTTAGTGAAAGCTGCAAAATGGGTAAAGAATAAGAAGGGAAGAGTATTTGGACTATTAGGTTTTGATGGCGGCAAACTAAAGAAAATCTGTGATGACTCAATTCATGTTTTAACAAATAAAAATGAATACGGTATAGTAGAAGATAGTCACTTAATATTGAACCATATCATGGCTCATTGGTTTCAAAATAAACTAAAATAAGTCGTTAAAATAAATGGTAAGAAAGATTTTACTTGGTCCATCAAGCTTTGCAGAAGCGAATAAGGATCCATTAAAGAAACTAAAAAGAAATGGTTTTGAACCTGTATTAAATCCTTACAAAAGAAAAATAACCGATGAAGAGTTAAAAGAGATGATCGATGAGAATGTAGTGGGCATAATTGCTGGGTTAGAAAACATTAATCAATATACACTTATGGGTTCAAATATAAAAGTGATATCAAGAGTTGGATCTGGAATGTCAAATGTAGATGTAAATTATCTTAATAAAAATAATATCAAAGTTTTTTCAACACCTGACGGCCCAGTGAATTCTGTTGCTGAATTGACAGTTAGTACAATAATTTCACTGTTAAGACATATGCACCCACAGAATAATCAGCTTCATAATAAAAATTGGGAGAGAACAATTGGCGCAGAAATCAATGGAAAAAAGGTATTTATATTCGGATATGGAAGAATAGGGAGAAGAGTTGCAGAAATTTTAAATTTTCTAAATGCTGATATTAATATTGTAGACCCTTACATAAAATCTGATGAATCTAAATATAAGTTAGTAAATAAAGATCAGGCTCTCAACCATGCTGATATTATAACTATTCATTCTTCAGGTGATGAAGAAATTATTAACGAAAACGATTTTTTAAATTTTAAGAAAAAAATTTATTTGTGTAATCCTTCAAGAGGACATTGTATTTCTGAAAAAGGCTTGATAAGCGCATTAGATACAAACCGAGTTGCTGGTGCATGGCTTGATACCTTTAATGAAGAACCATATAAAGGTGAATTAATAAAATACAAACAAGTTATTTTGTCCCCTCACATAGGGTCATACACTCAAGAATGTAGATTAAAAATGGAGCTTGAAGCAGTAAATAATTTATTATCTTGCTTTTAAATGAACTACTCTTTTAAAAATAAAAATATTGTAATTACTGGCGGGTCAAAAGGTATTGGCAAAGCACTAGTTTTTAAATTTTTAAAGTATGGTGGAAATGTATTCACTAACTCAAGAGATGAACAAGTTTGCAAGCAATTTAATAAAAAAAGAAATCTAAAATGCTATAATGTGAATTTCTTAAATAAAGAGGATACTAACAATTTTGTAAGTGAATTAAAAAATCGATCAAAAATTGATGTACTAGTCAATAATGCTGGTGTGAACGAAATAAATAGTATAGATAAGTATAATGTGAGTGACTGGGAACAACTCCAAAAAATAAACTTATTTACACCTTTTTACCTAATATCAAAACTTACTCCCTTATTGAAAAAATCTAAGAAAGGAAAAATTGTAAATATTTCCTCCATTTTTGGTAAAATAAGTAAAGAAAAAAGATCAGTTTATTCTTCAACAAAATCAGGTTTAGCAGGTTTAAATCGGGGAGTAGCTCTCGATCTTGCAAAATATAATATTCTTTCTAATTGTGTTTCACCTGGATTTGTAGACACTCAGCTTACGAGAAGAATTTTGAAGAAAAAAAATATGAAGATTGTTGAAAAACAAATTCCATTAAAACGTCTTGCTTCAGAAGAAGAAATTGCTGAATTAGTTGTTTTTCTTTGTAGTGATAAAAATAGCTATATAACTGGCCAAGATCTAACAATTGATGGTGGATTCACTATTAAATAATATTATGAAGCCTATAACAATCACATCTTCACTAAAAAAATATAAGGTAAATTTTATAAAAATTAACTCAGAATCTCTAAGAAATATATGTGAAACTAATGATATTATTCTGATTGACAAGCACGTCAAAAAAAATTTTTTTGAAAACGTAAATTACAAGAATATTAAATTTATCTCGATTAATGCTAATGAAAGAGAAAAGGAATATTCTGAAATATCTAGAGTAGTAAAAAAAATATTAAAAATTGGGATAAAAAAAAATAATAATTTAATAGCAATCGGCGGGGGCATAACACAGGATATTTCGAGTTTTGTTGCATCAATATTATTTAGAGGGATTAAATGGAAATTTATACCCACTACTTTGCTTGCCCAAGGAGACAGTTGCATTGGAGGAAAAACCTCAATTAATTTTCTAGGTTATAAAAATCAATTAGGTAATTTTTATCCACCTGATCAAATTTACATTGATACTAAATTTATTTTAGGCTTAAAAGACTCAGATCTTTACTCAGGAGTTGGAGAAATGGCACATTACTTTTTTGTAGATTCTAAAAAGATGTATAATTTTTTTCTTAACAAATATGAAAAAGCACTTAAAAGAGACACAGATGCAATCAATGTCTTAGTGTACAATGCCCTTCAAATCAAAAAAAAATTTATTGAGAAAGACGAGTTTGATCAAAACGAAAGGTTGATACTAAATTATGGACATACATATGGACACGCTATAGAAACTTCAAGTAATTATAAAATACCTCATGGTATTTCAGTTTCCTATGGAATGGATATTTCTAATTTTGTATCATATCGATTAGGTTTTATAGACAAGACCTTGTTCCATCAAATGAGAAATTGTTTAAAAAAAATTTATAAGCGTAAATTACCAAAAAAAATAAAGACTAAATCACTGGTTGATGCATTAAGAAAAGATAAAAAAAATATTGATTCAAATTTAAGATTTATTGCAACAAAAGGGCTAGGTAAAATGTTTATTCATAAAATTCCTTTTAATAAAAAATTCATACAAATTATTGATGACTATTTAATGATGGATATTTAATAATTATGAAGTTAATTACAATTACTGGAAATCATCCACGCCATCTTAAGTTATTAGATGTTTTATATAGAGAAAATCTATTAGATTTGGCAATTATTGAAAAAAGGGGGCCAATTATTCCCTCTGTTCCAAAAGAAATTAACAATCAAGATGAATTAAATTGGAATAGACATTTTGATAATAGAAAAAAATTTGAAGAATTATATTTTTTTAGTGAAAATGATGTGGTCTCGAAAATTGAACATTTACAAGTAAACAATATCAACCTTGACAGTAAGGAAATTGTAAATTTTCTATCCAAACATAAGCCTACAGTTGCTCTGGTATTTGGAACAAGCATTATTAAAGGGAAAATTTTCCAATTATTACCTGATATGAAAATTAATATTCACTCTGGTATACTCCCTGAATTTAAGGGGTCAGCAGGAAATTTTTGGCCATTTTATTTTTTAAAACCAAACTTTGCAGGTATTACTTTTCATTACTTGTCTGATAAGCTAGATGGAGGTTCTATTATTCATCAGTCAATGCCTGAACTAAGTCATGGCGATACTATTCATGAAGTCTCATGTAAATCTACAATACGCGCTTTTAGTGATTTGTTAAAATTGCTTGACATTTTTAAAAGAACAAAAGAATTAAAGAGCTATGAACAAAAGAAATCAGGAAAATTATTTATGAACAGTGATTTTATGCCACATCATTTAAGACTTATATACAATTATTTTGATGATGATATTGTAGATAAGTACCTGAACAAAGAGATAAAGAGGATTGAGCTTAAATCCATTAAAAATAACTTTTTATAATATAATGAAGAAATTAAATATAGGAATAATTGGTTGTGGAAGAATCTCGGGTCATCACTGTAAGTCAATCATTGAAAATCAAAATCTTGAACTAACTGCGGTTTGCGATCTAAATGAAGACCTCTGTAAAAACTATGCTGAAGAATTTAATACTTCCTATTACACTAATTATAGAGAAATGTTGGTATCAAAGCCTGAAATTGACATAATTACCATAGCAACTCCATCTGGTATGCATTTTGAACATGGAATGGAGATATTAGATAAGTTCAAAAAAAATATTATAGTTGAAAAACCTACATTTATGGTTCCTTCACAAATAAAATCAATTTATGAAGTTGCAATAAGAAATAATTTAAATGTATTTCCAGTATTTCAAAATAGATACAATACTGCTGTACAAAGAGTAAAAAAAGCAATTGTAAATAATGAAATTGGAGAGAAGAGAATAGTTAACGTTAGAGTAAGGTGGTGCCGTCCTCAAAGATATTATGATATGTCTAAATGGAGAGGCACTTATTCGCATGATGGAGGTGCTTTAAGTAATCAGGGTATTCATCATATAGACCTTCTTAGATATCTAGGTGGAGAGATAGACTCTGTTAATTGCACGATGAGGACATTGGGTGCAGATATAGAAGTTGAAGATACAGCAATTGCTTCAATAAAGTATCGCGATGGATCCGTTGGAACTCTTGAGGTTACTACAGCAGCAAGGCCAGATGATTTTGAAGCGTCGCTATCGATTGTCGGGTCCAAAGGACTTGTTCAACTAGGGGGAGTGGCTGTTAATATGCTTGAAATTTTTAGCCCTGAACCAAACGAATGCAAAATTCACAGTGATAGTTTTCATGATTTACCTGACAGGGGTAGAGTATATGGTAGAGGTCATATGGAAATGTATAGAGATATTGTTAGTTTTTATAGGGATAATAAAGAATTCCCAGTAAATATGAATGATTGCTACAATACAATTAAGTTATTACATGCTTTCTATTTATCTGATGAAAACTCCAGTTGGGTAAATTTAAATGATGATACTGTTTCACAAAGACTAGGACGAGAAAATGACGAAATCTCTAATTTGTTTAGAACTAAATTTTGATTAAACTAAAAGTTTTCAGTATTATTATTTTTTATTAAGTTCTTTTTAAAATAGTCATATAAAAAATTATATTTAAGATGGTGAATAAAAAGACTTCAAATGATAGATTAAATTTTTTATTCTTGAATTTTCATAGTGAAAAAAATTCACTAATCCCAATTATTAAGTATCTAGAATACTCATCAAAAGAAAAATTATTAAATATTTCAGTACTTCATAAAAATATACTTTGTAAATCAGAATTCTTAAAAAGAATTAGTGAATTAAACCATGCTGAAGATTTTATTGAGAGACATCTTATTTTAGATGATAATTATAGCAAGATTGAAGAAGATTTCTCCAAATTACTTGATACTTACAACATAAAAGTTGTAATTCTATTTAATGGCAGTTTAACAATCTATAATATTGATAAAACAATCATATTATTAGATAAAGTTTTAAAGAGAAAAAATATAAAATTTTATTGGGTTGCCCCCTCGTTTTTGAAGGGAAGATTCGATCTTGCTGAGGATATATATTTTAAGAGTAATGATATTTATTTAAAATATAAAGAAATTCTTGAATCTCAATTTTCTAAAAATCAAATAAATCTGTTGAAAGAGTACACGAAAAAATACTGGGAATTTAAAGAAAATGTTCATACTAAAAATGTTACTGTTAAAGCAAAAATTCGATTAAAAAATTTTTTAAGTTTAAGATTTAGTATTCGCTTTATTATAAATAAGTTAATGCACTTACGTTTCTATTTCTTTAAACTCTACAAAAGAAAATATATTGTAAAAAAATTTGATGATTTAAAAATGGTAGATCCATATATCTTATTTTTAGCTACAAAATCAAATCAATGGTTTAATAAATATGCTAATCCAGACTTTAAAGATCCATCTAAATATATAAAATTTATTATTGATTCAGTACCTAAAACACACAAACTAATTATAAAACCTCATCCTAGAGATGAAAGTTTGATAATGAAGACTCCAAAAGACCCAAATATTATTTTTTATACAGGTGAACTAAAAGAAATAATTAAAAATGCAGATCTGATCATTTCAACAGGATCAACAAGTGGCTTAGAAGCTATGACTTTATATAAAAAAATTATATATTTAGGCGCAAATTCATATCTTGGAGAAATAGAGGAATCTATTATGCCGATAAAAATTTTAAACAGTGTGAACAATCTTAAATTAGAAGTTCTAAAAATACTATCTGAGCCTATAGATCAAAAGAGACAAAAATCTTACTTATTAACTCTTCTTGAAAAAACATATAGTTATGATGACAAACATTTTAGCCTATCAAGAGATGAGAGGTTTTTGCAGATAGTAGCTACTAGTTTGATTGAAAAACTAAGAGGTGAGAGATTGCTTTAAATGAACCATTAGTTTGCTACATTTGCATAAGATGTTTTTTATTCAATTGATTAATTCTATTCCACGACATAAATCAATTTTTGGCTTCCATTTGAGTTTTTTTGCAGCGTAATCATAGCCCATAATCATGTTTTTTATATCTCCTGGTTTAGAGGAAATCATATTTGGCTTCTTTTTGTATTGATATTTTTTACTAATCAATTGAAATAATTTATTTACTGTCATGCCTACATTTGAACCTATAGCAATAATATCAAACTTTGACTTATAACTAAGTGTGCTTTTAAAGGCTTCTGCAATGTCCAATACGTAAACCCAGTCTCTTTTTTGCTTACCGTTTCCAAAGATCGTAACTGTCTTATTCTTTTTAATAAGGTTATTAAAAATTGCTACAACACCACCCTCAAGGTCAGCTCGTTGTCGGGCCCCATATACATTGGGAAGTCTTAAAATGATAACAGAAATTTTACTCTGTTTATTAAAATATTCTAAATATTCTTCAAATAATAGCTTGCTTAGACCATATACACTTATAGGTTCTACTTTGTGATTCTCGTCAACTGGTAAATAACTAGGATCACCATAAACAGCAGCAGTTGAAGCAAATATAAATTTTTTTACTCTAGTATTTTTACATGCTTCTACTAGTGCTATTGAAGAATTAAAATTTTCATTTATCATATTTAATGGTTTTGACATGGACGCATTAACACTTGCATTTGCTGCAAGATGATAAACAATTTCTATTTTTTTATTGATAATAAAATCTTTAATTTTTTTTTGATTAGAAATTGAGTTTTTTAAATCGTAATAGTAATAAAAAGCTGAACTATTATTATTTATTTTTTTCCCTGTGGATAGATTATCGATGACATAAACAGAATGGTTATCCTTTAAGAGTAAGTCAACCAAATGGCTTCCAATAAAGCCAGATCCCCCAGTTACAAGTACATTCATTTATTTAAATAACTAACTTAATTTTTCAATAATCAAACATTACATAGAATATATAAGAATATAAACACTTAAATAATTAATGACGAATAAGAAATTATATTGTAAATCTCTAGATTAAACATGATTTAATATGAGTAGCAATAATAGTCACAAAGAAATAGATTTTATAGATTACCTTTTTATTTTATGGTCTAGGAAAGGGACTTTTTTATTCACTTTTGTGATTACCCTATTAATTATATATGCCACGACGTTTTTCACGAGAATTGTCAATTTTGATTATACATATACTATTCATTTTCAAGAAAAAGAATCTCAACAAACTATTTTATCAGACGTGATTTCACAAATGATGATAGCAAGTCTTCCCAATAAAATGTCATTGGCACAATTTGAAAGTGAATTAAATGAAACTTATTTTAATAATTTAGAAAATAATTTGGAATTAATTTTGGAAATATCAAAAAAATATAATCTTAATAAAAAAGAAATTAGAGTTATACAAGATTTAGCTTATATTAACGGAGCAGATATAGCTTATATAAAAAATAATTTAGTATTTACAACAAATACAAGAATTCATAATAAGGAATTAGAAAGGGATTCAATTATTGCTATTGAAAACGTATTATTTGAATTTTACGATGCTATGTTAGCACAAGCTAATATTAAATTTACAAATGAAATAGAGCCTTCAGTATTAAAATTAAAACAATATATTATAGACAAAATTTCATTATCCGAGAAAGAATTTTCTGATAACGCTGTAAATATAGAAGTACTAGAAGAGAAATTAAAAGAGTTTGATAATTTAATAGGTGAGCCCTATTGGAATAACTTTAAATCATTAGATGAATTATACAAAAATCACTTAAATAAGAATAAAGACTTAGAGATTCAGATAGAAAAATACAAATTGCTTAATAATGAAATTTTGAAATATGTAAACGATTCCTTATTTAAGATAGATATTTCTAAATTCCAGTCAGGCTTAAACGTCAGTAAAAGTTTAGCAAGCAATAATGTTCTTCTAATTTTAATATCTACAATAATCAGTTTATTTTTTACTGTTTTGGTTATCTATCTACAAACTGAAATTAAAAATAGAAGAAAAGTCTAATAGTTTTATCCGCAAGCAAAATTAATGGAAAAATATAATATTCTATATTTCACAGAGAATATGGAAAATTATTCAGGTGCCTCTTATCAAAAAGATGTCATTAATGAATTGTCTAGTTATTTTAAGGTAAGTTTATATGGACCAGGTTATTCAAATTACAATAAAAACGAGGATATCGACGCTATACTAAATAAAGTTAATAAAGATATAAAGGCTGTAATTTTCGGTCACAGTTTTCTAAGTGATGATCAAAACTCTCAACAACTTCAAAATTTTGGTAATAATTATACGTTAAAAAAAATAAAAGTACCAAAAATTGGTATTTTAAATAAAGAGTATGTTAATCTTGATAAAAAGCTTGATTTTTATAAAAATCATTCATTTGATTTGTGTTTTACTCATCATCATTTGGCCAAAAAGTATGAAAATAAAACAGGTGTAAGATTTATATACTGGCCATTTGCAGCATCCCAAGATTTTCTATTTAATTCAGAAGAAAAAAGCATTGATATTGGATTCTCAGGCACATTGCAGAATCAAAGCCATAAACATTCTGATTTAAGAAGAAAGATTATGAAAATTTTTTTTCATACATATTTAGATATACCAATAAAAAAAAAATCAAAGTTCAGAAAAAGAAAAATCTTTTGGAATTCAAAGCCAACAAATATATTTTCAAAAGCTTTTAATAAAATTTTTAGTGTTTACAAATTCCTAAGTGATGATGATTATACGAAACTATTAAAAAAAAGTAAAATATTCATAAATACACTTTCTCCCGCTGATTTAATTAGTCCTAGATTTTTTGAGTGTATGGCTTCCAAAACATTGATCCTTTGCGAGAAATCAGATTTATACAAAAATATATTTCCTACAGGTACTTATATTGAGTTTTCAAGTACAGACACTTTCATTGACACCATACAATATTATCTAGAAGATGATAACGCCAGAAGGCTTATAACCCTGAAAGCTCAGGAATGTGTTATCAAAAAACATCTTTGGAAACATAGAATTGAACAATTAAAAAATGAAATAGACTTATTAATAAAGCAATAAAATAAATAAATGAAAGAAATAACAAAAAAATCAAAAATTTTTGTTGCAGGCGCATCTGGAATGGTTGGAAGTTCAATCATAAATCTCATGAAAACTCGTGGTTACGAAAATATTGTTGCACCACCAAGAAGTGAATTAGATTTATTTAATGTAGACGAAGTAAAGCAATTTTTAAAAAATTATAATCCAGATCAAGTTATCCTTGCAGCAGCCAGAGTTGGCGGAATCGAGGCTAATGATAACAATAAACACTTATTTCTTTATGATAATTTATTGATACAGAATAATGTAATATTTGAATCACACTTACATGAAATTGAAAATTTAATATTTTTAGGTTCATCTTGCGTCTACCCCAATAACTATGTAGATCCAATTAAAGAAGATGATTTGATGAAAGGACCTCTAGAGGAAACTAACGAAGGTTATTCCCTGGCGAAAATTTGTGGGATAAAACTATGTAATTACTTATCGAGTACATCTGATAATAGAAATTACTTTAGCATTATGCCTTGCAACTTATTTGGAAATAATGACAACTTCAATACAGATACTTCCCATGTGATACCTGCTTTATTGAAGAAATTTCATAGGGCAAAGCAAAATAATAATGAAGATGTTGTAGTTTGGGGTTCAGGAAATGCCAAAAGAGAGTTTATGCATGTTGATGACCTTGCTGAAGCATGTATACATTTAATACATTCAAATACGTCTAAAAGTATTATAAATGTTGGCACATCAACTGATATTAAGATTTCGGAGTTGGTTAATCACATTGTTAAGATTACTGACTTTAGAGGAAAAGTTATTTATGATATAAATAAAAAAGAGGGTACAATGAGAAAGGTCTTAAATACAGATATAATAAGAAGTTTAGGATGGTCGCCCAAGAGAGAATTTGTAAGCGAGATAAGAAAAATGTATATCCAAGCAGTTGAAAAAGGCATTCTTTAATGGTTAGAAAAACTGCTCTGATAACGGGAATTACGGGACAAGATGGAAGTTATTTAGCAGAATTCTTGCTCAAAAAAAACTATGTTGTACATGGATTAAAAAGAAGATCATCATCTTTTAATACGTCGAGAATAGATCATATTTATAGTGATCCACAGAATAAAAAAAATAGCTTTATTCTTCATTATGGCGATATGACCGACAGTTTGAGTATATTTAATTTAGTCAAAAAAATAAATCCTGATGAGATATATAATTTAGCTGCTCAAAGTCATGTTGCAGTGAGCTTTGAAACGCCTGAATATACAGCTAACGTAGATGCACTTGGCACACTGCGAATATTAGAAGCGGTAAGAATTTTAGGAAAGAATAAAAAAATAAAAATTTATCAGGCATCAACATCTGAACTTTATGGAGATACAAAACAAGTTCCTCAAAATGAGGAAACAATATTTAGTCCGCAAAGCCCTTATGGAGTTGCTAAGTTATATTCTTATTGGATATGTAAGAATTATAGGGATGCTTATAAAATGTTTATTTGTAATGGAATTTTGTTTAATCATGAGTCAAAAAGAAGAGGTGAAACATTTATTACAAGAAAGATAACCCAAGGCGTTGCTTCAATTTGCAAAAATAAAAAGAAATCAATTTATGTTGGCAATCTCC
>MDSV01215130.1_pt1 | contig 13843 bp, 13 predicted proteins | sample 810851 | NCBI WGS metagenome assembly MDSV01 (sample SAMN05326640, study PRJNA326480) | marine metagenome | isolation source: seawater | place: Atlantic Ocean: North East | collected 2012 | reverse complement strand
TGAATAAAGAATTTGAGATTAAATGGAGTGATAAAAAGAGTTCTTATGTTAATGTATATGTGCAAGTACAGAACCTATTAGATGCGCAAAATATTATAAGTGTATATCGTGCAACAGGTAATCCTGAGGATGATGGATATTTAACTTCTGCAGCAGCACAAAATGTAATTGACCAACAAATAGATTCAGATGCATTTAGGCACTTATATTCTTTAGCTGTTAATAATCCTTCTAATTATAGTCTTCCACGAATGTGGAGAGCAGGATTAAGTATTCAATTTTAATAAAATTAAGACAAGAAAAATAGATTTTCTATGAATAATAAAATAAAACAAATCGTAAGTATTTTACTAGTTCTATTCTCGCTAAGCGTTATGGCAAAGGAGAATATTAACTTTATAGGAGTGAAATCTTCAGTATCCTCTAAAGTTGCTGCAGGATGCAATCCATCGTCTTCTCAAACTGATTTGGATGTGAATAATGTGAGAACTACCATTATGGGAGGAGGTGATATGTGGTGGAATTTAGCTGACCCTCAATATGAAGTGCCAAAAGGAGGCAATAAACATTCTTTATTTGCAGGTGCACTTTGGATTGGTGGAGTAGATGCTGGGGGTCAATTAAAGGTAGCTGCTATGACATACAGGCAATATACAAATGGGGGTGGGGATGATTTCTGGCCAGGACCTTTAACTTTAGCTAATGCAACTATTTCAGTTGATGAATGTACTAAATGGGATAAACATTTTAAAATTGAACGTTCTGATGTTGAAGAGTACAATGTTCGTTTTGGTACTGACCCAACTTATGAAATCCCAACTTCAATTTTAGAATGGCCAGCAGAAGGTGATCAATCTTTAGGGCAGGACCCATTTTTAGCACCTTTCTTTGATGCTAATGGAAATGGAATTTATGAGCCGTATAGTGGTGATTATCCTGATTATAATATTACAGGTACTAATGAAGACGCAGCTTTATTTGGGGATCAAACCTTATGGTGGATATTTAATGACAAAGGAAATATTCATGGTGAGTCTAAGGCAGAGCCTTTAGGATTAGAGATCCATGCACAAGCCTTTGGATTTGCAGCTGACAATGAGGTGAATGATATGACTTTTTATAACTATAAGATTATTAACAGATCCACATTACCTTTAAATGACACTTATTTTGGACAGTGGGTAGATCCTGATTTAGGTTATTATTTGGATGATTATGTAGGATGTGATGTAAATTTAGGGTTGGGTTTTTGTTATAATGGTGATGCAGAAGATGAAGGAGCGAGTGGTTATGGATTTAATCCTCCAGCTATTGGTGTGGATTTCTTTCAAGGACCTTTAGCTGACCCTCTTGACGGAATTGATAATAATAGAGATGGCACTATTGATGAACCAGGTGAGCAAATTATTATGTCTAAATTTGTGTATTTTAATAATGATGCAACAGTTACAGGAAATCCTAATAGTGGTACAGATTTCTATAATTATTTGCAAGGTATTTGGAAAGATAATGTCCCTATGACTTTTGGAGGAGATGGTCATGGTGGAGGTACAGGCTCAACAACAACAGAATGTAATTTTATGTTTCCTGGTACTTCTGATGATGCTTTTGTTGGTCAAGAGTGGACTGAGTTGACTGCAGGAAATATACCTGCAGACAGAAGATTTGTTCAGTCGGCAGGACCCTTTACTTTACAGCCAGGTGCTGTAAATGAAATTACTACTGGAGTAGTATGGGCAAGAGCTAAATCTGGTGGACAAACTGCATCAGTTCAATTATTAAAGATTTATGATAGAGAGGCGCAGGCACTATTTAATAATAACTTTAATATCCTTAACGGACCTGATGCTCCTGATTTAGAAATAAGAGAGTTAGATAAAGAATTAATTATTACTTTATCTAATGGAGAATCTTCAAATAATATTAATGAATCGTATTCTGAAAAAGACCCTTATATAACTAAGCCAACTAATCTTGATACAATTAGTGGTTCTCCAAATTATAAATTTCAAGGATATTTAGTGTATCAATTAAAAAATTCTACAGTATCTGTCACTGATTTAGATGATCCTGATAAAGCAAGATTGGTTTATAGAAGTGATATTAAAGATACGGTTTCAGGTATTATAAATCAGTATTTAGACCCTCTATTAGGTGTATATACACCAGTAGAGGAAGTAGCATCAGTATTAAGTTCTGGTGTGGTTGGGTCGGTTGATAATGGATTGCAATATTCTTTCCAAATTACAGAGGATAGATTTGCTTTAGGAAATACAAGATTAGTGAATCATAAGACTTACTATTTTATGTCAATTGCATATGGATATAACAGAGCAGAAGAAAATTCTAGCCCGTATGATGTTAATGCTCCTGATTATGATGGTCGAAATCAACCTTTCATTTCAGGGAGAAGAAACATAAAGGTATATTCGGCTATTCCTCATATTACTTCACCTAATGGAGGAGGAACAATACTAAACTCTAATTATGGTGATGGTGTTATGCTTACTAGATTAGAAGGAACAGGTAATGGAGGGAAAGAGTTAGAATTAACAACAACAACAGTTGATGAAATCCTTAATTCAGATGATCATAGGAGTTTGTATCCAACTTATAAGGCAGGAGAAGGACCAATTGATATTTCTGTTGTTGATCCAGTTAAGATACCTAAAGGAACCTTTTTAATCAAGCTAGAAGACCCAACATTAACTAGTGTAGGATTAATTACTTCTTATAATAAATGGACTTTAATTGATGAAGAAACAGGCTATGTAAAAGCATCTGCTATTCAAGATATTAGTATAGGGTCTGAGGTGTATATTTATGATTTAGGCTTTAATATTAAAATAAAACAAGAAAGCAACCCTGCTTCTGATCCAACTAATATTGATAATAATGGATTTCTTTCAGGAACTATTGAGTTTTCTGATGTAAATGATAGATGGTTAAGTGGTTTGGCTGATTATGATGATACTGATGATGGTTTTCTTTGGGGATTAAATTGGATTAGATCTGGATCTTATGAAAATGATGACTTTCCACTTTTAAGCGATTATAATCGAGATGAAGACCCGAGTGGGATGTATGAAGGAGCTGTAATACAAACCAATGTATATAGTTTTTTTGGTAATTTTGAGGTAACTAGTGGTTCTTGGGCTCCTTACTCATTAGCTTCAAATATGCAGGATGGTCCTGGTTTCAATAGTACAGCTACGAATAGCTATAATAAATTTGAAAATTTAAATTCTGTTGATATAGTATTTACTAATGATACATCAAAGTGGAGTAGAGTATGTATTGTAGAAGCACAAGATGATCCAGCTTTAGCAATTGGAAATCAGGTAAAGATGGGGTTAAGAAAATCACCTTCAGTGGATAAATATGGTAATGATGATGGAAGTAGTACAATGGGTATGGGCTGGTTTCCTGGTTATGCAATTGATATTGAAACAGCAGAAAGATTAAATATTATTTTTGCTGAGGATTCTTGGCAAACTTCTGAGAATGGAGATGATATGAAGTGGAATCCTACCTCAAAAATTATGACGGATCTATTTCCTCAATTTAACCCCCAAACTAATGAATTTTCAGGAGGAAATTATTTATTTGGAGGTAAGCACTTTATTTATGTAGTGAATGGCTCATCATGGGTGAAAGGAACTGAAGATTATATAAATGGTAATTTGAAAGATGTTGAGAATTCCCCTAATTATGATGAAGGAGCTTGGATTCATGCAAAATTAAGCTCTATACCATTACTTCCAAATCAGTTTGATGTATTTGAGAATATAGGTTGGGTTGGGATACCTTTATTAGCAGAAGGTAGAGAATTATTGACAAATGAAGTTAGAGTAAGACTTAGAGTATCTAAGCCATATAAACAATACGAAACGGTAAGTAGAGATAAGATATTACAAACTAGTGATGCTTTAGTTTCAGGATCTTCTTATACTGTGGCATTTCACAATCCATCTAACACCAATACTTCTGGAAGTTGGGGAGGTAAATCAGTAACACATAATGGTGTTTCTTATCAGCCAGGGGAAACATTTATTGCTACAAATATAAGTTTTACAGGAGATGCTAAGGCTAGAGTAATAGCACAATCAGCATTGAATGGGTATAATCCTATTTACCGTTTTAATACAGATGATATTGCACCAGACAAGAATAATCTTGAGGTTGCAAAAGATGTAATGGAACTAATTAATGTAGTCCCTAACCCTTATTATGCTTATTCTTCTTATGAAAATAATCAATTAGATAATAGGGTAAAAATTACCAATTTACCACAACAAGCAACTGTTTCTATTTTTACAGTGAGTGGTACGCTGGTGCGTAAGATCAAAAAAGATGACAATGTAACTTCAGTAGACTGGGATTTAAAAAATGATTATGGAATTCCTATTGCCAGCGGACTTTATATTATTCATATAAGAGGAAAATTATGGGATGCAGATAAGAAAGAGTTTGTTGAAAAAGATAAAGTAATTAAGTGGTTTGGAGCATTAAGACCAATTGATTTAGATACTTTTTAAAAAATAAAATTTAGACGATAATAAATAGTATATATATGAAACAAATTAATAACTGGATAAAAGCAATAGCCTTAATTACTTTCATTGTGTTCCCATTTCAAGAAGGGTTTGCAGGTAATGAGCAAAGAGCTGGACAAGCAGGTGCTTCTGAATTATTAATAAACCCTTGGGCGAGAACTTCTGGTTGGGGCGGAGCAAATATTGCGGGTGTTAGAGGGTTAGAAGGTATTTACTCTAATGTTGCAGGTTTAGCTTTTACTCAAAAAACAGAATTAATTTTTACGCAAACATCATGGCTGCAATATGGAAATAAGATGTTTGACGTTACTAATTCAGTAAGTAATATTAGTTCATTTGGTTTTGCTCAAAAAGTTGGGGAGTCTGGTGTAATTGGGCTTGCAGTAATGAGCATGGATTTTGGAAATATTGAAATTACAACTGTTGAATTACCTGATGGAGGTATAGGTACTTATTCTCCTAAATTTATGAATATGGCAGTATCGTATGCTAAGATATTCTCTAATAATATTTATGGAGGGGTTACTGTTAAAATGCTTTCAGAACAAATTTCTAATGTAAGTGCTAATGGTGTTGCTTTGGATGCTGGGATACAATATGTCACAGGTAAAAAGGATAACTTAAAGTTTGGTATTTCATTAAAGAATGTGGGTCCAAGAATTTCTTTTACAGGAGACGGATTATCTTTTAGAGGTATAGTTGGAGATGGGGATGACTATAAGATGACAGTAGAAGAAAGATCGTCAGAACTTGAATTGCCAGCATTATTAAATATTGGTATGTCATATGATATAAATGTACAAAGACATAGACTTACTGGTGCGGGAACATTTACTTCTAATTCTTTTCAAAAAGATCAATATAGATTTGGAGGAGAGTACTCTTATAGAGAGATGTTTATGTTTCGTTTAGGATATACATATGAAGAAGGTATCAGAAATCAATTAACAAGAACTACTGCATTAAGAGGCCCTTCTGGAGGGTTTACTATTGAATTGCCAATGGGAGAAAATAGCTCAACTTTCGGTTTAGATTATTCTTACCGTCATACTGATCCTTTCCAAGGCTCACATACTATTGGAGTCAGGATTAGTTTATAAAACAAAAAAAATATTATGTCCATAAAGTAAGGTTACTTCCTTTTTGTGCATTTATAAGTAGAATAGGTTATGAATACAATATTTTTATCCCAAGAAGGATACAACAACTTAAAAGCAGAATTAGATACCTTAAAGTCGGAGGATAGGCCAAGGATAATTAATCAAATTGCTGAAGCAAGAGATAAGGGTGATTTATCAGAAAACGCAGAATATGATGCAGCAAAAGAAGCTCAAGGGCTGCTAGAAGCACGAATTGCAAAATTAGAAAATGATGTAGCTAATGCAAGAGTTCTAGATAAAGCAGATATGGATATTTCAACTGTGCATTTATTGACTAAAGTAACGATAAAAAACACATCAAATAGTATGGAGATGACTTATGCTATTGTATCCGAAGCTGAAGCTAATTTGGCTACTAAGAAGATCTCAGCCACTTCTCCTATAGGTAAAGGATTGTTAGGTAAGGCTGTTGGAGAAATTGCCGAGATTAAAGTTCCTAATGGCATTACACATTTTGAGATTGTTAAAATAGAAAGATTATAATGTCAAGTATCTTTTCTAAGATAGTAAGTGGTGATATTCCTTCCTATAAAGTTGCAGAGGATGATAATCATTTAGCATTCTTGGATATTTTCCCTTTATCAAAAGGGCATGTATTGGTTATTCCAAAAAAAGAAACTGATTATCTTTTTGAACTTGCTTCAGAAGAATATTTAGCGCTTTGGAAATTTGCACAGAAAGTGGGCAAAGCAATGGATAAGGTAATTACTTGCGAAAGAATTGGTGTAGCTGTAATTGGACTTGAAGTCCCTCATGTTCATATTCATCTAGTTCCACTTAATAATGTATCCGACATTAATTTTGAACTTCCAAAACTGAAGTTTTCTGAAGTTGAAATGCAATCAGTATCAGACTTGATTAGATTAGCTATTTAAGTTTTTCCGGATTTTCTTTTAGGAAAGCTCCCCAGCCCGTATAACTTTTTCCACCCCCAATAGGATTTCTTTGAAAATGATGGCAAACAGCAGCAGCTAAGCCGTCTGTGGCATCTAAATGTTTTGGCATTTCTTTAATGTTAAGTAAGGATTTTAACATAGCAGCTACTTGTTCCTTGCTACTTGTTCCTTTTCCTGTAATTGCCAATTTTATTTTTTTGGGAGCATATTCAAATATGGGGATATTACGGTAAAGTGCTGCCGACATTGCTACTCCTTGCGCTCTTCCTAATTTTAGCATGGATTGCACATTTTTACCAAAGAAAGGTGCTTCAACAGCAAACTCATCTGGTTTGTACTCATCTACTAATTGAAGGGTACGTTCAAATATTCTTTTCAATTTTAATTCATGTGATCTTAATTTTGATAGATGCAAAACTCCCATCTGAATCAATTCTATTTTATCTTCTTTAATGTGGATGATTCCATACCCCATTATAGTTGTCCCAGGATCAATCCCTAATATAATTTTATCAGTTTGCAATTGTTATCTTTGTATCAACAAAACTAAGTAATGCAAAGTAAAAAAACGATTGGCTTTCTAATAAAAATTGGAATTGTAGCTTTTTCCCTTTTCTTTTTATATCAACAGCTTACTTCTAAAAGCAGTGCTGAGGAGTTTAATATTGACCATATTTTATTGCAATTACAACGAAATTATATTATAATTGGTTTAGTAATTCTTATGATGTTCTTTAACTGGTATTTAGAGTCTTTAAAATGGAGGTTCTTAATTTCAAAGATTGAGAATATAACTATTAAACGTTCAATTAGAGCCGTCTTCTCTGGGATTACTGTTTCAGCATTTACACCAAACAGAGTTGGGGAATATGCTGGAAGAGTCTTCTGTCTGGAAAACGCAGATAGAATCCAAGGGGTATTGATTACAGTAATTGGTTCTATGGCTCAATTGATTACTACTATAATATTTGGTTTAATTGGGGTTTTATTATTGCCTAATTTAATGCCAGAATTTGATACATTGTTATCAGAAATCATTTTTGCCTACCCAATAATGCTATTCATTATAATACTATTAAACGTACTCTTAGTGACATTGTTTTTGAACGCATCAGTTTTTTCAGTTGTGCTATCAAAATTTAAATTTCTCAGGAATTTTGCTAAATATAATGAGGTATTTACGTTTTATAATTTTTCTGAACTATTGGAAGTTTTGTTGTATTCAGTTGCAAGATATATAGTGTTTACTTCTCAGTTCTTTATTCTTTTACAAGTTTTTGAAGTTCATGTTTCATATATAGATGCTTTTATTCTAACCACCACTATGCTCTTTGTTATATCTGTTATACCTACTATTGCAATTACTGAGATTGGAGTAAGAGGCTCTGTCGCTATTTTCTTATTTGGTTTAATATCTTCAAATACGGCAGGCATATTATCTGCAACTTTTGTTATGTGGGTTATCAATCTCTTATTGCCAGCACTAATAGGAACAGCTTTTATTTTTACACTTAAATTCTTCCGAAAATAATGTTATTTTGTATTTCTCTTATTGTTTTCTTGTATGCGTTGCAAATCTCAAAATACCGTATTGGTTGGGATAGAATAAAATCTAAATGCCAGCAAGTATTCACTCCAAAAGTTAGTGTTGTTATTGCTATGCGTAATGAAGAAAAACACGTAACACGATTACTCTCAGCCTTTAAAAATCAGATTTATCCTGCTGATAGTCTGGAATTTATTTTAGTGAACGATCATTCAACTGATGCTACTTTAGATTTGTTGGAAAAAGCAAAACAGAGTAATTTACAAATTGTAAATATGCCAGTTGGACAGTTTGGAAAAAAAAATGCAATTGCAAAAGCAGTTCAAATCGCAAAGGGAGAAATTATACTTTTATCTGATGCTGATTGTAGTTTTACCTCTAATTGGGTAAGAACCATGGTTTCTTATTTTTCTAATGCTAACGTAATGTTAGTTTCAGGACCTGTCAATTTTCATAAGCAAAACAGTATCTTTCAGAGTTTGCAAGCACTGGAGTTCACATCATTAATTGGCTCTGGAGCAGGGGCAATTGGCATGGGAAACGCAATTTTTTGTAATGGGGCTAATATGGCCTATCGTAAGTCTGTTTTCTTAGAATTGAATGATTTTGCAACTGATAAGAAAGTTAGTGGTGATGATGTTTTTTTATTACATAGTGTAAAAGAGCAATATCCTAAATCAATTTCTTTTGCCAAAAATGAGGATGCAATTGTTACTACTGATGGCGCGCAAAGTATCAAGGGTTTTATTAATCAACGAAAAAGATGGACATCGAAGAGTAGTGGTTATAAGGATGGGGCCAGTATATATACAAGCTTATTAGTGCTATTTACAAATATAGTTGGAGTACTTTTGCTGGGGTTAGTTATTTTTGACATATATTATTTGAACTATTTCATCTATTATTTTAGTGTAAAATTTCTAGTGGATTTATGCTTACTACTACCCGTCCTTAGTTTTTTTAAGCGCAAGGATTTAATAAAATGGATATTACCTTTTGAGCTCTTCTATTCTTTTTACATAGTTCTGATTGTTATTTTATCATTCACTAATACCTTTGAATGGAAAGGAAGGGTAAATAAAAGATAAATGGAGAATACATCCTTAAATACACTAGCTTGGCAAAAGTTGAAGCAAAATAAATTAGCCCTATTCTCTTTAATGTTTATTCTGATCTGTATTTTTGTGGGGGTTTTTTCAGTAGTTCTGAGTCCTGATAATTCGCCAATGGCTAATGAAATGCACATTGAGTTAGCAACCAAAAAACCCTTAACAAAGATTACTTTTCTAGAAATCCCTAAGCAAGAAATAAATGAGACCCCTTTTTTTGAAGCGTTGTTTTTTGGACAACCTTCAAACGTTAAAAAAATCCCAATTGAAAAGCATACAATAATTGAAACAGGAATTTCCTATTTCCCTTTTCAATCAGAGCTAGTAAAAACATATAGTGGTGATTATAAAATTACAACTCAAACTTTTTGGTTAGGAACTGATAAATATGGAAGAGATTTATTAAGTAGAATATTATATGGCATGCGAATTTCATTATCTGTTGGTTTTATTGCTGTTTTCATATCGTTAATTATAGGTATTACTCTAGGCTTAATTGCTGGATATTTTAGAGGAAGAACAGATGATATAGTTATGTGGTTTGTTAACGTAATATGGTCTATCCCGACCTTACTTATGGTTATTGCTATTACTTTAGCTTTAGGAAAAGGTTTTTGGCAAGTTTTTGTAGCAGTTGGGTTAACTATGTGGGTTGAAGTTGCTCGTATTGTTAGAGGACAAGTCTTAGCTATCCGAGAATTAGAATATATTGAGGCAGGTAAAGCATTGGCATATAAACCGTTTCGAATAATCTTTAAGCACATATTACCCAATGTAATTGGCCCAGTTATTGTAATTTCGGCTGCTAATTTTGCCGCTGCAATTTTAATTGAAGCAGGCCTTTCGTTTTTGGGGATTGGAGCTCAACCACCCATGCCAAGTTGGGGTGGAATGATTAAAGATCATTATGCTTATATAATAATGGATAAGGCTTATTTAGCTATTATTCCAGGTATGGCAATTATGAGTTTAGTTTTAGCTTTTATGCTTTTAGGAAATGGTTTGCGAGATGCATTTGATGTTAAAAATTAAAACATAAAAAATGGAATTGATATTTTCAGCACTTATAATTTTTTCACTTAGGTTGGCTGATCAAAGTTTGGGTACTATGCGTGCACTTCTAGTAAGCAAAAACAAACCTATTTATGCGGCTCTTATTGGCTTAGTTGAATCGGCAATTTGGATAGTAGCTATTTCACAAGTTGTTAAAGATATTGATGATCCTGTACTTATTGGTGCGTATGCGGCTGGTTTTGCAGCTGGAACTATTTTAGGCTCTTATATTGAGCGTATTGTTGGGGTCGGCAATATTGTTGTAAGGGTTTTTTGCCCGGCCAACTCCCCTTCTGTGGCAGAAAAACTTAGAGAAGATGGTTATGGAGTTACTATAATTGATGGAGAAGGAAAAGATGGCCCTGTTAAAATTTATTTATGCGTAATTCCTAGGAAAAAATTAAAATTAGTACTTAAGATGATTGAGAAAATAAATCCAAATTCCTTTATTACTACAGATATGGCAAATCCTACTTCTTTGAAAAAATAGAAGAATTTAATTAGCCAATAAGATTTTCTTAAGTTCTTGAGCCTTTTTATTAAACTCTTCTTGTGTGATAATTCCCATATCTAATAAATCTTTTAAATCTAATAGTTCTTGCTTAGCATCTTTTTTATCTGCTTTTGCATCATCTTTATTTAATATCACATCTCCATTATCATCAATTAAATTAAAGACAACATCAGCTCTCCACCAATCTAGACCATTCCTAGCTAGTTCTGTATTGATTACTCTATAGCTATCAGCATTTTTATTATTGGAGAAAGTTTCTAAATCGTCATTAACTTTGATTTGTATTTTTTTTCTTCTTTTAAATCCATTCTCATAGACTTTGATCATTTTATACTCTCCATTTCCTAGATATTTTATACCAACCTCTTTTTTAAGCTCTCGCAACTCTGCTCTTTTCTCAGCCATTGCCTTGTCAAATCCCTCCATTGGATCCTTTTCTTCTTTGACCGTAACATTTATATTTTGTGTTTGCGCAAAGCTATTCAGAACAAATAGTAACAGGAAGCATGTGCATATATTTTTCATAATTTATTTAGGTTTTCTTAGTTATTGTAAATCAACACCAATTTTTTTACACTCACCATTTGATAATGTAAAAGACCCATAGTCGTAGATAGTTCCTAAAAAGTCTTTTGCCCTCCATGTTATTGTCTCGCTGACTATAGATGATGATAGTTGATAGCTACTGTTTTGCTTTCATCCTCACAATCAAATGGGGAAGTTATGTAGCCTAAATATACAGTGCTAATATTGTCATCATTGATTTCTTGCCAATTATTCCCATTTGAATCTCCAATGTCAAAATACACATATAAAACTCCGGCATTTGATAAGGCTTCTGGAACATCATATTTTAAATAAAAAGAAATTTGCCCAGCATAAATACATGAACCATCATTCTCAGTTGCTAATGAATTATAATTATTTGCAGTAGCATCAGTACATCCTAATATAGCATCTTCTTCTTTTTCGCAAGAAGAAAAGATTAAAGGAATCACTAAAAATAAGTAAAGTGTTTTTTTCATAATATTGTTATTTTGGGTTATTCTACAATAGTACATTTTTTTTAAATATACTGATAATTAATTAAAATATTAATAAGCCTCCAATAAAGATAATAGCTCCAGTAATTAATAATATTAAAGTATAGGGTAAAATATCTTTGGCTTTTAAGCCTGTAATACCCAATAGTGGTAAAGCCCAAAAAGGTTGCAGCATATTAGTAAGCTGATCTCCATAAGCCAATGCCATTACACTTTTTGGAATACTTACCCCTAATTGTGTGGCTGCTTCAACTATTATTGGTCCTTGTACTGCCCATTGTCCACCACCACTTGGCACAAACACATTTACAATCCCGGCACTTATAAAAGTAAATATTGGAAATGTAGTTTCATTTGAAATACTTACAAAAAAGTCAGACATAATTTGCACCATCCCAGAATGATTCATAATACCCATAATTCCAAAATAAAGTGGGAACTGTATTAGTATCCCTGAAGCACCACCAATAGCGTTATTTACTGCCTTTAAAAAGTTAAAGAAATTTTTGTGCATCACTATAGCTAATCCAAGAAGTACTAAATTTATATAATTAGGATTTATAACTCTTAAAGAAATGCTTTCTGGAAGAATAAATGCTTTATAGAAAGCATATAGCAAAATAATGCCCCCAGCAATCCATGCTATAATTTTCGAATGGTCTAATTTTTCAGCCCCCCTTATATTTTTGTTTTCTGATATTTCTTCGGATTGTAAAGTTAAAATACTACCTGTATTTTGTTTTCCTAAATAGTACATAAGTAGCGGTAAGGCAATCAGTAATATAATACTAACACTAATATTCATTGTAGAGAAAATAGTTTCAGATTGAGAGATAACACCCATTTTATCCGCTAAAAAATGACCTTCTTCCGCAATCTTAATAGGAGCTGATCCAGAGATTCCACCATGCCAAACCATAAGACCTGAATAACCTGCCGCACCAATTAATGGATAGTTAAGTTGTATACTATTCTTACTTGCATGCTCTCCAACTTTCCGAGCAAAAATGGCTCCAAAAATAAGGCCTAAACCCCAATTAAAGAAAGAAACCAAGAGAGTAAAAAAAGTAATAATGGCTGCTGCATTAGCTGTATTATTACACAAACTAGTATATTTTTCAATAAGTGTATTGATCGGTTTGCTAAGTGCTAATACATGGCCAAGTACCAGCATCAGCATCATTTGAATAGCAAAAACTAATAAGGGAGGATGCCAAATACCTTGCTCCCAAAACTGAAAAAGCTGAATAATATGAGATCCTTCAGCTTTTGGCTCTGTAATAATTAATGCTAAAATAAAAGTGAAAAAGGTTAGTAGTACTGCTATAGTAAAAGGGGACGGGAATAACCCTTTAAATATTTTTTCAAACTTTTTAGCAATTGACATTTAAGTCTTATTTTTAAAATGGTAAATCATCATCTTCTGTTGCAGGTGCGTTAAATGTAGGGGCAGCATCCATTTCAGTATTTCCTGCTCCTTGATTTTCAATTCTCCAAGCGTCAACGTTATGAAAATATCTTCCGTTATATTCTCTTGACGATAAATTAAATGAAACTTCAACTTGATCTCCTTCATTATGGTGATTTAACATTTCAATTTTATCTTCACCAAATAATTGAAAACAGATTTCGGGATTATATTGCGCGCCAGTATCTACAACAAAAGATTGTTTCTTCCATTCTTTTCCTGCTTTTGATGTTCCGCTTTCTACGCTTAATTTACTAGTTAATTTTCCTTTTACTGATAAACTCATTTTTTATATTTTAAAATTAGAAATTCAAAATTAAATAAAATTATATTCAAAAATCTTTAAAGCTACTGTTTGTTTATAAATGTTAAAAAATAATATCTTTGTCGCCCTTTTAAGCGGGTATGGCGGAATTGGTAGACGCGCTAGACTTAGGATCTAGTGCCGCAAGGCGTGGGGGTTCGACTCCCTTTACCCGCACAAAAAACCTCAACAAT
>MDSV01102442.1_pt1 | contig 13843 bp, 12 predicted proteins | sample 810851 | NCBI WGS metagenome assembly MDSV01 (sample SAMN05326640, study PRJNA326480) | marine metagenome | isolation source: seawater | place: Atlantic Ocean: North East | collected 2012 | reverse complement strand
TAATTAAAAACTCTTGATGCTCCTCAGTTTCCAAAAGTCCAAAGCGAACACTTTTATCGTCAGCAGAAATTAATTTAAACCTATTACCAAAAAGCAAAATACTCTTTGTATATCGTTCCCATTTCCCAGAAATTCTATCCAGGCCATTCCAGCACCCAAAAGAAAATTCTCGAGCTAATGTTAAAGAAGGTACTAAGACCACAATCAGTATTGTAAGCACTAGGATGACAACAGATAGTTTAAAACTACAAATCGAGAAGTAATTTAGATATAGGTTTTTCAACATGTGTAATTTTTTCCGTTATCGCCTGCCATACTTTTTCAGAGTGTTCTTGGCCTATAAGACTGTTTGATTTTGACCGAACTTTTTTCTCTCGAAGTTTAGGATCAGCTAATTTGGACAAGTCATGATTGTCAGTGAACACTCTTCCATCGAACATCGTTATTTTCGCACTTGCTGCTGTCTCACTAAGATTTCCATTAGTTTCTATAAAGACTTTATCACGGAGTTCCGTAAAACTTGTGTTAGAGCAGACCGAATTAGAAAAGCTTTCCAGCCGTGCGGTATCAACGCCCCACATAATCATTGCTGCTGTTAACCTAAAACTAAACTTGGCCTCAAGGCCCGTTCTTGGTGATAAAATATTACAAACGTTTAGGTATTGGGGGTGAATTATTAGTTTGATCTCCTTAATCTCATGAGGACTCAGTAAATGATTTTCTCTTAACTCGATTAATGCCTCCATCCCCGCATGTAATCCGTGACAGCAAGCATGAAATTTGTGAGTTACCGATTCAAATATGAATTCTGTTCCAAGACTATTAAAGATCTCAGAATTATTTTCTGAGTCATGAGTTTCAGCAAAACTCTGAGGTCCCTCAAAGGGTTCCTCCGTGGCAACAAATCCTTTTAGCGCTAAAAGAGCTGACTCCACACCATTACTGGCGGCAATGCCAGCATGGAAAGGCTTTCCCATAGTACCAAACTGACTTTTTATCCCGCTAGCACGTGATGCCGCTAATCCTAAAGCCATTTTGAATTGGTTTTTATTTAAACCAAGTAAATAAGCCGAGGCAACAGTAGCACCGAATGTACCAGCTGTTGATGTTATGTGAAAACCTTTTCGGTAGTGAGACCTTCCCAACCAGGCTCCTACCCTTATAGCTATTTCCATACCACAAAGTACTGCCTGTTTGAAATTGTTTAGATCAGTACCTAACCGATCAGCAAGAGCTAAAGAAGCTGGCATTACTGTAACGGACGGATGTCCCAGAGATGCAAAATGAGTATCATCATAATCAAGCGCATGAGAAATTGTTCCATTTATCAGCGCGGCTGAACGGCTTGAAATTTTTTGATCTGATCCAAAAACAAAAGCTTCTGGATTACCGCCCTCCTCCATAAAACATGATCTTACAACTCGAGAAACAGGTTCGTTTTGAGCTGCCAAAGATACACTAAGCCAATCAAGAAGAGATAAATTTACTATGTGACCTACATGAGTTGGGTAATCTTTTTTTGCTAGTGTGAACTGAATAATTTTTTCAGCAATACCCATTAGTATGACCTCGGCAAACCAAGCACATGCTCTGCTACATAACTAAGCACCATATTCGTGGAAACTGGCGCCACTTGATACAAACGAGCCTCCCGAAACTTTCGTTCGATATCATATTCCTCTGCGAATCCAAAACCACCAAAAGTCTGAATACACATTTCAGCTGCCTCCCAACTCGCATCGGAGGATAATAGCTTTGCTAAATTTGCCTCCTCTCCCGGATTTCCACCTGCATCATATAATTTGAGGGCTTCTGCTAGCATTAATTCAGCTGCACGCATTTGACTGTAAGAACGTGAGATTGGAAATTGAATACCCTGATTTTGGCCTATTGGCCTCTTAAACACTTTTCGTTCGCTCGCATAAGCAGTAGCTTTTTCAATAAACCATTTTGCGTCACCAATACATTCTGCAGAAATCAAAAGCCTTTCAGCATTCATTCCAGATAGAATATTTCGAAACCCTTTACCCTCTTCACCAACCAGGCTTGTCTCTGGAATTTTCATATCATCAAAAAATAATTCCGTAGTAGAATGGTTCATCATAGTTCTAATAGGACGAATAGTGAGGCTTTTACCCAAGACCTCTCGCATATCTACTAAAAATACAGATAGTCCGTCTGTTTTTTTTGTTACTTCATCCAATGGTTTTGTTCTTGCTAATAGAAGTAGTAAGTCTGAATGTTCTGCACGGCTCGTCCAAATTTTTTGACCATTAACAATATAATTATTACCAACTTTTCTTGCAGTTGTTCTCAGAGCAGTAGTATCAGTTCCACTCGTCGGTTCAGTTACACCAAAGGCTTGTAGTCTAAGTTTACCGCTTGCAATGCTAGGCAAGTATTGTTCTTTTTGTATCTGTGACCCGTATCTTAAAACAGTTCCCATGGTATACATTTGAGCATGACAGGCTCCAGCATTACACCCTGCTCGATGTATCTCCTCAAGGATAGCTGCTCCCGCAGCTAAAGGTAAGCCCAAACCCCCAAATTCCTCTGGGATTAACGCCGAAAGATAACCCTGATCTGTTAATGCTTCGACAAATTCTACGGGATACGCCTGGTCTCGATCGCATTTTTGCCAATACTTTCCAGGGAAGCCCTTGCATAGCTGACTGACTCCTTTACGAATATCTGGATGGTTTAATTCATATGTCATTACTAACCTCTTAACTTTTAACTAATTAATAATTTCTTGTATTTAAAGATTTGTTCTTTTCCAGTAGTTTTTTCCTAGGAAAACTCCTCTTTCAATTTTTTGTTGTGTTCACCTAAATCAGGTACATTGATCGGTGATCCTGACTCCGTCGATACAGGTAAGGCCGCAAGTTCAATATTTTGATTACCAATTTTTGCATAAGATGTTTTTAAAAATTGATGTTTAGACACATCAGAAACTGAATTGAGAGAGGAGTACGCTATATTTGCCTTTTTGAGAAGATCCATAACCGTAGCCTTATCATAATTAGAAAAGCATTTATTAACTTTAGCATCTAACTCAACTCTATTACTGAACCTATCAGTATTGTTCTTAAAAAATGGATTATAGATAAGATCGACATCGTGTAAAACATATTCGCAAAAGGAAGCCCACTCTCGATTACTCTGAATAGACAATAATATTTGAGATCCATCCCTACAAGTAAAGGCTCCATATGGGGATATAAAACTATGTTGAAGCCCGGTTCTCTCAGGAGCACCACCCATATATCGATGCGATAAAAGTGCCATATTCATCCAGTCCGCCATTACATCAAACATGGAAATAGGTATGTCCATTCCTTCACCCGTTCGAGAAACCTGGATTAAGCCTCTCAAAATAGCGGAAAATGCTGTTAAACCAGATGACAAGTCTGTCATGGAAACACCTACTCTACTTGGTGTCGTCTTAGTACCAGTAACCGAACAAACTCCACTCTCGGCTTGTACCAAGAAATCATAAGCCTTCATCTCAGCCGCCTCACCTGTTTCACCATAACCTGATACACGACACGTAATTATTTTGGGGTTACGCGATCTCAGAGTACTACCATCAAGCCCTAATCTGGCTACGGCCCCAGGCGCTAAATTACTAATAAAAACATCGGCTTTCGATAAGAGTTTTAACATAAATGATACATCAGCAGCATCTTTGAGGTCCAAACAAAGAGACTCTTTACCTCGGTTCAACCAAGCAAAAATTGTACTTTGTCCATCAGCTCCCGCATCATAACCTCTTGCAAAGTCACCCTCAGGTCGTTCAATTTTTATCACTCTCGCTCCAGCGTCGGCTAGTAATAAACCACAATATGGTGCCGCTACCGCTTGCTCTAATGAAACGACTAAGATTCCATCTAATTCTCTGTTTAAACTCATAATTTTGTAACCTATTTTTATTTTTAGTTTAAAATCCTTAAGAAATTGAAGTTGTTTGCATTAATTTAATATATAGCTAAATAATGATAAGCTTTTCAAACATACGCAAGTACCTTAAATAGCAAATTAGTATTAGACAAAATACTCGGTAAAAATAATGCCTACCTAAGTCAAAAAGAGTTGTTAATGGAAAAAGAATATAAAACTATAAAAGTTGAAGTGATAAAAGATTATATTACTTTAGTAACACTTAATCGCCCTGAGTCGGCAAATGCATTTAATACTCTTATGGCAAGAGAGTTGATTCACTTATTTGAGAATCTATCTATGACACCAGTTGATTGTAGGGTCGTTATAATAACTGGATCGGGTGAAAGAGCATTTTGCGCAGGCGGCGATCTAAAAGAGCGTGATGGTATGACTGATTCACAGTGGGTGGAACAGCATTTAGTATATGAAAAAATGGCTCGAACAGTTATTGAATTTCCCATTCCTATAATTGGTGCAATTAATGGAGCAGCCTATGGTGGGGGTTGTGAGTTAGTAGCGATGTTAGATTTTGTATATGCTTCGGATAATGCCAAGTTTGCTCAAACTGAAGTAAAGCTAGGAATAATTCCAGGTGCGGGAGGAACACAAACATTAACCCGTGCAATCGGGGAGCGCAGAGCTAAAGAGTTAATATTGACTGGAAAAGTGTTTAGTGCCCAAGAAGCTCTTGATTGGGGTCTTGTGAATAAAGTTCTTAAGATCTCTGAGCTGCTTCCAACAGTCCTTAAAACAGCACAGATAATTGCTGATAATGCACCTATCGCAGTACGACAAGCCAAACAAGCAATCCACAAGGGGCTCCAAATGAGTTTATCGGATGGTATGTCATTTGAAATTGAAGCATATAATCGTACTGTTCCAACAAAAGATCGAATAGAAGGCGTGAAAGCCTTTAATGAGAAAAGACCTCCAATATTTAAGGGCCGTTAATGTGTCTGATATTGTCGAAATACGAGAAGTTGGTTTAAGAGATGGCCTTCAGCTTATAAAAACTCCGTTAACAACTCAACAAAAGTTAGAATGGGTAAAAAAACAAGTGAACGCTGGCTTTAACGAAATCGAAGTTACCTCGTTCGTACCACCCAAACTTTTACCTCAATTTTCTGACGCCAATGAAATGGTCATACGTTCTAATAAAATACAAAACCTAAAGGCAACTGCTTTAGTCTTGAATCTCAAAGGTGCTACTCGAGCGATTGCTGCTGGGACAAAAAAAATTACTTTTGTAATATCAGCATCTGAAGAACATAATCAATCAAATGTAAGATGCTCAATTGCTGAGTCTCTTTCAATGTTTAAAGAAGTTATCAAACTTTGTAATATCAGCGGTAGAAAAATTGAGGTTGCGGGAGCAATCGCAACGTCTTTTGGCTGTTCGATGCAAGGATCGGTGGATGAAATACAAGTATTAAAATTAGCGTCCAGCATGGCGGAAGGTGGTGCAGACGAAATCAATTTAGCTGATACGGTCGGTTATGCCAATCCAAGTCAAGTAAAATCACTTTTTTCAAAGTTGAGAAATTCTATTGGAACAATCCCTATGGCTGCTCACTTTCACGACACTCGAGCGATGGGTTTAGCCAATGTTGTATCAGCTCTTGAGGCCGATGTTAGAAAATTCGATGCCACTTTAGCAGGTCTAGGTGGGTGCCCATTTGCTCCAGGTGCCTCTGGAAATATTGCAACTGAAGACTGCGCTTACTTATTAGAAAATATGGGCTTTGACACAGGCATTAATATCCAAAAACTAATTGCACTAAGAAATCACCTTTCAAGTATTTTACCTAATGAAACATTGGAAGGAAAGCTGAGCGTTGCACTGCCCGCAATAAATTTTTAAAATTAATTACGACCTTTTAGCCTTTACAGTTCCAATTAAATTCTTCTAAAAATATATTAAAAATATATAATGATGTGAGTAATAGAAGGGAGTAACCAATTGCCACTTTTAAAACTTGATCGCGGAGATATATATTATGAGATCAGTGGTGGTGCAAAACAGAGAAAAAATTCACCCATAATTATCTTAAAACCGTTAAGCCGCGGTCCAATAGGGGTACAACCCTTTATAGATATCTTAGCTATTAAAAATCCAGTGATAAATTATGATCAACGAGGGCTTGGCAAGAGTCCATCATCTCCCTGCGTAGGTCCAGTACCATTATCAGAACGGGCTCGAGAAGTTTTTGAGCTACTAGACGGATTATCAATTAATTCAGCACACATCGTATGCCACTCCACAGGTTGCGGTATTGGTTTATCAATGATTGAACAGCAGCCAGAACGCATTTCAACTTTATCCTTAATATCGCCGTGGACTCATGCAGATAATCACTTAACTAAAATGCAAAATCTTCGCGTTGCTGCGGCAAAAGCTTTAAGTCCTAGTGATTATTTTCGTTATAATATTAGTCTTCTTTATCCACCCAACTATAGAAAGCAACATATCAATGGCTTTGAAAAAATGGAAGTGGATGCAAAAGAGATTAAAGTAGATCATAAGTTTATTTATGATGGTTTAAAACCAATTCTAGAGTTTGATGGTAGAGATATTATAACTACTGTCAGATGTCCCACCCTAGTAGCGCATTCGGCCGATGACCAACTTATGCCCCCATGGTTTGGCCTCTCAATTGTAGAAAGAATTCCCAAATCTGATCACCTACAATTCCAAAGTGGTGGCCACATGTTAATTGAGACACGCACTAATGAATTAGCATCAAAAATTACTAATTTAATTCAAAATAAATGAACCAAATAAAAACTAAATTAGAAGACTAAAAAAGGAGTGAAAGATGAGTGATCTTAAGGATACAATTATCATTGATGGATTGGTAGTAAGTAAATTCTCCCGAGAGCTTTTTGAAGATATGGCTCGTGGAGGAGTAACAGCCGCAAACTGTACATGTTCGGTGTGGGAAAATTTTTCACAAACAATGGCAAATATTTCACAATGGAATCAATGGTTTAGAGAGCATGGTGACATAATTACAAAAATTACAAGCGTTGATGATATACGCAAAGCTAAGTCGAATGGTAAGGTTGGTATCATCTTGGGTTGGCAAAATACAAGTGCGATTGATACAGATATTCGTAACCTCGAGCTTTTTTATAACCTCGGCGTAAGAGTCGTTCAGTTGACTTATAATACGCAAAACCTCGTTGGGTCAGGCTGCTGGGAAACACATGATGGAGGTCTTACTGATTTTGGGAGACACGCAATCGATGAAATGAATAGATTAGGTATGCTAGTTGATCTGTCCCATGTTGGGCCTTTAACAAGTGATCAAGCAATAAAGTATTCAAGCTCCCCGGTAGCCTACACGCATTGCTGCCCTATGCTATTAGAACATCCTAGAAATAAAACTGACGACCAACTTCGTACAATCGTTAACCACGGTGGCTTTGTTGGTTTCGCAAGTTATACTCCATTTCTACCTAAAGGCCCTGATACTACCATCGACGATTGTATTGAGGGAGTTGAATACTTAATAAATCTTATTGGCGAAGATAATATCGGACTTGGCACGGATTGGATCCAAGACCAAGATATGGCATTTTTTGATTATATAAGTGCAGATAAGGGACTTGGACGCCTGACAACTAAAGGCTTCCAGCACTTTAAACTCCCAGCTATGCCTAAAGGACTAGAAACACTAGGTGATTACCAAAACTTCATTCCTGCAATGGAGCGTGCAGGCTGGTCTGAAACTCGGATTAGAGGTGTTTTAGGTGGTAATTGGTTAAAATTCCTAGACGAAGTTTGGTAGTTAATAACTTAATCTTCTTTGAAAGTTAAAAATATGCTAATGATAATTCAAAAAGTGAATTAAAATTCAGAAAGTACATAAGATGTCTGAAAAAACAATTTTGGTTATCGGAACATACGACACCAAGAGTGATGAGTTAAATTATATTTCTGACCGAATTACCTCTATGGGTGGTAAAGTTTTGACTATGGATGTGAGTGTATTAGGCGAACCTAAAAAAGAAACCCATTTTTCCAAGCACACCGTTGCAGAAGCTGCAGGAAAATCAATTAAAGAGGCGATAGATAGCGGTAGCGAACACATTGCGATGAATATAATGTCTGATGGTGCCTCTAAATTAGCCAATCATTTGAACTTAAAAAATAAATTTGATGGTGTCATAATATTAGGCGGGACAATGGGTACTGACCTTGCTTTGGATGTGTGTCAATCATTACCCTTGGGCTTACCAAAATATGTTGTTTCAACAGTTTCCTTTTCTCCCATCATACCCTCAGGACGACTATCACCTGATATACAAATGATACTTTGGGCAGGTGGATTATACGGTCTTAATTCAGTGTGTAAATCATCCTTGTCTCAAGCCGCGGGAGCCGTATTAGGCGCAGCAAGAGCCGTAGAATCTCCTAAAAATGATAAACCCATTGTTGGTATAACATCACTTGGTACGTCGTGCTTAAAATATATAACTAAATTGAGACCTGAGCTGGAGTCGCGTGGGTATGAGGTTGCTATTTTCCATGCTATGGGGATGGGAGGAATGGCTTTTGAGGGTATAGCTGCAAAAAATGGTTTTGTATGTGTGATGGATTTTGCAGGTTGCGAAATAGGTAATTTGCTTTACGGATCCATCGTTCACGCTGGGCAAGATCGCATGTTAAATGCTGGTAGAGCTGGGATTCCTCAAATAGTTGCTCCGGGTTGTATGGATCTTATTGATTTTGCAGGTTGGCAAAAAATACCAGAAAACTTTAAAAACCGTCATATTCACATCCATAATAAATTGATTAAAAGTACTATTTTCTCTAAAGAGGAACGAATAGAAATAGCCAAAGATTATAATCATCGATTAGGATTGAGCAAAGCACCAGTTCATCTGATAGTTCCAAATCAGGGGATTGAAGAATGGGATAGAGTCGGTGGTGATGCTTATGATCCCGATGGCTTAAACGCATTTACTAATGCTCTAAAAGATACGGTATCTAGTTCTGTCAAGATTACTGAGATTGATGCTCATATTAATGATACTGCGTTTACGAATAAAGCGTTGGAAATCTTTGATAACTGGGTTTTGGAAGGTATTGTTAGTAAAGCTTAATAATTTATTATTTTAAAAGGTTATCCAATGACTTCAAATTTTTCAAACAAACAGATGCGGGAATGGAGACAAACTCTCCATCGGACTCCAGAGTTTGGCTTTAACACTGAGAAAACAGCGGCATTTGTTGTCGAAAAATTAAAATCATTTGGAATTAAAGAAATTTCAACCAACATTGGTGGTACGGGTGTCGTTGCAACACTACGAAATGGTAGTTCAAATAAGTCAATCGCAATACGCGCTGATATGGATGCTCTAATGATAGAGGAACAAAATGATTTTTCGTATAAATCAGAGGTGCCTGGGCAGATGCATGCTTGTGGGCATGATGGGCATACCACAACCCTATTAGGAACTGCAGCAGTATTAGCCGATGAATACGGATTTGATGGAATAGTACATTTTATTTTTCAACCAGCAGAAGAGTGGGGAAAAGGCGCGCAAGCGATGATTGATGATGGTCTGATGAGAAAATTCAGTTTTGAAGAGATCTGGGGGTTTCATAATATGCCAGGGATAGAGGTAGGGCACTTCGAGACTAAGCCAGGTGCCATGATGTCAGCAGAAGATAATTTTGAAATTGAATTGAGAGGTATTGGAGGCCATGCATCAAAACCACAAGCAGGGAAAGAAACTCTCCAGCCAGCTTGTGCTCTCGTTACTGCACTCCAGACAATTGTTTCTCGAAAAATTGATCCTACAGATATAGCAGTAGTATCAGTTACTGAACTGATTACAGATGGATCACGAAATATATTGCCTGGACTATCTCGCATTCTGGGAGATGCTCGTAGTTTTCGTAAAGAAGTCAGTGAGACCATAGAGAAGGAAATGACTATTATAACGTCTGGTATAGCCTCCGCTCACAACCTTGAGTTCTCAGTGAACTATTCTCGAGAGTTTATTCCACTTATAAACGATGCAAATCTGGCCGAAGAAGCGCTAAAAATTGCTCAATTTACATTTGGAAAAGATAAGACAAAAGTATCAGCTCAACCTGTGACTGGCTCTGAAGATTTTGCCAAGTTCCTTAATCATGCTCCTGGTTGCTATGTTTTTTTTGGAAATGGAAAAAACTCAGCTCCTTTACATAACTCTAGCTATGACTTTGATGATGATGCGCTTGAGCACGGGGTAAACTATTTTGTTAATTTGGTAAAAAATAGACTAAAACCTTTATGATTAAGAAATTTGGTCAATACTCCCTTAAATATCGTTAGATCTGATCCCACAGAAGTAGCTCCAGATTATGATCATACTCAAATTACAAGCTTAGCGGCAACCCAAATCTGCGTCGAAATACTATTTCAACTATTGCAAAGAAATAATATCACTCCACAAATTGGCGATTTAAAAAATAATTCACCTATATAAATACAAACGTTCATCTATGTGAATAGAAGTACTAATCCCAATGAATATGATGTTTTGACTTGCACTTAAAAAAAAAGATTTGATAGTTGATAATCAATAAAGCTTTTTAACTGTACTTTTGATTATCCTTTTTGGGGCTATCCTATGACTAATAAACTTTTATCGCCACTAAAATTAAGAAATGTTGAATTACCAAATAGAATTGTGGTCTCACCAATGCAGATGTACATGGCCAGAGAAACTGGTGAGTGTACCGATTGGCATCTAGTCCATTTAGGAAAGTTTGCCATTGGAAATTTTGGTACAGTTTTTACCGAGGTGCTCTGCGTAGAAGCCAGAGGACGGAGTACATATTCTGATGCTGGAATATGGTGTGATTCACAAATTCCTATGTTAACAAAAATAGCTTCGTTCATTCGTTCGCAAGGATCTATCGCAGCCGCTCAAATTGGTCATTGTGGTCCAAAATCATCCCGTCAAAGACCATATGATGGACTTCAACCTCTAAGCGATAAAGATATGGCAATTGGTGAACCTCCATGGGAAATTATCTCTTGTAGTGCTGAACCTGCCGCGCCCGGCTATGCAACACCAAAATCCCCATCAGAAAATGAAGTGAAAGAGGTTGTTTCAGCTTTTGGGGAAGCAGCACGGAGATGCAACGAAGCCGGATTTCAAATCTTAGATGTTCATGCTGCTCATGGTTATCTTATTCACTCCTTTTTATCACCAATAAGCAATACAAGAACCGACTCGTATGGTGGTAGCCCAGAAAACCGTATGAGTTTTGCATTAGAAATTGCAGAAGCTCTGAGGAATAATTGGCCAGAGGAAAAACCTATTTTCTTTAGACTCTCATGCATTGACCGTTTTGAGGGTGGTTTGGAGATTCAAGATACAATTAGATTAGCAAAAGAACTAAAAAAACGAGGAGTCGATGTAATAGACTGCTCTTCAGGGGGAATAAAGGGACCAAACTCTCTATTCAGCCTAGCAACAAAATCACCTCCGACACCTGGATACCAAGTGCCGCTAGCAGCCTCTATCCGGCAGGGTGCTAAAATGCCCACAATGGCTGTAGGTATGATAATGGATCCAACGCATGCAGAAAAGATAATTTCTGACGGAAGCGCTGACTTGGTAGCGTTAGGTCGGGAGGCGTTATTTAATCCGCACTGGGGATTACACGCAGCTAAACTGTTAAATGAAGGTCAAACTTTTGATGATTGGCCTCCAAATATGGGCTGGTGGTTAGAGGTACGGCAAAGAATGCTCTCCTCTACTGATCCAAAAGACTGGAGAATAGGTCCCGCAGCTGCAAACGCACCAAAAAGATAGAGCCTACCTTTTAGAAAAAACTAATTAGTAAAAAAGGAAATTAATGGAAAACGGTCTACAAGATAAAATAATAAAAGGGGTTAACAGTCTATTTGAAGCAGAAAAACAGTTTTTACATACACTCACTTCACATCAATCAACAAGAGGAAATGAACAGTCCGCACAAGACTTTATCGCATCTGAGCTTTCTGAAAGAGGCTACGAAGTAGATGTCTGGAATGTCAATGTCAAAGACATTTCTCACTTACCTGGTTTCTCTCCAGTAATTGGGGATTATACTAATGCAATAAACGTAGTTGGTTCCCACAAAAGCAAAACAAAAAAAGGTAGATCACTAATCTTGAATGGTCATATTGATGTAGTTCCCGAAGGTCCTTTAGAAATGTGGGATACGCCACCATTTGAGCCCCGAATAGACAATGGATGGATGTATGGCCGCGGAGTAGGTGATATGAAAGCGGGCCTAGCTGCAAATCTTTTCGCCTTGGATGCTATTCGGTCAGCAGGGTTCGCACCTGCTGCAGATGTTTTTTTTCAATCTGTGGTAGAGGAAGAATGTACTGGAAACGGAGCGTTAGCCTGTCTTCAACGCGGCTATAAAGCGGATGCTGCATTGATTTCTGAGCCGTCTGACGAAACACTCACCTCCTCACAGTTAGGGGTAATATGGTTTCAAGTACAACTGAGAGGGATACCAGTCCATGTGGAACGAGCTGACACAGGATCAAATGCTATTAAAGCGGCAATTCCACTGATAACCGCACTTGAACGCCTTGAAAAAAGTTGGAATAACGAAAAATATAAACATCCTGCTTATGCGAGCCATCACCATCCACTGAATTTAAATGTTGGAAAAATTGAAGGAGGTGATTGGGCTTCTTCTGTCCCAGCCTGGTGTACTTTTGACGTTAGAATGGCCGTATTTCCAGGTACCGACCTAAAGTTGGCCTGCAATGAAATAGAAACTTGTCTCCTCACAGCAGCATCCGAAAATACATTTCTACGGAACAACTCCCCTAAAATAACTTACCATGGCTTTCAAGCAGAAGGATATTCTCTCTTAGAACATATTAAACCAGAAACTAAGATTGCTATAAACACATTAGAAAAAGCACATCAAGAGATTACGGGGAGTAATCTCGTTCATGTTCCCACAACTGCTACAACTGACGCACGATTTTTTGGTCTCTACTCTGATACTCCAGCATTAGTATACGGGCCCTATTCGGAAGCAATTCATGGTTTCAATGAACGTGTTAATCTCGAAAGTTTACGCCGAGTAACTCAAACTATTGCCCTTTTTATCGCCAAATGGTGTGAGTTAGAAGCGTTGTAAACAACAATATTATACTCTTAACCTCTACCCTTAAGGTTATCAGATTCTTTTTTTACGGGTTGGTAGTCCGGATGTGTTTGATGTTTTTCTTTTATATTGCTTGAAATAAAGGGCGCTCCTGATCGACAGAAAACCTCTCGATTGATCTCATACCAAAAAGTTGGTGGATCAAATGATCCACCAGCAACTCCTATAAAGCCCTTAAAGTTTCCAACTAGCCAAAACAAAGAGCTACCACAATTGGAGCAGAACCTAATTATAGCACTTCTTGAAGACTCAGTTTGGTAACTATATTCGTTGAGGACGCCTGAAATAACTTTAACGTTTTCTTCCTTAAAATAGATGGATATGCCGAAGGAAGAACCCGTTCTAAGCTGGCAATAGCGACAATGACATACACCCGACCTTTCAGGAGAACCATATGTTTGATACCGAACATTTCCGCATAGACATCCACCTTCATGTTTATCTTGATCAATCATTTTAGTCTCACTTTTTTAAACTCGTTTAGATCCAACGTCTAACTTTACGGCTATATTCAATAAATTCTTCACCAAATATCTCTAACATAGCTTCTTCTTCGGGAATAATTTGAAGCGTATTTATTAAAAACCAAAAAAGTGGTATTAATAAAAAGCTTAACCAAGCACCTACATACAAGCCAGAGCTAGTTACTACTAGCAACAGACCTAAATACATTGGGTTCCGTGAATAACTAAAAATACCGTCGACTACTAACGCGGT
>MDSV01089822.1_pt1 | contig 13843 bp, 13 predicted proteins | sample 810851 | NCBI WGS metagenome assembly MDSV01 (sample SAMN05326640, study PRJNA326480) | marine metagenome | isolation source: seawater | place: Atlantic Ocean: North East | collected 2012 | reverse complement strand
GAACCTGGTGCAATATTAGTTAGAGTAGCTAAATCTCATATTAGAGTTGGGACTTTTCAATTTGGAAGTCTTTTAAAAAAAACTAAGGATTTTGATGATTTAATGTTTTATACAATTAATAGACTTCATCCTGAGATAGAAAATAATAGTAATAAATATATTAATTTTTTTAAAAAAATTTGTAAAATACAAATGAATTTAATAATCGACTGGATGAGAGTTGGTTTTATTCATGGAGTTATGAATACTGACAATATGAGTTTATCTGGAGAAACAATTGATTATGGTCCATGTGCATTTATGGATTCATACAATCCAAAGACAGTATTTAGCTCAATAGATAAGAATGGAAGATATTCTTTTGAAAACCAGCCTAAAATTGGTTTATGGAATTTAGCTCGTTTTGCAGAAACTTTTATTCACTTAATCGATAAAAAGGAAAAAAATTCAATAGAAATAGTGGAAGATATTTTAAAAGAAAATAAAAAAGAATTTGATAATTCCTTATTAATTATGATGATTAAAAAACTTAATTTGGGTAATAATTTTAATAATAAAGAATTAGTAAAAGAGTTTCTAGATTTATTACATATATATAAGTTAGATTATACAAATTCTTTTATAAAATTAGAAAATAATAAATTAGATAAAAATATTTTTAGAAATTGGTTAGAAAAATATAATAAAAGTAAAGGTAAAAAATACAATAAAATTAATCCATCAATTATACCAAGAAATCATATTATAGAAGATTTAATTAATAATGCGCATAAAGGTGAATATGATAATTTATATAGTTTTGAAAAAATAATAAAAAATCCTTACAAAGAAAACCATATTAACAAAAAATATACATCACCACCTTTAGATTCAGAAAAGGTTTATCAAACTTTCTGTGGTACTTAATAATTAAATTTTAAGTTTGTTTTTTGCAAATAAATCAACAAAATAAAGTAAAATTATATGATGAGACATCTCAATAAAATTATATTGATCACTACAAATATGAAAATTTATCTTTCCCAATTTATTTAAGGGATTATTTTTTTTAAAACCACTGAATGTAATTGAGTCAATTGATTTTTTCTTGCAATATTTTGCGGCATTTAAGATATTTTTAGATGTTCCACTGCTACTAATTAATATTATCATATCTTTTTTTGTCATATATGACTTTATTGCCTCTGTTACCCAATTTTCATAACCATAATCATTTGCAAAACATGTTATTAAATTTGAATTATTAAAGGTTGAAGATTTAATTTTAGCAACTTTAGCAAAATCAACACTAACATGGCTGGCTATAGAAGCGCTGCCCCCATTTCCAACTATATAAATTTTTCCATTATTTTTAATTGTTTTTTTTATTGTTTTTATTGTATTTATTATTAAATTTTCAGGAACATTTGATAAGATAGAATTTATAGAATTTTTATATTGTTCAAAGGTACGACTTATTTTCATTTTAATTAACTTTATATTAAATCTATTTTTGATGCTAATATAAAATCATTAATTGAAAGACCATTAATCGCATGTGTGTGAATCATTATCAAACTATATCCCCAAGAAACACTTATTGTGGGATGATGTTGTTCTTTTTCAGCTAATTCTCCAACTTTATTTGAAAAATCTAACGCATTTTTAAAATTTTTAAATTTAAATTTTTTAAAAATCATTTCTTGTTGTTCATTAACAGACCATTCATTTAATTCAGACAAATATTTGATAATTTCTTCATGACTAAGTTTTGGAGTATTGCCTGAACAGGGCTCGCATTTTCCTTTAGATAATTTTTCAATCATTAAAATTTTGCTCCCTTTTGATTTAGTTCAATTGAATATAAACTTGTTGTAGCTGTAATATATAGAATATTACCTTCTTTACCTCCAAATTCTAAATTAGAAACCAATTCAGGTATTTTTATTTGTCCAATTAATTCTAATTCACAATTAAAGCATTTTATTGCTTTACCTGCGCTAGTCCATATATTCCCATCAATATCACACCTAAAACCGTCAGAAAAAAATGGTTTAAAATCATATATCAATTTTTTATTGGATATATTGCCGTCAATTAAATCATAGCTATATAAATGTTTTATGTTCTCACCAGTGTCAGCTACATATAATTTATTTTCATTTGGAGAAATTGCGATTCCATTAGGTCTATCAAGATCATCTATAACAACTTTTAAATTATCATTTTTTGGGTCAAAACAAAAAACATAGCATCCGTTATATTCTTGTTGACCATAATTTCCCTCATAGTCACTTAATATTCCATATGGTGGATCAGTAAACCAAATTGTACCGTCAGATTTAACACAAACATCATTTGGTGAATTTAATTTTTTTTCATTATACTTATTAACTAATATTTTAGTATTTAGATTATCATCAGTTATATACAAGCAACGATCTCCGTGTGAGCAAGAAATTAAATTTTCATTAAGGTCAATAGTATTACCATTACAATAATTTGAAGGATTTTTATATTCAGAAACTTTATCATCTACCAATTTCATCATTCTATTATTTGGTATATCGCTCCATACTAAAGTTTTTAAGTGAGGTATATAAGCAGGCCCTTCAGCCCATAAAGTGCCAGTATATATTTGTTTTATTTTAGTTGATTTAATATATTGATTAAATTCTTTTGTATTATCTATATCTTTATTAGTTAAATTTCTAAAATTATAACTTGGATTTCTAGGGTCTTCATTAGCAGGAAGTAATTTTTTATTTTTCATTTAATCTATTTAATCTCAATACCTTTTTGCTTAAGTTGAAAATCTTTAAGTTTTTTAGGAAAATTTTTTGCACGTAATTTAATATTACATTCTTTCTCTAATAATTTAATTATACTTGTACTAAAAGATCTTTTACCAAGTATTTTCATACCTTTAATAAATTTTTTGTTAATTAATTTACCTAAATCGATTGGAATTTGATATTTTTCAGCTAATTCATTAAATATTCTAATATCTTTATTGACTAAATCCATTGTAAAGCCAACATCATAACTTCCACTTAAGATAACTTGTGTTTCTGTTTCATTAACAAAGCTATTTCCAGAACTAATTTTTATTGCTTTATAAGTTAAACCCAAATCAATACCATATTTTTTTGAAACTGCTAATGACTCACCAATACCAATTAGATTTAATGAAGCTAAAAAATTAGTTATAATTTTCAAAATTGATGCATTGCCTATTTTTCCACAAAATAAAATATTATGTCCCATTTTTGATAATATTGGAAAAGCTCTTTTAAAATTTTTTCTATCCCCTGAAACTAACATTGAAATATTTCCAGACTTAGCTCTATGTTCACCTCCTGTAATAGGAGACTCAATAACACTACCTCCTTTACTTTTAAAAATTTTTGCAAGTCTTATCATTTCATTTCTATTAGTTGTGCTCATTTCAATCCATAAATGTGATTTATTAATAAAAGGAAATATAGAATTAATAACAATATCGACACTTTTTGGAGAAGGAAGACAAGTAATTATTATTTTACATTTATCAGCTAATTCTTTTAATTCATAACATTTATGAATATTTTTATTTTTAAATTTTAAATAAGTTTTTTTATTAATATCAAAGATATATAACTTATTGTTATTGCTTATTAAGTTATTTGCTAATTTTGAACCAACATTTCCAAGTCCAATAAAACCAATATAATTACTAGTCATATAACTATTTTCATACCATCATAACCAGGAATAACATTTTTTGGGCATTTTGATTTTAATTCCTTTTCATCTAATAAAGCAGTCATATGTGTAAAAATTGTTTTTTTTGGTTTTAAATATTTAATATATTCCATAATTTGATCAAAACCTGCATGAGAAGGATGATCGTCTTCTCTTAATAATCCAACAACCCACAAATCAAGGTTTTTTAACTTATCAATATCAGTTGAATAAAATTTCTTAATATCAGTTGAATATGCAAATTTACCAATTTTATAAGTTTGAACATCAATAGAACCATGATTGTGATTAAATGTTTCAATTTTTACTCCTTGAAAATTAAAGGAGCTTTTAAGTTCTTTTATTTCCATAAATGGTAGATAATCTTTTTCACCTTTAAATATATATTTATAATAATTTTCCATTTTATTTTTCATATCAATAGGCATAAATGCTGGAATGATTTTATTATTAATTAATGACATAGCTCTCATATCAGGTAAACCAGAGGTATGGTCAGAGTGTTCATGTGTGAAAAGTACTGCATCAATATTTGTACATTGTGCGTTATAAAGTTGGTTTCTTAAGTCTGGACTTGTATCAATAAGAATATTTTTACCCTTAACTTCTAATAATGCAGAAGATCTAGTTCTAAAATTTTTTTTATTTTTTATATCAATATTACCATTTTTATTCCAAGCTAATGGTGATCCAAATGACCCACCGCAACCAAGTATAGTAATATTCATTTTAAATAAATATCGTTTTTTGATTTATTAAACAATTTAAAAAAATTATTATCAGTTATTTTTTCAAAATCATTTAAATTCAAATTATAAAATTCAGATAAAAATTTTGCTGTATATTTAATATAAGATGGTTCATTTATTTTACCTCTCATTGGTATGGGAGATAAAAAAGGGCTATCAGTTTCAATAAGTATTAAATCTAAAGGAAAATCTTTTATTATCTTTCTAAGATTGGTAGCATTTTTGAAAGTTACTATTCCTGATAATGATATATAAAAATTATTACTTAAACAAAATTTTAATAAATTTTCTGAACCTGTAAAACAATGAAATACTATTTTTAAATTTTTATCTAAATATTTTTTTAATATTTTTATAATTTCATTTTCTGAATTTCTTTGATGTATAATCAATGGTAAATTATATTTAATAGATGCATCAATATGCAATTCAAAAGACTCTATTTGTTCATTTATAAAATCTTTTGAGTGAAACAAATCCAAACCAGTTTCACCTATACCTATAACTTTAGAATTTGCACAATATTTCTCAAAATTTAAGTTTGATAATTGATCGAATGATTTAACTTCACATGGATGTAATCCGTAAGATATGTATATGCCATCATACTTTTCAATTAAATTCAAATGATCCATAAATTCATTTGGATTTGTATTAATTGACAAGATTGAAGTTACATTATTTTTTTTTGAATTTTCTATAATTTGATTTATGTTTTTTGAAATTGACTCAAAATAAAGATGACAATGAGAGTCAATCATTAGTCAATTCTTGGAAAAATTGGCTTAGGTGAATTTATTGAAATATTTTTATCAATTAATTTATGAAAATTATCAAAATCAATTTTTATAATATTGAGATTATAAATAGATAAAATTTTAATAGCACTATCTGGTATAATTGGAGATAACATTATTGTGGATTTAATAATAATATTAGATACTAAAAATAAAACTACTTCCATTCTTTTATAATTAGTTTCTTTTAATTTCCATGGTGCTTGCTCATCAACGTATGCATTAGTTAAAGACAATAATTCCATTACAGATTTTATTGCTTTATCTATTTGCATATTGTTCATATAATTATAATAATCATTAAATTTATTATACAAATTTTTTAATAATTTATTGTCTTCGTCATTAAATTCATTTGATGGTTTTAAGTTTGAATTGCAATGTTTAACTATAAAAGTTGATATTCGCTGAATTAAATTGCCATAATTATTTGATAGATCTGCATTGATTCTTTTAGAAATAGCATTTTTAGAAAAGTCTCCATCATTACCAAAAGGAACTTCTCTAAATAAAAAAAACCTTATTTGATCTAATCCATATTCATTAATTATCTTATATGGATCTATTACATTACCCAAAGATTTAGAAATTTTTTGACCTTCATTCGTCCACCAACCATGGGCAAAGATTTTTTTTGGAGGACTCAATTCAGCTGCCATTAAAAAAGCGGGCCAATAAACTGCATGGAATCTTAAGATATCTTTTCCAACAATGTGTGTTCCTGGCCAGAATTTTTTATATTTCGAATGATTTAAATCTGGATAACCTATAGAGGTTAAATAATTACATAATGCATCAATCCATACATACATTACATGCTTGGAGTTGTTAGGCACTGGAACACCCCACTTAAAAGTGGTTCTAGATATTGATAAATCTTTTAAACCACTTTTAATAAAACTTAAAACTTCATTAAATCTAGTTTTGGGAGCTATGCTATCTGGATTGCTTTCATAATAATCAATTAATTTATTTTCCCACTCAGATAATTTAAAAAAATAACTTTCTTCCTTAACCCATTCAACAGGAGATCCCTCTTTAGTAATGTATTTACCATTATTTTTAATCAATTCACTTTCTTGATAAAATGCCTCATCTCTTACTGAATACCAACCTTCATAATGTGATAAATATATTTGATCATTTTCTAATAATTTATTCCAAAGAGATTGAGCTGATTTAATATGTCTTTCTTCAGTTGTCCTTATAAAATCATCAATTTCGCATCCAGTTGTTGTTATAAGATTTTTGAAATTTGAAGATAATTTATCAACAAAAATTTTGGGATCTAATTTTGCATTAACAGCTGCTTTTTCAACTTTTTGACCGTGTTCATCAGTACCACTAAGGAAATAAACATCATTGTCACATAATTTATTATATCTAGCAATAATATCACATGCTATCGTAGTGTACGCATGGCCAATATGAGGAATATCATTTGTATAATAGATTGGTGTTGTAATATAAAAATTCATTTTAGTTTGTTAAAAATCTTAACATAAATATCTTTTTATCAAGATTATATGTAAAAAGATCCTTTTCATTATTTGTTATAAAATTAAGTCTGTTAATTATATTTTTAATAGAAATTTGAGAAGATATTAATTTAATTTTATTAAAATTATTAGATAAATATCTATTTGAATCATAATTATTAATTTTAATTTTATTTAACAAAATCAAAATAGTTTTTAAAATAAATAGATAATTTTTAAATTTTTCGTTATCAAATTTGGATAATATATTTGTTAACTCTATATTATCATTATTCATTTCATCTGAAATCAAACATTTTAATGTTAAATCAAATATATCTAAAATATTATCATCATATATATGATGTGCAATACCTGGAGAACCAATAGTTAATTCAAAAAGAAACTTCATTTCATCAGAATCAATTTCTTTTATTAATTTGGATAATATATTTGAAAAATTAGAAAAATTATGTGAATCAAATTTTACTTTTAAACATCTTGATCTAACTGTTGGCAACAGAGATGATAGTTGATGGGTAATTAAAAAAATAAAAGTATTTTCATTTGGTTCTTCTAATGTTTTTAAAAAGCTATTTGCAGAACTTAAATTTAAATCATCTGCACTATCAATAATAACAATTTTCATTAAATTATCTGTAAAAGATGTATCATAAATAAATTTTTTTAATTTTCTGATTTGATCAATTGAGATATTTTTTTTAATTTTATTATTTTTAGGATCAATTTCTCTACTCAAGATTTTTATATTAGGATGAGTATTATTTTTAAAAAGATTTAAATGATGATTAAAATTATCATGATTATTAAGAGAAATTTGAAAAAATTTAGTTATTAAATAATTAATAAATGTTCTTTTACCAATGCCCTTAGGTCCATGCAAAATTATGGAATTATGTAATTGATTTAAATTGAAGCTATGAATTAAAGCTTCTAATTGACTATCAAATCCAATTATTTGTTTCATTTAAATTTTTAATATGTCTAATATTTTATTATGTATCATTGTTTTACTTAATGAAGCATCTATATTAATATACCTTTTAGAGTTAGATATTTTCTTATAACCTAAAATAACCTTTTTATGAAAATTAATATCTATTTTATCATATTTATTTTTGTTCTTTCTTTTTTTAAGTCTTTTTATAATTTGATCAGTATCTAAATTGAAAACAAAAGTATAATCAGGAATAAAATTATTTAGCAACAAATTATGTAAATTTTTGACTTTTGAAATACCATAATTATTTACAAATCCTTGATACACAAAAGTAGAATCAGCATACCTATCAGAAATGACTAATTTACCTTTTTTCAAATTTGGAATTATTACATTATTGATATGATTAGATCTTGAAGCCATTAAAAGAAGTATTTCTTCAAGATTACTGATATTATTTTTATTACTTAAAATTAATTTTCTTAATTTTTCAGAAAATTTTGTTCCACCCGGTTCTCTTGAAATTACAAAAGATATATTATTTTTTTTTAAGTATTTTTTTAATAATAAAATTTGTGAAGATTTTCCACTAGCTTCTGGACCTTCAAAAGTTATAAAGAGACCATTTTTAGATTTCATCTAGACTAGTACCGAATATTAGATATTTTATTGCTGCAAAAATTTTACTTAAAGGATTAACTTGAGAAATATTTTTTTCAGCTACTAATGGAACTGTAATTTTAGGTTTGCCGTCTATTTCAATAAACAAATTTCCATAAACATTATCTTTAATTATTGGAGCAGCTATTGGTTTACTAAACTGAATTGAGCTTTTTAAAAGCTGAATTTGATCAAATGATAAAGTTGAGATTATATCCTTGGAACTAATTAAATTAACAGTAGATTCATTTCCTAACCATACATCAATATTTTTAATAATTTGATTCTTACTAACTAATTTTTTTTGAGAGGTTTGATTAAATGCCCAATTTATTAAATTTGTAGATTCATTCAGTCTAGATCGTGAGCTATTAGTTCCACTAATAACTGTTGTTATTCTTCTGCCATCTCTAATAGCTGTGACGGCAATTCCCCAACCAGATTTTTTAGTAAAACCAGTTTTAAGTCCATCTACTCCCTGAACTGAACTAAGCAACCTATTTCTATTAGGTTGAGTTATTTCATTATGTGTAAATTCATTCATTGAAAAATAAGTATATAAATCTGGAAAATTTTTTATAATTGCGTTGGATAATAAAGCTAGATCGTAAACACTTGAATAATGATTGTTTTCTGGCCAGCCAGATGAATTAATAAAATTTGTATTTTTTAAACCTATTTTTTTTGAATAAACATTCATTAATTTTGCGAAATCTTCTTCAGTGCCTCCCAAACATTCTGCAAGAGCAACAGATGCATCATTTCCTGATTGAACTATGATGCCTTTCAGCAAATCATCGACTGTAACATTATCATCTATTTCTAAAAAAGTCCTTGATCCTCCCATTTTATATGCTTTTGCAGAAATTCTACACTCATTTGTAATTGCAAAATCTGTATTTTTAATTCTATCAAATGCCACATAGACTGTCATAATCTTTGTCATAGAAGCAGGAATAATTTTAATATTAGAATTTTTTTCAAATAATATTTCGTTTGTATCAAAATCAATAACTACTGCTTGATCAGCTTTAGTATCAATGGAATACGCATTGAAAGAAATTGTTATTATAAAAGTTATTAAAAAAAAATTTATTTTATTCATAGATTAAATATAAATTATAAATATGTCCTTTATTAGATTATTTTAAAATAATGTCAGTTTCTTTATAACCTTTTGATATAAAGTATGGAACTAATTTATTAATTTCTGCTTTATCTAAAGGACCAATAATTAGATCATATAATGAACCATTTTTTTCGGATGTATATTTATATTTATCATTAAATTTTTGAAGATGAAAATCTATATCAGTGTAGCTTTCAAAATTAAATATTTTTAGAAATAAGTTATATTCTTCAACTTCTTCTGTATTTAATTCTATGGGTTTAAATGATTCTTTATTAATATCTTTATTTTCAATATTTACATCATCTATCTCAGTAATTGAAACAACAGCTGTAGGAGAGGATGATATTGTTTCATCAAATTGAGGTTCATTTAATGACATAGCAACGTTTTTCCATTGTTTACTTGCGTCAGATAATATTTCAACTCTAACAGTTGCTATTTTATTTTTATAAAACCCTAATAGTTGAGCAACTTTTCTTGAAACTTGAATTAAGGCTGCATTGTCATTATGTCTGTCAATTATTTTTATGTTTATAGAAAGACCATTATCTAAGTTTGTAATTTTTACCATACTTGGTACGGGTAAAGTCTTATGTCTGCCCACTAATTCAGTGACTTTATTTAGATCATTATTTATAGTTTTTACATTATGAAGTTCTTTACCATAATACGTTGATAATCCTATTTCATTATAATTATAATTTTCTTCAGGAATATATTTTACTCCTTCAATATAATAAGGATCTTCTAAGTAATAAAAGATTGAATTATTTACTTTATTAAGAGAATTTGATTTTGATATTTCATTTGGTTTTTCAATTATTTTTTCTATTTTTGTTATGCCTTTATTCATAACTTTAGAAACATTACTATCTTTAACTTGCTGACAAGAAAAAACATTTAATAAAACAATTAAGCTAATTAGAGATTTTATCACTTAATAATCCAACAGAAACAGCATAATATGAAGAGCAATTATAATATAAAATATTTTTATAATTGGGATACACTATAAACATCCTTCCCTCTACTCCATCTGGCATAATTAATCTAGCTTCAAGATCTTGTCTTTTTGGGAGAGGGTCTCCATTAATTTTGGTAAAACCCAAATTACTCCATTCACTTAATTTTTTAGATTGAGATCTTCTTTTAACTGCACCACAGCCTTTAGGATTGCTTTGTTCAAATGATTTATAAATATTTGCAATGTTATTTGGTGGTAAAACTTCTCTTCCCCAGGTACTATCATTGTACCAGGGATTTTTATTTAAAGATGTTAAATAATTTGCAGTACTAGCAAAAGCATCAGCAAAACTATTCCAAATGTCAATACCATTACCATCCCAATCATAAGCGCTTTCTAAAAAAGTTGTAGGAATCATTTGCGTCATACCAACAGCCCCACCCCAACTACCTTTTAATTGACCTGTAGGAACTAAATTTTTATCTAGAATTTCCAAAGCTGCAAATAATTGTTTTTTATAGAAATCACTTCTTCTTCTATCAAAAGCTAAAGTTGTAACAGCAGTTATTGTGTCTACTTTACCTTGATTTCTTCCATAAAAACTCTCCATTCCAAGTATTGCAACTATAAACCTTGGTTGTATTTTAAAATGATTTCCAATTTCATTAAGTAATTGTTGATGGGTTTTTAACATATTTTTACCAGCAACAATCCTAGATTTATCAACTCTATAATATAAATATTCATCAAGAGTAATAGTAGATTCAGGCTGACATCTATCTCTCATAATAATTTTACTCTGAGGTTTAATATCTTTAAGTTGAATTTGAATAACTTCTCTACTTATTCCTATTTCTATAGCTTCAATTTTTATATCATTTAACCATTTGTTCCATTCTTCATCAGATGGCATTTTAGGTTTTTCACAATCTGACGCAAAAACATTAAAACCAATAAAAGTAAAGAATATGAAAAATTTAAGAAACATAATATAAAAATAGCAAAACTATCACTAATAAGGAAATATAATATTTAATAAAATTTTATACTTTTAAAAAAAATCCAAGTAATATATAGCGTTTTGTAATCGCTGGAGAGATGGCTGAGCGGTTGAAAGCACCGGTCTTGAAAACCGGCAACGGGGCAACTCGTTCGTGAGTTCGAATCTCACTCTCTCCGCCATATTTAAAATTAATTAATCAGATAGTATTTAAAATTATACTAAAATTTAAATCTACTTATTTTTTTCAAATAACCACAACTTGTCTTGAGCCAAAAGATATATCTTGCCATTGATTGGGTGTATTTTAATATCTCTAATTCTTCCAATTTCACCTTTAAAAATAATTTTTTCAATAACATTATCTAAATTTTCAAAATCTAGACTAATCAAAGATTGATCTTTCAAAGATGTAATTAAAGCCAATCTATTGAATTCTGGAAACTCATTTCCACTATAAATAGTTATTGCACTTGCAGCAATAGATGGAACCCAATATTTTATTGGTTTTGTATAACCTGGTAGCCATTTAGGACCTATTTCTGATAGATTATAATTTTTACCTCCCCATCCTAAAATTTTCCATCCATAATTTTCACCTTTTTTAACTTCACCAAACCAATCACCTCCTCTAGCACCATGATTACTAATATATATTTTATTGCTAAAAGGAGAAACAGTAATTCCCTGAGGATTTCTTACACCTATTTGAAATATTTCAGGAAGCCAAGTAGGTTGATCAATAAATTTTGGATTATCTTCGGGTATAGATCCATCTAAATTTATTCTTATAATACTTCCCGGATGTTTATCAGTTTCTTGAGCTATCATTCCCTTTCCTCTTTCACCAATTGATGCATACAAATGATTATCTTTAATAATTAACCTTGAACCAAAATGATAAGGCGATCTAATTGGGGGCTCAGCTCTAAAAATATTTTTAAAGTCTAATTCAGATCTATTAAATTCAGCTTTAGCAATAGATGTGCTTGATGGACCATATAATTTAAAATCACCTCTTTTTTCTGAATAACTTATGTATATGTAATTATCTTTATGAAACAATATCTCTAATAAACCACCTTGAGAATTAATGTCTTCAATAACATTTAAATTATGATTTATTTCAAGAATATTATTATTATTTAAATTTAATAATTTAATTTTACCCGTTTTTTCACTTATTATAATTTCATTTTCATTTATGAAAGAAAAACTCCAAGGTGATGTTAGATCTTTTTTTAATATGGTAAGCTTATAATCTTCAGTAAGAGCATAATTATTCGAACTAAAAGAAAATATAATTATAAAAATTATTAAATAAATTGATTTATGCATCATCGATTAAGTTAATAATTTTTTTTGATAATTCAAATCTATTATCAACTATATTACCTCTAAAATCATAAAATAATTTTTGATCTGGTCTTAGAAAGAGTGGATTATTATTAGAAAGTGATAAATTTAATAGTTTTTCTGGATTTTTTGGATTATTTTTATAGAAACCTATTAATACTCCTTTTCTACTAAATTCAAATTGATTAATATTACAGTTTAAACATAGTATTTTGATTTCTAAAATTTTAAATAAATTTTTTAATTGTAATGGAATATTTCCAAATCTATCAATTAATTCTATTTTCAGTTCATTTATCTCTTTATTATTAATTATATTAGAAATTCTTTTATAAATAGATAATCTTAAATCAACATCGTTTATATATTCATCAGGTATAAAAATTTCTTCAGGAATTTTAATTATAGGTTGAAAAGATAATTTTTTTAACGATTCATTATTAATTTTTCTTCTTTGAAGATTTATCTCTTCTTCAAGCATTTGATGGTATAATTCTGTACCAATTTCTTTAATAAACCCACTTTGCTCTTCACCAATAATAGATCCTCCTCCTCTTAAATCTAAATCTTGAGAAGCAATGTTAAAACCTGCACCTAAATGATCGGATGCATTAATTATAGATAACCTCTTACGTCCACTGTCTTTTAACTCATTTTCTTTGTAAGTAATATATGCATATCCACGCTTTGATGATCTTCCAACTCGTCCGCGAAGTTGATACAATGCCGCCAATGAAAAAATATTAGCCCTATAAACTATAATTGTATTAACATGTTCAAGGTCTAATCCATTTTCAATTATATTGGTACTTAACATCAGTGAAATTTCTTGATTATAAAATTTTGATATCCTATCTTCTAATAACTTTGGACTGAGTTTGCCGTGCGTTACGACATATTTAATTTCTGGAAGATTTTCCTTCAGAAAATGCTCAATAAAAGGTAAGTCTTTTTTTCTCGGTACTACAAAATAGACACCATTTTTTCTTCCATATATTTCTCTTTTAATTGCTTCAGTTATTG
>MDSV01052627.1_pt1 | contig 13844 bp, 18 predicted proteins | sample 810851 | NCBI WGS metagenome assembly MDSV01 (sample SAMN05326640, study PRJNA326480) | marine metagenome | isolation source: seawater | place: Atlantic Ocean: North East | collected 2012 | reverse complement strand
ATAATCTATTTACATCAATATCTATACCATTCATTTTTGTAGGTAAATTATCTAAAATCACTGTTTTATCGATTACTATTTCGTTATTTTCATCATATAATATACCCCACTCGTTTTCATATTTATCGTAAATTAGTTTTACAATTTTAGTTTGATTCATAATAACATAAAAATATTTTCTTTATATTTTTGTGTTATTATAGTTGTATATACTATAATAACTTTTATGAAAGACTTACAAGGATTTAAATTTGGATTTATTGACAATGCTATTGTAGCCATATTTGCTTTGCTGGGAATTACATTAGAAAAATACTTTACATTTTTGGGTGATTATGGAGCTTTATATGGTGCTCTTATAGGTCATACTATCTCAGACTCATTTGCTGGATATATTGATTTTGGACCAAAAGTAGCTCTTAACATGGGATTAGGGTGTCTAAGTGTAATTGTAATTGTTTATGTGTTCCTCTTATTTAATGATTTCAAATTGTCGGAATAAATTCCCAATTCAACTCTTTACAGATCTGCTTCCAAATATTATCTTGATCAAGTCGTTTTTCTCTGTCTTTCAACATTGGAAAATGTTCCAAATATTGAGTTTCCCCCAATAATTCACATAATTTATAAGCAGTATAATAGTAATTCAAAAAATTGACTCTGTCATCAGGACAAAATTTTGAATACGGTGCTTGTAATTCCATAAAAAGATTATATAATGTTTCCTCAAATTCTTGGCTCATTATAGGAGGTTTTATACCCAGTTTATCTTTTATAAAGGGTATGTGCTCATAATATTTATTATATCCCAGTTTTTTTAAAATTTCCTTTGTTTTTGTATTTGTTACTTGGGACATATCGATTCTTTCCTTTTTAATTTGCTGTTTAATGTTTTCTATTACCTCTATTGGTATTTGAGTTGTTTCTTTTCCTTGGAACTGAGCTATAATTTCTTTAAAATGATTTATTCTTTTATAGGCATAAAAACATACTTCTTTAGGAGGTTCCTTATATGATGGTTTTTCATTCTCTATCAAATATGGATTATTTCTATAACATTTGTTACATAATAATACACCTTCATCCTCGAGAGGAATCATTTCTCCTTGTTTACAAAACATACAAATATTTGAATCTTGAACATAAGAATTCATATTTATAAATGTTTCATCAACATTACTCAAATATTTATTTACAATGTTAGTTGTATTAGAATTTGTTGTTTCATTCTTATTATTTCCATTAATTTTAAAAAAGTTATCTACCATTTTATTTTTAGTTGAAGAACCATTTTCTACTTTTGATATGTTTTTTTTATTTTCAAAATAGTCAAAAACATGTTTTGAATTATCAAGGAGGTATTGTTTCTTCTTTGTTTTCAACATTTTGATCTTATCATTTATATCCTTCACTTTGTCTTGTAATACAAGTCTTTCTTCTAATCCCATCTGAGTTTCACTTAGTTTTTGAATAATTTTTAACTTTTCCTCTTTCAGATTTGGTATTTCTTCTTCTTGATTTTTTTGAAATGTCCCCATTATTTCTTTATGTTTACCGTCTAAGGTTATATTTACAATTTCATTGGTTTTTGGTTTTTTGACTGGTTTAACCTTAAAACCGTTGGCCGACATCCAATAATATAATATTCATTTCTTTTTTAATTTTTTATCTGTATAAGTATTTAGTTTGTTAAGAATTACCATTTTCTACTAATATAAAAATGGATATTGAAATTAATGTGACTAATGAAAAAATAGATAGTATAACAATGAAAAAAATGTCTTTTTTTTATAATGCTTTAAATGAAGGATGGACAATTAAGAAATTACCGGGTGAAAAAAAATATGTATTTACCAAAAATCACGAAGGAAAAAAACAAATATTCATGGATTCTTATTTAACAGAATTCATTAAATCAAATATGGATTTATCTAAAATTTCTGATTAAATTTATACCTTAAATGAGGTATTATGTAACTATTAAACATAATAAACACAATGTTTATCTATATTGTTAATTAATTAATTAATTAATTTACAATTTATAATTTTTTTTTCTTTAGTAAGAGTATAAACATGGGAGGCGGACTTATGCAGTTAGTCGCTTACGGCGCTCAAGATGTATACCTTACTGGTAACCCCCAGATCACCTTCTGGAAGGTGACCTACAGACGCTACACCAACTTTGCCATTGAGGCAATTGAACAAACATTTAACGGACAAGCCGATTTCGGTCGTCGTGTCCAATGTACCATCAGCCGCAATGGTGATCTTGCCTACCGCACCTATCTTCAGGTTACTCTCCCCGAGATTAACCAGCTTATGGGTGTTGGCGCTTTCTCCAGCACTGCTGGTTCTACCGGAGTCTATGCCCGTTGGTTGGACTTCCCCGGTGAGCAGCTCATCGCTCAGGTCGAGGTCGAGATTGGAGGCCAGCGCATTGATCGCCAATACGGTGATTGGATGCACATCTGGAACCAGCTCACCATGACTGCCGAGCAGCAGCTTGGATACTTCAAGATGATCGGAAACACCACCCAGCTCACCTTCATCACCGACCCCTCTTTCGCTGATGTTGATGGACCTTGTGACTCCCAGGCTCCCCGTCAGGTGTGTGCCCCTCGCAATGCCCTTCCTGAGACCACCCTTTATGTGCCCCTTCAGTTCTGGTACTGCACCAACCCTGGCCTTGCCCTTCCCCTTATCGCTCTTCAATACCACGAGGTCAAGATTAACCTTGACATCCGTCCCATTGATGAGTGCTTGTGGGCTGTGACCACCCTCAACTGTAACACTGACAGTGGAAACGCTGCCGGTGCTGCTATTGACCCCGCTAACCAGAGTGCCCCTGGAAAGCCCGTCCCTGCTTCCATCGCCTACAACCAGTCCTTGGTTGCTGCTTCGCTCTACGTCGACTACGTGTTCCTTGACACCGACGAGCGCCGCCGCATGGCCCAGAACCCCCATGAGTATCTCATCACTCAGCTTCAGTTCACTGGAGACGAGTCCGTGGGTTCTTCTTCCAACAAAATCAAGCTCAACTTCAACCACCCCGTGAAGGAGCTTGTGTGGGTTGTCCAGCCTGATCAGAACGTGGATTACTGCTCATCCCTTGTCTGTGACGCCCTTCTCTTCAAGGTGCTCGGTGCCCAGCCTTTCAACTACACCGACGCTATTGATGCTCTTCCCAACGCCGTCCATGCCTTCGGAGGACCTGAGTCCACCGGAAAGGCCGACCCCAACTCCCTCATCGGACAACACGCTTTCATCGACTCTGACGGTCTCTTCGAGTCCGCTGGTGCCATGGATGCCTACGTGCCTGATGGCTGGACTGGATACTGGCACGGACCTGGAAACCCCTACAACCAGCCCGGACTTGGAGGACCTCACCTTTCCACTACTAACAACGTGACCACCTTCACCAAGGCCACCAACTCCATTGAGAACTCCTCTGTGTCTGATGCTGGAACCTTCGTGCTTACCGAGACCTCCTTGGACATGCATTGTTGGGGACAGAACCCTGTGGTCACTGCCAAGCTTCAGCTTAACGGACAGGACCGCTTCTCTGAGCGTGAGGGAACCTACTTCGACCAGGTTCAGCCTTACCAGGCCCACACCCGTCACCCCGACACTGGTATCAACGTCTACTCCTTCGCCCTTCGCCCTGAGGAGCACCAGCCCACTGGAACCTGCAACTTCTCCCGTATTGACAACGCCACCCTTCAGCTTGTTCTTTCCAACGCTACCGTTGAGGGAACCAAGACTGCCAAGGTTCGTGTCTACGCTACCAACTACAACGTGCTCCGCATCATGAGTGGTATGGGAGGTCTTGCCTACTCCAACTAAGCATAAGGCGTTTTATCGTGTCTACATTAAAATATTTTTTGTCTTTGCTTTAAAATACGACTTTTAAGCCGTAAAAAAATGTAACTTTATTATACGAAAATCGTATAATAAAATGATTTCTCTGCGATTAGTTATGGAAAAATATATAAGTAAATATTATTTAGATCAACCTTTTAGTTATAATGGTGATGTTACCCCTATAAGAAGTTGGAAAGTAGGAATAAAATCACATCCTTTATATGTTGTAAATCCTAATTCTATAAATGAGGTGTGTCTCATAGGAATAGAACCAAACGTTATAATTAAAATGTGTAAGAAATCCAAAGACAGAATCATTGAGTTCGAGAGAAATATTAAATCCTCCTTATCTTTGTTTCAATCGAAAAATGGATATATTTTTTGTAAAAACGAAAACAATATTGAAATTATTTATTCTTTGGAATTCGTTATTACCGGCCATAATGAGGTAGAACATATTGATGGAGATCCTTTGAACCACTTATTTACTAATTTAAAAATACACAAATATATTGACGTTCCATCAAAAAAAAATGAAATGAGTTTTTGAATAATTAACAATACAGTGAAAAATAAAATATTGAGTTTAACTTTAATAAGATGAGAACTGAAGTAAGATATTCATTAAGACGCCACAACCAGCTTTTCAAATCAAAAAATTTGTTTTATGATGACAAAGAAGAGGAGGTTCGAATTCAATTAATGAAAATGGCACGGCATCACACGATGTTTCAGTGGAAAGTTCATAAAGATTATCAGAGTTCGTGGATAGATAAATCAGTTAGGTCAATATATCAACTAATAAATAAAAAGATGGACTTGAACACCCACTTCTTTCAGCTTGATCGTAAACAACAGACATTACTTCTTACTTTTGAAAGAAAATCTAAAGAATTCCTTGCGGACCTCCAAAAAAGACTTATCCCTAATAATGAAGAAAAATGGTCAGAGTATGATTTAATGAGAACACGAATGTTAATTGGGACTTTGAGAACATTCTTGGCAAACAAAAGGTATATTCAAACCAATACTGAGAATTGGATGGATAGACTTGTCATGAAGGAAAAGGTTCCGGCAGAAATAACACGTCATATTTTATCATTCACTCAAACAAGTCAATGATTAGGGAATATAAGCAATGAGAACATCCTCAGGGACATGACCTTTTAAAAAATTGAATTTGTAATTTGTATTAATTGTAAGTATTTTTTCTTTTATTTGTTCCAAAAAGTCCAAATCTCCATAACTTCTCTCTCCCCAGGGAAATACTTGTTTTAAAATACGAACATCATCTACACATATAACATGGTCATTCCTTTCCAAATTACTTATAGCCTCTAATTCATCAAACAAAGGACATTTCTTTTTATAGTGAGTAATATTATCACTATCTACATGCGCATCTAAAAAAAATAAAGTTTTATTTTGAAATTCGGGACCACTTAAATACTTTGACATATTCGAACTATCATCATGATAAATTTGACATCTTCCTTCATCAATTTGCTTTTTAAATATTTTAAGTCCATTATCAACCCATTCCTTGCGAATTTCAATTGAATATACCTTTTCAAATCCAGACCTAATTGCTCTTTTTAAAGAAACCTCACACTGGGGATTAAAAAGTCCAGTTTCGAAGTAATTTACGCATTGACTGGTTTTTCTAATTTTTTCCAAATCAAATCTTATTGGCATTACTACAGTAAAAATATGTATTAATGTCATTTTTTTAACGAAAATATTTTTATTATTCACTCAATTACAAATTTTATATGCTCTTTTTTTGTATCGGTACGGGACCATTCTAAGTCCGACATATAATATTCAAATGTTAATATATTATTTAATTTATCATAAATGTAACTAATATTTCTCATTTTTTTGTTAAGAAGAATCCAAAAACACTTTATTTCCCAATTACTTGAAGACTCAGGTAGAAAATATTTGTTGAATGAGGATGGTATCCTACTATTATTTCCTACCAATGTATTTGACCAACGTCTACCATCTTCATTTTCGCCATAAACTCTAAGATAAGCACTCAGTTGTTTCTGTTCTATTTTATTTTCAATTGTTTTAAAAATATAACTATTTTTATTCAAAATCGGAATAAATTCACCATTACATAATCTAAAATTTCCCGCAAATTGTCTTATATTTTCTAATACATCATTAGGTAACACTTTTATATTTGTCATGTCTTGTAAAAAGGCATTAATTCTTTAAATTTTTTTTATTTTTATATTCCGAACCAGAAACACCTTCTATTTTTGAATGGCGAGTGTGTGAGATCTCGTATCTCTGAATACCCTGTATCTGTGAAGTAACCGTGCTCCTCCATACATCTCTTTGACTCTTTTGTGTCCGATTGTGTTGCTCTCCTTTTATATAAGCAATATAGTGTATCGATATCAGAATAATATTTATATATTATAGTTCTATATTTATGACCTAGTCTATCTTGTTTCCATTGCGCCACCACAGCCCAACTCGAATTCCAAGGAATTGTGTGAATTTCATCCAGGCCAAAAAACCTATATGGATTATTTGGATTCCATGGAGGGTGATCTTCTACTTCAAATCCGAGGTCCTTAATCGTGCATAGATCAATTATCGTAAACTTCATATTGTCTAACCTTTTTTTAATTAGAAACTCCATATTCATAAATTCATCACTTTTTTTATCCAACGTCATAATAAATTCTCCATTATATATTCGACAATTTCCTATGAATTGTCGTATATTTTCTAATACTTCATTAGGTAACTCTTTTAGATGTGTCATGTCTTACATATCAGGCATTAATTCTTTAATACCTTCATTTTTTATATTATGGAATGACATATAAAACCTCCAGGTTTTTTTTAAAAGGGTCTTTTTTTGATTGTGTTGCTTTGTTTTTATAGTGGAATAATAATGTATTGGTATCTGCATAGTATCTGTATACTATAAATCTATATCTATTATTGTGTTTATCCATACGCCATATCGATTGAGTAACCCAATTCCTATCTTTTGGAACTGTGCCAATATACTGCATTAATCCTCTGATTGATTGAAAATACCATTTATTCCAATTAGTTTTTTTTTCTTCTGTCAAAGATTCTTCATAAGTCTCATGATAGAACTGTTTATAACTAATTTTGTATTTCCATCTTTTCTTTATAAAATCCGATATGTTCATAAATTCTTCGCTTTTTTTATCCAACGTCATAATAAGTTCATTATTGTATATTCGGCAATTTCCTATGTATTGTCGAACAGTTTCTAATAGTTCGTCAGGTATTTGTGGTATTCGAATTCCCATGGTTTTATCCTATAAAAAAAATTAATGTCATTTCATTTTTTGACTTATTTAATCATAAATTATAAATTTAAGATTCATATTTTTTTTCAATGGATCTTTTTTTCCCCATTTGATTTTTTTTCTAATATAACCAAAAGACATAGTGTTCTTTTTTTCATCATAAAACCAATGAAACCTTCTCCATTGTTTACCCAATAGTGGGTTTTCTTCATAGAGTCCAATTCCAGGTGGAGGTTTTATACGGTCGTATTTAAGTAATCTGTAACACCACAAGCTATTACAAGAATGTGCTTTCTTCCATTTATTTATTTGTTTTCTGTTGCTATAATGTAGATCTATTTTCTCATACTCATCAGTCAGTTTATTAATCATTGTTATGAAATCACCTCTATATATCCGATAAGGTCCAACATATTCTTCAATGAGTTCCAATATTTCATCTGGCATGTTAGGGATAATTTTGTTCATGATTGTAAAAAAATAAAATAAAATAGTATTATTTCATTTTTTGATTTAATTAATAAATAATTGTAGTTACGTCCATATTTTTTTTTAGAGGGTCTTTTTTTTTCTTCCATTTTATCTTTTTCCGTTGATATGTAAAAGTAAGAGTATCTGTTTTCTCATTATAAAACTTTTCAATGGATCTCCACTGATGCCCCCAAGTATAAGTAGGTGCTGGATTTGTATCACACCAAAACCTTGTATAAGCCCAGTTTTTAGTCATATGAAGGTTAGCACGGAAACGTCCCAGCCAACAATTAGATTTCATTGTTTCTTCAATCATTTTAAATTCGTCACTATTTTTATCAATTGTCCTGATAAGTTCTCCTTTCCATATTCGGCAATTTCCTATGTATTGTCGAATACGTTCCAGTATCTCATTTGGTAAGTTCCGGATATTCATTACCATAACTTCTATAGAATTTTTGTAATGCTTCCATTTTTTTATTATAAATTTCATTTTTCTGGTAAATATCTGACAAATTTATTGATAAAACATAATTTGGACCGTTTCTAACTGTTTTTCGGAATGTATGTTGATATAATATTTCATCCTCCTTTTCAGAAATTATATATTTCATTTGAATGTAATGGGAATTTTGATCACTTAAATAAGCTCGAATATACCATTCCTTACTCTTTTCAGCACAAGAATCAGAAAAATATATGTCAGATCTCTGAGTTATTAAATTAAAATAACGGAAGTCAGTTGGACTAAGTTTATTCCAAGTAAATATTTCTCCTTTTTTATTTATTCTACAGTTTCCAGCGTAATCGACAATTATTTTTACAACTTCCTCAGGTAATTCAAGTATACATTTCATATCTTATCAGTAACCTCTATGTAATTGTATTTTTAAATATATTTCTGAAGTTGTAATAATATATCTTCTTTTGTAAATTTGAAATGCTTTTTCAAATCTCCTGCGGGAGCAGATTCACCAAATTTCTTTACTCCAAAAGAACCATGACACATGTGTAAAAAGTCCTTATTTATACTGGCCTCAATCGTAAATATTCTTTGTTCACTACCAAATAGGATATTTTGATAATCTTCACTTTGCTGTTGAAAAAGTTCAAGACAAGGCATACTAAAAACACTCACCTTGGAACATTCATTGGCAACTTCCATAGCAAGACTTAGTTCACTTCCCGTTGCTAATAAAATAACTTTACTATCTTCAGCTTCATGTATAAAATATCCTCCACTTTTTACTTTTTCTGAACTGGTAGTGGACAACATAGGAAGAGATTGTCTTGATAATATCATACAACTGGGACCCTCATAAAGTAGTGCTTCTCGGTAACATCCAATAACTTCATTATGGTCAGCTGGTCGAAAAACTAAAAGATTAGGAATACTTCTTAACAAACTTATAGACTCGATTGGCTGATGTGTCGGACCGTCTTCACCTACATAGAAGCTGTCATGAGTAAATACAAACAAAACTTTATGTTTTACCAAAGCACTTAATCGTAAAGCACCATAACAATAACTCAAGAATACAAGAAATGTGCTTACCACTGGTAATATTCCATATGTAGTCATTCCGTTTGCTAAACCAACCATAGCATGTTCACGGATACCATAATTTAAGTAGAGTTTTGAGAAATCACCCTCATGAATATTTTCATTTTTAATAAGGGTTTTATTGGAGGACCCCAAGTCAGCGCTTCCGATAATAATATTTGGAGAGTGTTTTATCATTTCATTTAAATACAAACCCGAAAGTTCCCTTGTCGCATAAGTGTCTTTTTTTAAGTCAAGAGATTTAATATTTTCAATTATATTTTCTACGTCCAGTCGAGGAGGAACAAAGTCAGGAATTATTTTATTAAAAAACGTCTCTTTCTTGGATTTTTTCACCGTCTCAAAATAAGAAATGGTCTCTGGTTTAACTTGAAAATCCTTATCAACATCAAATCCAAGTTTTGTTTTTAGTTCTTTCACTGCTTCTGCTCCAAGAGGTGCTCCATGGGATTTTGCTTGACCTTCCAGAAGACTTTCATGTCCAATTTTCGTTTTTAAAATAATTAAAGTAGGTCTAACTTGAAAATGAAAATGAGATGCGAAAGCTTCATCAATAAGTCTTAGATCTGTATTTCCTTCTTCGATTATTTCTACGTTCCAGTTTAATGCCAAAAATCTTTTTTCAACGTCTTCGCTAAACGATAACTCAGTCGAACCATCGATAGTTATTTTATTGTCATCATAAATTAACAATAAATTATCGAGTTTTAAGTGACCAGCCAATGAAGTAGCTTCGTAACTAATTCCTTCCATCAAACAACCGTCGCCGCACATGACAACAATTTTGTTTTTTAATCCTAATTTCTTCGCAGCGATAGCCTGACCTACTCCGTTGGCAATACCTTGACCTAAAGGTCCTGTAGAAGCATCTATACCAAGCTTGGGGTCATACTCAGGATGACCAGGCGTTTTACTATGAAGCTGACGAAAACTCTTTAAATCATCCATTGAATAATTGAATCCTAATAAATGTAATAATACATACAAAATCGCACACCCATGTCCGTTTGATAAAATGAACCGGTCACGTTGAAAATGGTCAGGTTCATCAGGATTAATATTTAAATATTTGGTAAACAGAATAAATAAACATTGAGATACACCAAGAGGCATACCAGGATGGCCAGATTTAGCTTTTTCAACAACATCTACACATAGTGTTTTTATGTTGTTAATAACTGGCAGACATTCTTCCATTATAATTTATACACGTCACCTAATTTAATATTGTTTTAATAATATATAAAGTAATATTAATGATGGCAGAAAATAATACAATTTCGATGATTTTTACACATAATGGTCGTATGCGTTGTTTTATTAATAAACTATTGGTAGCTGGTGGACATTCAGACAAAACACATGACGTAGATTTTATTGAGGATGCGTCAAATAATTTAGAATTGAGTAGTGTTGGCACAAGTGAATACTTAACAGCAGATTCAAGAAGAACATCTGATTACTATGATTCTGATTCTGATGCTTCAACGGAACCAGCGGCACACGACGATGGACCATTGATTGTTGGTGGACAAAAAGCTTCTATGCCAAGATTTAAAAATGGAAGTGTAGTTGAAGTAAAGATTGATGATAGAGTCATTTCCATAAGATTATTAATTTCTGGAGAAATAGATGAACACAAACCAGATAAATATTATTATGTCACTCCTGAAGAAGAATTCACTGATGTTAATATGATGAGAGGTAGTTATAAAGTAATGCCGTTTAGGGACATTTCCTTTGAAAACAATATTTATGATATAAAGCCAGGTAATACATATACTTTTTACTTGGTGCGTCATGGACAAGGGACTCATAATGTTAAAAAGCTATCTACTGTTCAAAAGGCAGTAAAAAAAATCAAGGATGACACTGCTTTTATGGATGCCGAATTGACACCTGAGGGAAGGGAACAAGCTGAAAGGACAGGAAAAAAATTTCGTGAATTAATAACAAAAAAAGCTGGAAATCCAGTATTTGCCCCTGAATTCTTATTCGCCTCAGATCTTCTTAGAACACGACAAACAGCAATAGAATTCATTAAAGGAATGGGTATCCCTTTTGATGTAAGAAATATACAAATTTATGTGTTACCTTGCTCTCACGAGTTAGATTATGTAAAAGGAGGTAAATGTGATGGTAACCAAGGTATAACTGCACCTGAAAACACTTCAATATGCACAACTAATAACTATAAATGTTTATATGAAGGTGGATTTTCAATTAATTGGGATTATTATTATGAATTTTATGGCAACGCAACCAGAGAAAAATTATGTAAATCTAATTGTCAAAAATGTAGAAACACAGATATGATTAAAGAAGCAATGAAAATAATAAAAAAAGAAAAAACGGGATATTATCTTCAAGGGAGGTCTGAAAAAAAAGTGACTTTTGATGATAAAGCAGATGAAGGAGACAAAATAGATAAAAGATTAAAAGGCCTTGGTTTCGTAGGAGGCACCAGGGGTAGAAATGTATACGGCATTCGGGATAGTAGTTTAAAACGTAAGGAACAAGCTATTCACTTTGTTAATCTTCTACAACACATAAGAGATTATCACGTAGCTAATGAGAGATTCGAATTATATTTGAGAAATAGAGGAGAGGAAAGTATGTTAACACAAGAACAAAGACAGAAACTATTCAATCGAATTGAGTATGATATTTTAAATTCATTAAATGGAGGAGGTGACAAAACAGATTTCGAGAAAAGAAAAGAACAAATGTTGAAGTTTTTGGAATTTTTACAAAAAAGCGATAAATTCACTGATGCAGATAGTCGATTCGATAAGTTTTTGAGAAATACAGGTCAAGAAAGTTTATTATCTAAAGAAGACCGATTAGCAATGTTTCGCCATATTGAGGGTAGAATTTTAAGGGAAAATAATATCGGATCTATTGGTGGAAAATCGAAAACTACAAAGAGAAAACATAAATCAAAGAGAAAAACAAAAAAACGAGGAAAAAGAAAAAGAAAAACCAAAAAATTGCGTAGTAAGCTTTCCAAAAAACGAAATTAATTGCGTAAATTTCTATAATAGCGCGTAATTATCAAACGACGCAGTTTTTTACTTGTATAACCACCATCTGATAAAAATTTTCCGTATGATAATGGTGGTAAACAATTAAATATGTTTAAAGTAATAGATTCTATATCATTTAAGGACAAACATTTACGATTCAATAAATACATAGTATATTTATAACTAAGTATTTATTATATTAATTTCAAATTATTTTATAAACCCAGGTGGCATGTCAAGATTATTGTCCTCTAAGAATAAATATTCTATTGTCGCATTTCGGTATTTTTTAGGAATGAATCCACTATGATATTGATTTTTAAAATCTTCCCCAATAACCAAAATATAAACTTTTTCACATTTATCAGACAAATAAACATGATTCTTAAAATAAGCGGTTCCCCAAGATGTTACGAAAACCTTGGCATTATGAAGCCTGTTTATTAATTCAATTTCATTCATTTTCATTGGCTCTAAAAATGTAAAATCATAATTTTCACAAAATTTATCGATTATACTTTTAGATACTATTCCATTATTTGTTAGATTCTCTGATTCCGAACTTTTTATTATACAGATTCTCTCATCTTGAGGATCAATGTTATATTTTGATGACACTAAATACTTTTGTATTATATCAATTTTAAACTGGTTGTGTTCATCTCCTATATGAGACGGATACATATGCCATCGATTGAACAAAAACGTAATTGATTTGAATAAATACGGAATCTCTGATAATACATAAATAATTTTATCTTTTTCCAAAACTCCACATTCTACAAATCCATTTATAATTTCTAAAATACCTTTTTGACTGTTAATATAAATAACAATATAGTGATCTTTATATTTTTCTTTATCACGAATATATTGATCAATAATACAATAAAGACCAGCATAACCATGAACCGTTCCTAAAGAAAAAGAAGTGCACAAAGGAATAATATCTTTGTCCTGATGGGATTTATTAACTTCTCCTTTACGACTGTAAATTATATCTCTGTATTCAGTGATTATTTTATCATAGTGTTGTTGATGACAGCCACCAATTTTATAATAATCTGTTAACAAATGAAGCCATTCATTGGAATATTTATAAATTTTATTATTTTTATTATCAACTGCTAAAATTAGAACATAATTTCCTATCTTTTTCCCAATATGATAAACTGTCGGGTTTTCAGTTCTTATATTATTTGAACAATAATCATACAAGTTATCGTAATTGGTTAACATTTATTTTTTTAATATTAAAAAATAATAATATTACCCAAACTAAACTTAATAAAAAACATTATTAATTTAAATAATCTAAAAACAATAACTTGTAATAATCTTGACACTTTTCATTGTTGTGTAAAGGTATCAAAGTAAATATTAGACTTTTGGTAATTATTTTTAAATTGTCAAAGTGTATAATTGAAAATTTATTTATAAAATAATTTTTAAAATTATGTATCATTTTTTGTTTGTAACCTTTGTTAACATATTTTGATAATAATATTTCGTCATAACCTATTATTGATTGATAGATTTTCGCCCAATCATATAACCAATCTCCATGAATTGTTAATATATCTCCTACTTTTCCTCGCATATCTATAAATT
>MDSV01172213.1_pt1 | contig 13846 bp, 12 predicted proteins | sample 810851 | NCBI WGS metagenome assembly MDSV01 (sample SAMN05326640, study PRJNA326480) | marine metagenome | isolation source: seawater | place: Atlantic Ocean: North East | collected 2012 | reverse complement strand
CTTGGGGAAGAAAGCTGGAGAATCAAAGTTATTGGAATGCCAAGTCTAAACAAAAAAAATATTTTCAGAAATAAAATTAGAAAAAAACAAAATAATTTTAATAAATTCACAAAAACAAAGCCATTTATGCTTTTAACTTTTCACCCAGTAACTCTAGAAATTGATCACATTGAGTTGCAAGTTAAATCCTTAATTAAAGCTGTCAAAAAAAGTAAAATGAATGTAATAATAACTTATCCTAACTCTGATCCAAAATTTAACTTAATAATAAAATTATTTAAAAAAAATTTTTTAAATTCTAAAAAAATAATGTTTGTAAAATCAGCTGGTGAAGAAGAGTATTTTAATTTAATGAAAAAAGCACAATTTATGATTGGAAATAGTTCAAGCGGTATAGTTGAAGCAGCATCATTCAAATTACCGGTAGTTAATATTGGATCACGGCAAAAAGGCAAACTAAAACCTAAAAATGTAATTGACTCAGGATACCATCACAAAGAAATTTCAAAGGCAATTAAAAAAGCCTTAAGTAAAGGCTTTAAAAAAAGCATAAGTAAATTAAAAAATCCTTATACATCTAAAATAAATACCACTGATCTTGCTAAGATGATATTAAAAATAAAAAAAAATGAAAAGATAATTAAAAAAAAGTTCCATGATATAAGAAAAATATGAGTAAGAAAAAAATTTTAATCACTGGTGCGACTGGATTTATTGGTTCACACTTAACTGAATTGTGTGTTAAAAAAGGATTTAAGGTCTTTGCTTTTGATCGTTATAACCCCCAATACAATTTAAATTGTTTAAATAATTCAAAATATAAAAAAGATATAAATTTTATTTTTGGAGACATCAGAGATTATGACTCAGTCTATAAGGCTTCGAAAGGTATGGACATTATTTTACATTTGGCTGCTTTAATTGGAATACCATACTCTTATTATTCTCCGATGGCCTATGTTAAAACTAATATCGAAGGTACATATAATATTTTAGAAGCAACAAAAAATTTGAATATAAAACAATTAGTTGTTACATCAACAAGTGAAACATATGGAACCGCACAGAAAGTCCCTATTAGCGAAAACCATAGATTAATAGGTCAATCTCCTTATTCTGCATCTAAAATATCTGCAGATCAATTAGCGATAAGTTATTGGACTTCTTTTCAATTACCAGTAAAAATTATTAGGCCCTTTAACACTTATGGACCAAGACAATCAAATAGAGCTGTTATACCAACTATAATAAATCAAGCCTTAAAAAACAAAAATATAAGTTTGGGAAATATAAAAACAACCAGGGACTATACTTATGTTTCTGACATTAGCGAAGCATATTTAGAGATTATAAAAACAAAAAATATATTTGGACAACCGATTAATGTTGGGTCAAATAATGAATTTAAAATTGAGCAGATAGCGAGAAAAGTCATTAAGAAAATAAATCCAAATTTAAAAATAATAATTGATAAGAAAAGAATTAGACCAGAAAAGAGTGAAGTAGATCGATTAAAATGTGATAATAGATTAATAACAAAAAAAACAAATTGGAAACCTAAAATCAAATTTGATGAAGGTCTAGAAAAAACAATTAAATGGATAAGAAATAATCAAAAGTATTTTCACAATATAAATGATTACAGAGTTTAAATGCAAAAATATTTATTAGACAAAAGCAAAACCTTAAAAGACGCTCTAAAAAAATTAGAGAAAATTAAAGAGAAATGTTTGTTAATAACACGTTCTGGAAACATTTTAGCTGGAACCGTTACTGACGGAGACATTAGAAGAGCAATTTTTAATGGGGCAAATGTAAAAACGAATATCTATAAATTTGCGAAAAAAAACCCAGTAACTCTAAGAAATATGGATATTGAAAATAGCAATCAAAAATCAAATAAAAATTTTAAATTAAAAAAAGTGCTTAAAAAGAGCCTAGATGATAAATTTGATATCATTCCTGTAATAGATAAAAAAAGAATAATTAAAAAAATAATTTATACAAAGAATATAAAAAATTATTTTCAAGATAAACTGAACCTGAGAAAAATCCCAGTTTTAATAATGGCAGGTGGGAAAGGTACAAGACTGAAAGAATTCACAAATTATTTCCCAAAACCTTTAGTACCAGTACAAAACTCTACTGCTCTAGAATATATAATTAATATGTTTAAAATAGCTGGTTCCTCTAAGTTCTTCATTAGTCTGAATTATAAAAAAAATCTTATTAAATCTTATTTAAAAGAAATTAAAGTTAAAAACGTAAACTATTTGGAAGAAAAAAATTTTCTTGGTACAGCAGGAGCTATTAGCTTGTTAAATGGGAAAGTTAAGTCTGATTTCTTTGTTATTAATTGCGATACAATACTTTCTATAAATTTAAAAAAATTCTATGATTTTCATAGAAAAAATAATTATAAAATCACTCTAGCGGCAGCATCTAAAAATTTTAATTTACCATATGGATCTTGTGAGACTAAAAGCAATGGCCAGTTAAAAAAAATTACTGAAAAACCAAATATTAATTATCTTGTTAATGTAGGTTTATACTTAATAAAACCTGACTTGATAAAATTGGTTAAAAAAAACAAATTTTTAGGAATGGATGCTTTTATTAAAATAGTTCAAAAAAGAAAAGGATCTGTAGGTGTTTATCCTATAAAAGAGGAAAGTTGGAAAGACGTTGGTCAAAAGTAATTAGTTTTTCTATTCTTAATGAAGATAGTAGTTTTAATAAATCAAAATTTAAATCGAACAAACTTTGAAAGATTTAATTTAAAATTAAATAAACAAAGTCAACTGAAGATAAAATATTGGTGCATATTACCTTTATATAATAAAGATTTATTCACAGAATATGAAAAAAAAGAATATAGACCAAAAAAAAATAAAAATTTTATTAATCTGAACAGCTACTTCGAAGTATTTAAAAATTTAAAAAAAATAAATAAAAATACTTATTTTCTAAATCAATCTGGTGACAATTTTCAATCACTTTTAATAGAGTTAGTGATGAGATTAAAAGGATGTAAAATTTTAAAAAAAATTGATTATTATAACTGCACAACAAATCAAGAAAAATTTTCAAAAAAATTGTCCAGGCTGTACGTATTTGGATTATTATTTACATTAAAAAAAATATTAAAAAGTTTTTTTTCATTTACAAAAATTTTTTTTGTTAATGTTTTTTCTTTTAAGCCTGATTATTATATTATAGAAAATCAAGAGAGAATAGAGGAATTACGTAGAAAAAAAATTAACAAATTCATAAAAGTTAATTCGTCTACTTTCTCGGCGTTTTACAAGATAAGATCAAAAAAAAAATCTAAAAATTATTTTGTTTTTTTAGACTCTGAAATCGAAAATAGTTTTGAGTCTAAAATTCTAGGTAACAGGCATAATATATTTAATCAGACAAAATATTGGAAATGCCTAGATAAAATTTTTGACGAATTATCTAAAAAATTTGATGTTAATGTTAAAATCGCTGCTCACTTCAGAAGAAGTAAGAATAGTTGCCCGATAAAAAAAAAATTTTACTTTGATCAAACTTTAAATTTAATAAAAAATTCAAAATTTGTTGTAGCACATAATACTTCAGCAATAGATTGGGCAGTTTTGTTTAAAAAACCAATTTTAATTTTAAATTTCGAGTTATTCGACTCTATAGCCTTGATAAACAGAGACTCGATAAATTTTTTTTGTGATAAACTTGCTCTTAAGTCTATTAATGTTGATCTTAATTATAATTTCAGACTAAAAAAAAATATGAGCTCTTTACTTAAAATTAACACTAAAAAATATCAAAAATTCTCCGAATCCCAATTAAATTATAAAACAAACAAGTTCCCTCATTTGAATCAATGGGAAATACTATATAAGTTTTTTAAACCAAAAAAAATGTTCAAAAATAATAAAATATCAAAACTTAATTTAACTAATAAAAAAAAACCAAAATATTGAAAAAATTTTTTAAAAATAAAACTGTTATTGTCACAGGTCACACCGGATTCAAAGGCTCTTGGCTGACTTTAGTTTTAATTAATTTAGGAGCAAGAGTTGTTGGAATTTCAAATGATATACCAACAAAGCCTGCTTTTTTTCAAATATTAAAGCTTAATAAGAAAATAAAAGACTTACGTGCAGACGTAAGAGATTTAAAGATAATAAAAAAAATTTTCATGAGACATAAGCCTGACTTTATTTTTCATTTAGCAGCACAATCTTTAGTAAAACAATCTTTTAAACATCCAGTAAATACATTTACCACAAATTTTGTTGGTACTTTAAATATTTTAGAATCTTTAAGAGAATTAAAAAAGAAATGTGTGTCCGTAATTATAACAAGCGATAAAAGTTATAAAAATTTTGAAATTGACAGAGGCTATAAAGAAAATGATATTCTAGGCGGTGAAGATCCATACAGCGCCTCAAAAGGTAGCGCTGAATTAGTTATCCAATCATATTGTAATTCTTTTTTTAAAGGAAATAAAAAAAAGATTGTGGTTGCGAGAGCTGGCAATGTTATAGGCGGTGGTGATTGGTCTAAAGATAGATTGGTGCCAGATTGTATAAAATCTTGGTCAAAAAGAAAAAAAGTAATCTTAAGAAACCCTCACTCTACCAGACCTTGGCAACATGTCCTTGAGGCAGTTTTTGGTTACCTAACTTTAGCAATAAAATTAAGTAAAAATTCAAGAATTCATGGAGAGGCCTTCAATTTTGGGCCTAACAATAAAGATAACAAAAGTGTTTTGAATGTTGTAAAGGAAATGAAAAAGTCTTGGAAAGCTGTATCATGGACTATAAGAAAAAGCAGAAAAGCTAAATACGAGTCTAAATTATTAAAATTAAATTCAAATAAAGCTAAATTAAAATTAAATTGGACAACTAATTTAAACTTTAAAGAGATGATTAAAATGACTACTAATTGGTATAAAAATTTCTATGAGAAAAAAGAAAATAACTTTGAATTTTCAATTAAACAAATTTTAAATTATCAAAAAATAAATAAGAATAAAAAATGAAGGTTGTGATTTTAGCAGGAGGATTTGGAACAAGGTTGTCTGAATACACAAAATCTATTCCGAAACCTATGGTAAAAATAAACGGAAAACCAATATTGATTCATATAATGAACCATTATTTAAAATATGGATTCGATAATTTTTATATAGCATTAGGTTATAAAGGTAATTTTATAAAAGAATATTTTAAAAAAAAAAAATTGAATTTTAAAGTGAATTTAATTGATACTGGCTTAAAAACTATGACTGGAGGAAGGCTAAAAAGACTGAAGAAACAACTTGGTAATGATACATTTTTGCTTACTTATGGAGATGGAATTTCAAATGTAAATCTTGACAAGTTAGTTAAATTTCATAAAAAAAACAAAAAACTTCTTACACTTACAGCTGTTAGACCACCAGCGAGATTCGGTGCAATCAAAATACTCGGCAAAAAGGTAAAAACTTTTAAAGAAAAGTCAAAACTTGATGAGGGATGGATTAATGGTGGTTTCTTTGTTGTCGAACCAAAATTTTTAAATTTTATTAAAGATGATGCAACTTTTTTAGAAAGAGAGCCACTTGAACGTGCAAGTAAAAATAATCAATTACTAGCATTTAAACATAACGGCTTTTGGCAATGTATGGATACAAAAAGAGATAAAGATTTTTTAGAAGAAAAACTAAAAAAAATCTAATGAGAAAAAGAAGCATTCTAATAGCTGGCGGCACAGGGTTTATAGGCTACCATCTGACAAAAAAAGCTTTAAAAAAAAAATATTTAGTAACTGTAATTTCTACAAAAAAACCGGCTAAACATAGAAAACTAAATAATGTAAAATATATTTTTTGTGATATTTCAAATAAGAATCAACTACAAAAAAAAATAAAGTCTAATTATGATTTTATTGTAAATTTAGCTGGATATGTAAATCACCAAGAAAAAGTGAAAACATATAATAGTCATTTTAAAGGAAGTAAAAATTTGGCAGATATTTTCTTAAATAAGAATAACATTTCATTTCTACAAATTGGTAGCTCTGCAGAATATGGACAATCAAAAGCTCCTCATACTGAGTTAACAAGATGTAATATTAAATCTATTTATGCTAAAGCAAAATTTGATGCTCAAAAATATTTAAAGAAATTAAATAAAAGATTTAATTTTAGATATAATATTATCAGATTTTATCAGGTTTATGGTCCCAAACAAGACTTGAATAGATTTATACCAATTGTAGTTTATAACTGCTTAAATAACAGAAACTTTCCATCTTCTGAGGGCAAACAAGATCGTGATTTTCTTTTTATAGATGATGCTGTCGATGCAATTTTTAAAGTTTTAAATAATAAAAAAAGTTCAAACCAAATATATAATATTGGGTATGGCAAACCTTTAAATATTAAAAAATTGATTTTAAAGATTGTGAAGTTTTGCAAGGGTGGAAAACCACTATATGGTAAGATAAAACTTAGAAAAGACGAAAGTCTTTTGTCATATCCAAGTATTTTAAAGGCAAGAAAAAAACTTGGGTGGAAACCTAAAATTGATATCGATGAAGGACTAAAAAAAACAATTAAATACTATAAATTTAAAAAGTAATAAATTAATAGATATTAAAATGGGCGTGTAGTTCAATGGTAGAACGCTACGTTGACATCGTAGAGGTCATAAGTTCGATTCTTATCACGCCCACCAACAAAAAAATATAACATTGAGTTTTTTCCAAATATAAAGCATCTTATTTTTATGAGAATATTTCACAATCTTGCTCTTAAAATTTTACAAAGTTTAGTTTATTTTTTTCCAGTAAGTTTTATTTTTGGCAATCCTATAATAAATACGTTTATTATTTTAATTATTTTATTAGGTGTTTACTATTACAAAATATCTTTGTTTAATTGGTGTAAAAAAAAAATCTTTTAATATTAACACTATTTTTTTCTACGATCTTAATTTCAAGTTATTATCAAAACTTTTTTATTGAAAATTCAAAAGACTCAATTAAATCAATTTTATATTTCAGATATTTTTTCTTTATTTTAGTTATTAGATCTTTAATTATAAACAATCAGATAAGATTAAATATTTTCTTAAATATATGTTTTATTTTAACATGCTTAGTTTCAATTGATATTTTTGCACAATTTTTGTTTGGACAAAATATATTAGGATATGCGGCACAGGAGTTATCTAGAAACGTAAAATATTATAGTGGAATTTTCGGTTCAGAACTAATTGCTGGTAGTTTTATATTAATGTTTTCTATTTTAGGAATTTTTGCAATCTTTAATATATTTAAAACAGATAAAAAAATTATTCAGCTTTTAATATTTGCATTTTTTGTTATCTTTTTTCTATTATCACTTGTTTTAGCTGGCAACAGGATGCCGCTAATAATGTTCGTGATTTCTTTAATCTTTTTTGCAATAATTTATAAAAAAAAGGAAAAAATTTATTTTCTTTCTTTTGCAATATTAGCGGTTGTTTTATTAAGTGTTATTATTTTTAAATCAGACACATTATCAAAAAGAGCTAGCAATTTTTATATTGGTATTCCAAACCCAATAGTAATTATAAAAGAATTAAAAAAAGAATATCCTAATTTAAAAAAGTACGAAAATTCTGGTAAACCGTTTCATACTTTAGATGAATTTGAAACAACAGAAAATTACGAACAAACTATTTTTTATACTGGACATCTAGCAATTTATTTAACTTCTATTGATTTATTTTTAGATAAACCATTTATAGGAAGTGGAATAAAATCTTATCGTAATCAATGTTCAAAAAAACTTCATTTGCCAAATAGGGTTTGTGAAAGTCACCCTCATAATTATGTTCTTGAGATATTAAATGATACTGGGTTATTAGGTTTCTTGTTGATATACTATTTGGTAATTTATCTTTTATTTAATAATTATAAAGATTACAAATTGAGTGAAAAATTAAACTCTACGATCTCGAACTGGATATATTTAGCAATTATAATAAGTTTATTTACTCACTTTTTTCCAATTAAAAGTAGCGGAAGTTTTTTTTCAACTTATAATTCAGCTTTTATATTTTTAATTTTAGGTATTTCTTTTGGAATAAATGAATTAAATTATGAAAAAAAACGAAATATAGATGATTTTAAATTAAAATAAGCTCTTTTTACTTTCAATTATAAGTATATTATGTTCAATTATTGAACAATATAAATTAAAATGGATCCTAAACAAACTATTAAAAAAAATTTAAAGCGAAGATCTGAGATTGTAGACTTAGTACAATTACACAAAGATGTTCCGATACCTACTTGGGTTGAGTTAAGTTTAATTGATGTTTGTAATAGAAAATGTACTTTCTGTCCAAAATCTGATGAAAATGTAGCACCAGACACATTTCAAAAAATGACAAGAAAAATTATTAACGAAATTCATGACCAGCTTTTAGAAATACATTTTAAGGGCACAATATCTTTATGTGGTTACGGAGAGCCTCTCTTACATAAAGATATATCTTATATAGTTAAGAAATTATCGAATGTCTCAAAAGTTGAAATTATAACAAATGGTGATGTTTTATCAGCAAAAAGACTTCAAGAGCTCTATCTATCTAATGTGAGTAAAGTTTTAGTAAGCATGTATGATGGCCCTGAACAGATTAACAAATTTAATGATATGACAAAAAAAGCAAACGTCCCTGAAGATTTAATTATTTTGAGAGACAGATGGTATGATAAGTATAACGATTTTGGTGTCAAACTTACAAACAGGGCTGGAACTGTAAAAACTGGTGTGCAAGAAGAAGTCGGAAAATATAAAAATTGTTTTTATCCCTCATATCAAATGTTAATTGATTGGGATGGAAATGTATATTTATGTCCACAAGATTGGCAAAGAAAAGTTTCAATGGGAAATATAATGCAAGAAACAATATATCAAATTTGGACTGGAAAGACCTTAACAACTTTTAGGAAAAATTTAATAGCTGGCAATAGATGCTCAGGTCCATGTAAATCATGTAATGCCGATGGAACTTTGCTTGGTAAAAATCACGCAAAAAAGTGGCAATCAATATACAAAGTCTAAATAATTTTTAGGAAAAATTGTAGTGAGAGAATATATAATTTGGGATACAACTTTAGATCCTGTAAATTATCCAATAGAAGTCAAAGATAAATTTTTCAAATTAAGTGTGTCAAATAGACATAAATTTGTAAAATGGTTAGGCTCGATATCTAAACAATTTAATAGAAACTTTGATTGGTGGATTAAACTACCATCTTCAAGAGATCCGTATAAAAGTTTTTTGTATAAAAATATTATAATTTTAATACTTTTAAAAGACAAAAAACTTACCGGTAAACTAAAAAAAATTTATTTTGAAAATAATGGAGTTTTAGAAATCTTAAAAAAGGAAAAAAAAATAAATTTAAACTTAAAAAAAATTATTCTAAAAAAATCAAAGACAAATTTTATTTTGATTTTTAACTCAATAATTTTTAGTTTTTTAGTTTTTTTAATTGTAAAATTAAGTAAAAAAATAAATCTAAAAAAAAATTTAGGAATAATATTATTAGATACTTACTTAGATACTAAAACTGATATAAAAGATTTTGTTTTCTCAAATTTAATGAAAAATTTAAAATCTATACGAAAAAATAAGATTTTTTTTGTACCGAATTTTTTATTTAATAAAAATATCTTAAGTCTTTATAAAAATATAAAAATCTTGTCTTTAAAAAATTATTTGTTTAAAGAGCATTACATTACATTTAATGAGTTTTTGGGTTCTATTAAATATAATTTATTTAGTCATATTCAATTTCGTGATAAAAATTTCAAAAATTTTGATAAATTAAATATAACTCCACTTCTTTTAAAAGAGCTAGCCTCCAAAAAAAATTTTTATTCTGAACTCCAGGCTAGACTAAAACTTAAATTTATTTCGAATTTAAGTATTACTAATTTAAAAATTAAAAAAGTGATATGCAGATTTGAAAACCAATCTGTAGATAGGGCATGGAACTATGGTTTTAAAAAGCACTTTCCATTTTTAGAAACTTTTGGATATCAAGACTTTCTTTATTATCCTCATCTTTCAAATCAATCTCCAACAAAATACGAGTCGGATGCAAAAATTATTCCTGAAAAAATAATTGTAACCGGAAAAATGGTAAAAAAAAATAGAATCGAATTTAATAAAAATCAAAAAATAATTATTGGACCGTCTCTCAATAAACAAAATATTTTCTCTTATTCAATAAGTAAAAGTACACACAAGTTTGTACTAGCCTTATGCGGTATAAAATCTCTAGATGAACTTATGATATCTTGGATTTATTATGTGTTGAAAACTAATAAAAAGTTAAAAGTGATTATTAAGCCTCATCCAATTTTGCCATTAAACAAAATTGAAAATTTTAGATACGATTATTTATCTGATCAAATTATTATAAACAATATGGAGATTGCTGGACTATTAAGATTAACAGAGGTTTTAATTACTTCTGGACCCACAAGTATTATGTATGAGTCAATCATGTATGGATGCAAATTATTTTATTTATTCTTGGATCCCTGTGATTTGATTTTAAAAAAAAAAATAGAAATACCAAAAAACAAATTTATTTTCATAAATAATAAAACAGATTTATTAAAAAATTTGAGTATTCACTTAAAGAAAAAATATGTCAAAAAAAATTTTAAAGCTAAAGAAAATTTCTATACGAAGATTAGTAAAAAAAATATAAAATTATTTTATTAGATTTCGTTATTTTTTCTTTATACTCATTTGATTATGTTGTCCACTTGATTTAAAATAAGTTATATTGATATAAAAATGAAACTTTAATTAGTTCAAAGACAAAATTTTGTTAAATGCATGATAAAAACGTTTATTAAAATCAATAAGTTTAAAATTAAAAACCTTAAAAAAGATGGTTTGAAAGCTTTAAATAAAGGAAAATTTAAAGCTAGTCCTTGGATAAATAATATAATAAAAAGAAAAAATTTTAATTTAAAAAGAATAGATTTACCAGTAGAACTTGCAAAAATTAAAGTTAAACACCTAGGATTTAAAGGTCCAACTAAACTTAAAAAAATTTATAAAAAAGCAAAACATTTAGGTTTAATGTTGGTTCCACCTGAAATAGCAATTTATACTCGACTTATTTTTAAGGATCAAAAAAATGGAGAATGGATTCGATTTGCAACACCTTTTAACTCAATGCTTGATAGTGATAATATTCCTCATTTACCAAAATTGGGCAAAGGTTTAGGATATTATTTTTTAGAGACATATTGGTCTTATCCAGATGCTATATTTCATCCTAAAAATGAGTTTATTTTCTTAAAAAATGAAAATTTTAAAAAAGATTCGAATTAGCAAGGTATTATTAGATAATAGAATTTGCATTGCTCCTATGTGCCAATATTCCGCTAATAACGGAAATCCATCTAAATGGCATTATAACCACTTGGGTAGTCTTATGAAAGCAGGAGCAGGGTTACTTCTTATTGAATCAACTTCTGTTTCTAAAAATGGAAGAATATCCAAGAAAGATTTGACCTTATGCAACAAAAACAATTTTAAAAATTTTAAGAAATTAATTAAATATCTAAAAAAAATTTCAAATACGAAAATTGGTATACAGCTGTCCCATGCTGGCAGAAAAGGTTCATCCGAAATACCTTGGGTACGTTCTAATAAACCGATTTTAAAAAAAAGAGGAGGATGGAAAACGATTGCACCAAGTTCAATACGAAGAGATAAATATTGGCCATATCCCAAGGAGATGAACGTTCAAGAAATTAATAAAATTAAAAAAAATTTTATAGTATCATCAATGTTTTCTAAAAAATTGGGCTTTGATTGTTTGGAATTACATATGGCTCATGGTTATCTTTTACACCAATTTTTTTCTCCTATCTCTAACTTAAGAAATGATAAATTTGGTGGAAATATTAAAAATAGATGTAGACTTTTAGTTGATATAGCAAAGGAGGTAAGAAAAATCTGGCCAAACAATAAAATTTTAGGTGCAAGGCTTAACGGCTATGATTGGCTTAAAGATGGCTCAACACTAAAAGATTGTATTTACCTCACTAGGCAACTTAAAAAAATTGGTTTTCATTATGTGTGTATAACTAGTGGTGGAATAATACCAAAAACTAATGTCAAATTTAAAAAAGGATATCAAGTTTTTTTAGCAAAAAAAGTTAAAAAAAATTCTACAATATTTGTAAAAACAACTGGAATGATTAAAGATTTAAAACATGCAGAAGAAATTGTAAAAAATAAAAAAGCTGATCTTGTAAGTTTTGGAAGAAAATTTGTAAATTCGCCAAACTGGTTGATAAAAGAATTAATTTCAAAAAAAAAGAAAGTAGAAATTCCAAACCAATATAAAAGATGTTTTTAAAAAAAAATTATATTTTAAACGAAGGATATCAGACTAAAAATGAACCTTTTCACACTGGAGTAGGATCAAATATCTTTATAAAAAAAAGAAAATTCTTAGACTTATCTCTTTGTGCGGGCTCACTAATACTTGGGCATAGCTCTAAAATTTTTAAGAAAGCTTTGAAAGAAGTAGTTAATCTAAATATTTCAAACTTTGCAGCTAAAAATAGCCATGCGGAAATGTTTTCACGTACTTTGAAAAAAATTTTTCCTAATTATTCAAAATTTATCTTTTGCAACTCTGGCACAGAAGCAGTTTTTAAATCATTAAGAATAGCAAGAGCTTTATCTAAAAAAAACTTAATTATCTCTGTTACAGGGAGTTGGCATGGTTCGACAAGTGAATTATTATATACTAAAAATAAGAATTTAGGAAACAAACCACTAAGTGCAGGACTGGACAAAGCTTTAGAAAAAAACCTTAAGTTCATTCCATATAATGATATTGAGAATTCAAAAAAAATTTTAGATAAACATAGAAGGAAAATAATGTGTATAATAATTGAACCTATTCAAGGATGTCTTCCATTATCTGCTAAAAGATATTTAAAATTTTTAAGTACTTACTCAAAAAAAAATAACATCATTCTTATTTTTGACGAAATGATAACGGGTTTAAGATATAATGGTGCTAGTGCACAAAAAATAATGAAACTTAATCCATCAATTTCTACTTTTGGAAAATGTTTTGGAGGGGGGTTACCCTTAGGCATAATAGCTATAAAAAAAAATATTGAAAAAAAAATTTTTAAGAAAAAAAACAATGCAATTTTTTTTGGAGGAACTTTTTCAGGTAATGCAATTAATACATATGTTGGCAATGAGGTTTCAAGTTATATATTAAAAAATAAAAAAAAAATTTTTAAAGACCTTGACAAAAAGTCTAAATATCTGGAGGAAAAACTTAATGATTTTTTTATTTCTAATAATTCAGAAGCGAGGTGTTTAAGAGTTTCTTCAATGCTGCGTATAATTTTTTCTTCCAAAAAAATTGAAAATAGATATCAAAGAGATTTTTTTGAAAAAAGATACAGTTCAAAAATAGTAAAATTTAGAAATTTTTTATTTTCGAAAAATATATATTATCCTTCTAGTGGAATAATGTTTCTGGCCACATCTACTAGCTATAAGAGTATTGATGATTTAATAAATACTATTAAAATTGGATTTAAAAAAATATTTAATTAATTTTAAAAAACATTTAAATTAATTATCATTGATAATTGCACATTATAGGCAATTTTTATTATTATTAGTTAAGTAAATTGTATTTACAATTTTAAAAAAAAATAATATAAGACCTTGCCTGGTAATTATTGCGAAGGGGTTATACCCGATCCCATTCCGAACTCGGAAGTCAAGTCCTTCAGCGCCGATGGTACTTT
>MDSV01116899.1_pt1 | contig 13846 bp, 7 predicted proteins | sample 810851 | NCBI WGS metagenome assembly MDSV01 (sample SAMN05326640, study PRJNA326480) | marine metagenome | isolation source: seawater | place: Atlantic Ocean: North East | collected 2012 | reverse complement strand
TTTAACAATTTTTTATACTCTCTTAAAGTTGAATCACACATGGCTTCCACATCAAATTTTTTTGTTATGTTTTTTCTACCTTCGTTTCCTATAGAATTCAATGTATCTTGATCTAATTCAATAACAGAATTTAAAGTCTTAGCAAGCTGTCTTGGGTCATCATGTTTATATAAAAAACCTGATTTACCTTTTAATATTGTTTCCTTTGATCCTCCTAAGTCGCTAGCTATAATGGGTTTTGCCATGGCTTGTGCTTCCACTGACACTCTTCCAAATGCTTCGGGTTCGATTGAAGCTGATACAACTACATCAGCCACTGAATAAGCTAAGGGCATTTCTTTACAATGATCAATAAACTTTATCTTTTGTCCTAATCTATACCTCTGAACCAAATCTATAAGTTTTTTTTTATATACTTTTCTTCCTTGATCAGACCCAAGCACTACTGCTTGAAAATTTGAATTATTATAATCTTCTATTAATATATTTAAAGCTTCTATTAATTTTTCTTGACCTTTCCAGTAAGTTAATCTTCCAGGCATAAGAATAGTAAATTTATTTTGAGAAAGCTCCCATTCTTTTTTAATTTTTTCCTGTTTTAAAATTGAAATATTCTTTTGATTAAAATAATCGATATTTATTCCTCTATATATAACTCTTAATTTTTTTTTTCGATTTAAGTATTCACTATAATTTTCATTAATATGATTAAAAATAAAATTTGATCCGGCTATTGTAAGTTTTGACCTTAGCATAACACTATTATAAAATTTCTTTATATTATTTTCAAAATTATAGGTTCCATGAAAAGTAGTAACGAATTTTCTTCTCGTTATTAAACAAGCTAAGTAACAAGCCCAACCCGGAGCTCTGCTTCTGGCATGAACAATATTTATATTATTAATCAATATCAATATAGATAAAATTATTGTATTCAGGAAAATTAATATAGGGTTTTTTGAATGCACAGGTAATCGTAAAATCTTTACCTTATCTTTTCTAACAAATTTTAATAATTCGCCGCCCGAAGTAGCAACAAAAGAACCGTAATCTTTTTCAGCTAAATAATGAGCAATATCATAACAACCTGTCTCTGCTCCTCCGTATCCCAACCTAGGAATAACTTGAAGAACTTTTATTTTTGAAGCCATATATATTGTTATATATTAACAAATTAAACTTATAACCTTTTATGAAAAAATTTAAGTACCTAAAAATCTCAAAGACTAAAAAACTCAGATATATCGACAATTATTATAAAGAAAAACTTTATGTCGTTTTTCTCCCAGGGTTCATGTCAGATATCGAAGGAAAAAAACCTCAATCGTTTAGACGATATGCGATAAAAAATAAACTAGGTTTTTTAGCTTTAGAGTATTTAGGACACGGTAAATCCTCAGGTAAATTTACTAAAGGTAATATTAGTATTTGGACTAAAAATGTAAAATTTTTAATTAAAAAAATAGTAAAAAAAAATAACTTTATTTTGATTGGATCCAGCATGGGATCATGGATAGCTATAAATCAATTTAAATATTTTAAAAAACAGATTAAAGGATTCATTGGTATCGGATCAGCACCAGAATTTTTAACAAGATTGATGTGGAACAAATTTCCGAAAAATATTAAAAAGGAGATATTAAAAAAAGGTATTTCCACTATTGAAAGTGGAAAATATAAATATCCAATAACACTTCAGTTAATAAAAGATGGACGGAAAAATAAAGTTTTATACAAGAAAATCTTACTTAAAATACAAATTACAATGTTCCACGGAAAAAAAGATGAAGTTGTTCCTGCTGTATTTTCAAAGAAAGTTTTAAATATTTTTAAAAAAGGAAAAAAAAAATTATTTATAATTAAAAGAGGTGATCATAGTCTATCTGATACAAAATCACTCAAAATGATAAAGAATCAACTAACTAAAATTATTAAAAATATTTCTTAACCCATATTTGTAGTTTGGATACTTTAATTTAATATTAAGTTGTTTTTTCATTTTTTTATTGCTTACTTTTTTTGAATCTTTATAAAACTCTTTAATCATTTTATTTTTAAATTGTGAAATAGGTTTTGCTTTTAAATGTTTGATGTGTAATAATTTTGCTGCATAATTAGCTACTTCAATATTAGTAGATGGTTTATCATCAGCTGCATTAAGAATCATTGATTTCCTTGAAGAAAAAAACATTTTTTTTATAACAACTGCTAAATCTTCTACTCTTATCCGAGAAAAATATTTTTTTTCTTTAACGTAAATATTTGAACTTAGAATTTTTTTAAGAACATTATTTTCTCGAGAGTAAATTCCAGAAACTCTTAAAACATTAATATCAAGACCTGATAGTTTTCTAAAATCTCTCCAAGCTTTCTCAGCAGTTTTTCTTGCTAGGCCAAATAGTGTATTTCCTTTTAATTTCGAGTTTTCATTCACCCACTTTCCACTATGATTTCCATAAACACTAGTTGCTGACAAGTAAATTAATTTTTTAAAGTTTGATTTTTCTAAAATATTTTTAAATTTTTTCAAAACTAAATCTTTTTTTCCTTTAGGAGGTATTGAAATTAAAATGTAATCAGCATTTTGCAGTTCTTTTAATAATTTTTTATCATAACCATCGTTTTTAAACCTAAATGATTTAAATTTTCTATTATCTATATTTAAAAAATGTGTTTTTCGAGTATTTGTTGCGCAAAAAGTAAATTTCTTTTTGGATCTTGTTAACTCTTTAATAAAATATTTTGCCGTTTGGCCAAAGCCAAAAAAAAAGAATTTCATTTTTTTTTTTCATTAAGCTGTCTTAGATTTTAATTCTTTTAAAGATATAGGTTCATCTAACTTATCTAACATTTCTATTGGACAAACCTGAACAAAATTTTTTAATTCCAATTCGAAATTAGATAAAATTTTTTCTGATATTTTTGAATGAGTTTCCTTTAAAAATTCACTTAAATTATTTTTTAAATATTCTTTCCAATAATCAGTTTCTACTGGTTGCCATATGATAGAATTTGGATTAGCATAATTTTCAAATTTATTTTCTTTATCATAAACAAAAGCCATTCCTCCAGTCATACCTGCTCCAAAATTATCGCCAACCTGACCTAAAATAATTGCTGTTCCTCCAGTCATATATTCACATCCATGAGCTCCACATCCCTCAACGATAGCCAAACTTCCAGAATTTCTTACCGCAAATCTTTCTCCAGCTTGACCAGACGCAAATAATTTTCCAGAGGTCGCTCCATAAAGAACTGTATTACCAATTATAGTATTATCATTAGATTTTAATTTGCTTTTTAAGGATGGACGTACAACTATAGTTCCTCCCGATAATCCTTTTCCTACATAGTCATTTGTATCTCCTTCAACTAAAATTTTTATACCAGTCGTTAGAAAAGCTCCCAGGGATTGTCCTGCCGAACCAGTAAAGTTAATAGTAATTGTGTCAGGTTTTAAATCTTCATTTTGGAACTTTTTGTACACATAGTGAGATAATCTTGTTCCTACTGATCTAAATGTATTTTCAATCTCATACTTAAATTCATTTTTTTTTGTAATATCTATATTGTTCTTTATTTCTAACCAAATTTTTTCATCTAACGTTTCTGGAACTTTGTTAATAATTTTTTCTTTACAATACCTGGGGTTGTCTCCAGGGTCAGCTTGTACTAATAGGGGACTTAAATCTAAGTCGTCTAAATTTGGAGCACCTTTGTTTATTTGAGAGAGCAGATCAGTTCTTCCAATAATTTCATTAATAGATTTATAGCCAAGAGAAGCTAAAATTTCTCTCACTTCTTTAGCTACGAATGTAAAAAGATTTACAACTTTTTCTGGTGTGCCAGTAAACTTTTCTCTTAAAGATTTGTCCTGGCTACAGACTCCAACTGGACATGTATTAGAATGACATTGACGTACCATAATACATCCCATTGCTACCAAAGAAGATGTTCCCATACCATATTCTTCAGCTCCCATCATTGCAGCTATCACAACATCTCTTCCTGTTTTTAATCCTCCGTCTGTTTTAAGTGTAACTTTGTGTCTCAAATTATTTAACGTCAAAATTTGATTTGCCTCTGTTAAACCCATCTCCCAAGGTATTCCAGCGTATTTTATACTTGTCTGTGGGCTGGCGCCTGTTCCCCCAGAATGCCCAGAGATTAAAATTATGTCTGCTTTAGCCTTTGCTACTCCAGCTGCAATAGTTCCAATTCCTGTTGAAGCTACTAGCTTGACACTTACTCTTGCTTTAGGGTTTATTTGTTTTAAGTCATAAATTAATTGAGCTAAATCCTCTATTGAATAAATATCATGATGAGGTGGTGGAGAGATTAAAGTAACTCCAGGAGTTGAATGTCTTAACCTAGCTATTTCTTCAGTAACTTTAAATCCAGGTAATTGACCGCCCTCACCCGGCTTAGCTCCTTGGGCTATCTTAATTTCAATTTCGTTAGCATTGTTTAGATAGTCTACCGTGACACCAAATCTAGCAGAAGCTATTTGTTTAACTCTAGAATTAGCTGTATCTCCATTAGACAGGACTTTAAACCTCTTTGCATCCTCACCACCTTCTCCACTACAAGAAGCTCCTTTAATTCTGTTCATTCCGGTAGCTAACACTTCGTGTGCTTCAGCTGATAAAGCTCCATGAGACATACTTCCACTACCAAATCGTTTTAATATTTCACTTTCAGGTTCTACTTGATTAATGTCGATAGATTTTTTATTACTTTTAAATATAAGTAAATCTCTCAAATTTATTGTTGGTAAATCTTGTATACCTTTAGAGTATTTTTTATAAAGCTCGTAGGAACCTTTTCCAACAGCGCTTTGAAGCAGGTGAATTAAATTACCTTGGTGCTGATGATCTTCTCCACTTTTTCTATAGCGGTATAAACCTCCTATTGGCAGGGTATAAACGCTTCTTTCTGATAATTTTGAATATAATTCTTTAATCTTTTTTTCAATACCGCTGATTCCTATACCAGAAATTCTTGAGGACATGCCCGGGAAGTAATCAGAGACAATACCTCTACTTAATCCTACTGCTTCGAAATTGCATCCACCCCTATATGAACTAATTACAGAAATTCCCATCTTTGACATTATTTTTAATAGCCCAGCATCAATTGACTGCTTGAATTTTTTGACACAACTTTCAAAATCAGATTTACCAAATAGTTTTTTTTCAAACCTTTGTCGAATACTATCTATTGCTAAATAAGGATTAATTGTTGTTGCCCCTACCCCAATTAAAACAGCGAAGGAATGAGTGTCTAATGCATCAGAACACTCAACGTTTAGAGAGCAGTATCCTCTAAGTCCATTTTTAATTAAATGAGAATGAACTGCCCCAACAGTTAAAGCGCTTGGTATACTTGCTTTTTTATCTGTAATATCTTTATCGGAAAGAATTAAAGTAGAACTACCTTCTCTTACTGCTATTTCGCATTCAGATTTAATAGACTCTATTCGGTCTTTAAGAGATGAATTAATTTCAAAAGTACAATCTATCTCTTTAATTTTTTTGGAAAAAATTTTTTTAAATATTTTCAATTGAGAATTTGTAAGAATTGGACTGTCTAATACAAAAATATCATCTTTTGTTAAATTATCAAAGTCTAGTATATTTCCTAAATTTCCAAACCTAGTCTTCAAACTCATAACTTTATTTTCTCTTAATGAGTCAATTGGGGGGTTGGTAACCTGACTGAAGTTTTGTCTAAAATAGTGTGAGACTGGTCTAAAATGACTTGAAAGAACTGCGACTGGAGTATCGTCTCCCATAGATCCTGAGGCTTCTTTTCCTTCTTCTGCCATAGGATGTAAAATTAATTCTAAATCTTCAATGCTTAATCCAGATAAATATTGCCTTTTTTTTAATTCTTCACCTGTAAAATTTGGTTTTTCATTTTCTGTTGATATTTTTTTATCAAGATCAATAATCTGATTATTATATTTTTTATAATCTTTTGCTAATAAATCTTTGATTTCTTTATCTTTAAAAAGTTTGCCTTTTTTTAGATCTATTGCAATTATTTCACCTGGTCCTAATTTGCCTTTTTCAATAATATCTTCCTCAGAAAACTTTATCATTCCAGTTTCCGAACCTGCAAAAAATAAATCATTTGAAGTTATTGCATATCTAAGTGGTCTAAGACCATTTCTATCTGTTGATGCCAAGACCCACTTAGCGTCTGTTGCGCAAATTGCTGCTGGTCCATCCCATGGTTCTATGGTGCTATTAAGAAAATTAAATAAATCTTGATGATTTTTTTTTACTGTTTTACTTCTCTTTGACCATGCGTCAGGTATCATCATAAGTTTTATTAAAGGTGCTAACTTGCCTGAGTGAGTTAACAACTCAAATACATTGTCTAGCGCACCAGAATCTGAGGAGCTTCTTATAACTGGTAACAAATTTTTAACATCTTTAAATAATGGGCTGGACATATCCTGTTCGTGAATTTTCATCCAGTTTATATTTCCTTTTAAAGTATTTATTTCTCCGTTATGCGCTAAAGTTCTAAAAGGTTGTGCAAGATCCCAACTTGGGAAGGTATTGGTAGAGTATCTTTGATGAAATATTGCAAATCTTGAAGTTAACTTTTTATCATTTAAGTCAGGATAAAATTCAGCTAACATTTCTGCTAAAAACATTCCTTTATAAACTATTGACCTAGAGCTAAATGAGCATATATAGAAGTTTTTTAGTTGGTTTTCTCTAGCAAGTTTTTCTATTTTTTTTCTAGTTTCAAATAAATCTCGTTCTAAATCATTAGTTTGCAAATTTTCATTTTTTTTAAACATAACTTGAGCGATTTCAGGACGGCTTTGTTCAGCTGTTTTTCCCAAGACTTGTGAGTTAAACGGCACCTGTCTCCAGCCATAAATATGATAATTGTTATCCAGAAGAACTGACTCTATAATTTCTCTACACTTTTCTTGATCAGCATAATCAGTTCTAGGCAAAAAAACCATTCCAACACAAATCCTTTTAGTCTCATCAAGTGTTTGTCCTGTTGAAATTATTTTTTCTTTAAAAAAGTCTGTAGAAATTTCTATTTGAATTCCTGCACCATCCCCTGATTTTCCATCTGCGTCCACTGCACCTCTATGCCAAATAGCTTTTAAAGCCTCAATGCCGTATTCTACAATTTCTCTTGATTTTTTTCCATTAGTCGTAGCTATCATCCCTACACCACATGCGTCATGCTCCATTTTCTCATTATAAGAAAAATTTTTTGATAAAAGTTTTTTATTTTTAAAAAATCTTTTCATCTTAATCATGCTGCCTTAAATGATTTTTCTGATTTAGTTCTTAAATATTTTTCTATTTGGACGGCTGCATCTCTTCCATCTTTTATTGCCCAAACTACTAGTGAAGCACCTCTTACAATATCTCCAGCTGCAAAAACTCCTTCGATATTAGTTTGCATCGTTTGTAAATTTATTTTAATTGTACCCCATCTAGAGACAACTAAATCATTTGTGTTAAAAAGTTTAGGTAAATCTTCCGGATCAAAACCAAGAGATCTAATTACTAGATCTGCAGGAAGTTTAAACTCCGACCCAGGTTCAATAATTGGTTTTTTTCTTCCTGAAGAGTCTGGTTCACCTAGTTTCATCTTATTTACTTCTACTTGATTAACACTATTTTCTCCTAAAAATTTTTTTGGGCTACTTAACCAAATAAATTCAACTCCCTCTTCTATAGCATTTTTAACTTCTCTGGCTGAACCTGGCATATTTTCTTCATCTCTCCTATATAAACACTTTACAGATTTTGCTTTTTGCCTCACCGCAGTCCGAACACAATCCATTGCAGTATCTCCTCCTCCAATTACAACAACATTCTTTCCTTCAGAATTTAAAGTTCCATTGTCAAAAATTTCAACTTTATCCCCTAGCCCTTTTTTGTTTGAAGCGGTTAAAAATTCCATAGCTGGAAAAATATTTTTTAAATTCTGCCCCGGAACATCTATTTCTCTAGCTTTATAAACTCCTGTAGCAATTAATATTGCATCGTGCTTTTCTCTCAATTGATCTAATGTTTGATCTTTACCAACTTCAAAATTTTGCACAAATTTTATTCCGCTTTCTCTTAAAAGGTTAGTTCTTCTCTCAACAACAAATTTTTCTAATTTAAAATTTGGAATTCCATAGATTAGTAATCCTCCAGGTCTGTCATATCTATCGTAAATGGTAACTTGATAACCTGATTTTCTTAACTCTTCTGCACATGCTAATCCACCAGGTCCTGCTCCAACAATTCCAACAGATTGTTTTAATTCTTTTTTAACTTTTATTGGTTTAACCCAACCTTTTTCCCAAGCTGTATCTGTAATATATTTTTCAACCGATCCAATTGTTACTGTTCCATGACCCGATTGTTCAATAACGCAGTTACCTTCACATAGCCTATCCTGGGGGCAAATTCTTCCACAAACCTCAGGCATATTATTTGTGCTTTGAGCAACTTCATAAGCTTCTTGCAGTCTTCCTTCAGCTGTAAGTTTAAGCCAGTCGGGAATATTGTTACTTAAAGGACAATGAATTTGGCAAAATGGTACGCCGCACTGTGAACATCTGCTAGACTGCTCTTTTGCCTTAGCATTAATAAATTCAGCATATATTTCATTGAAATCTTGTTTCCTTTTTTTAGTATCCCTCTTAACAGGAGACTCTTGCTTCAAATCAACGAATTTTAACATTTTATAATTCATAATTTTTATAAAAATAATCGAAAATTGAGTAATTTGATACTCTATTTCAGTAAATAATACTTACCTATTATATGAAAAAATCATATAAAAACTGATTAATTTAAACATACCTGCTATGCATTTCAGTGTCATTAAATGAACATGCAAAAATTTTAAAATATTAGAATGTTGGTTGAAATAATACTTTTGTCATTAATACAGGGTGTAACTGAATTTTTACCAATTAGTTCCTCTTCTCACTTAATAATTTTTTCAGAATACTTACAATTTAATAATAAAAATTTAGAAATTGATGTGAGTTTACATATTGGTTCTTTTTTGGCGGTTATAGTTTTTTTCAGAAAAGATATTTTTAACTTTGTTCAGAATAAAGATCTATTCTTAAAAATTTTTATTGGTTCTTTGCCTGTAATGTTTGCGGGATATATATTGATAAAATTAAACTTTATAAATGAAATTAGAAATATTAAAGTAATTGGCTGGACAACGTTAATTTTTGGAATTTTGCTTTATTTAAGTGATAGAACTAGCATTAAAAGTAAAATCGACAAAAATTTTAATCTAAAATCAGCAGTGTTAATTGGTTTTCTACAAATTTTATCGCTAGTGCCAGGTGTAAGTAGATCAGGTATTGTTATAACAGGTGCAAGAGCATTAAAGTTCAACAGATATGAAGCGGCTAAGATATCTTTTTTTCTATCTATTCCTACTTTAGCAGCTGTCTCTGTCTTTGGATTAGATAATTTAATAAAATCTGAAAGTTTTAATTTTTCTTTTTTAATACTAATTTCTATAATATTCTCTTTTTTATTTTCTTACATTACCATTAAATATTTTTTAAAATATATCAAAACTTTTAGCCTTAATATATTTGTAATTTATAGGGTGCTTTTAGGTATTATTCTTTTAATGTTAGCATACTTATAAAATAAAAGTTAAAAGAATAAGCATCGCAAAGACTATTATAAAAAATATAATGACGCTTTTTTGTAATGATAAATTCGATAAAAGTTTCATCAGTATTTGAATATATCTAAATTTAAATAATTGCAATATTTTAACTATGGTGCGCCTGCTAGGATTTGAACCCAGAACCTCCTGGTCCGTAGCCAAGCGCTCTATCCAGTTGAGCTACAGGCGCAAATTGATTTCTAAAAAATGATTTCCTTATAAATCAAAATCATATTTTTATTGCACTAATGTTAATTATATTTAATATTATAAATAATGCCACTATCTTTAACTAAAATTAACTACAAAACGTTTTTAATAAATTTTTTGTTTTCTTTTATACCAATAAGCTTTGTGGCAGGCAATCTGATATTAAATTTAAATATTTTATTATTTATTATTTTTACAATCATTTTTTATGGAAAAGACATATTTGCCCAAAATTTAAATAGATTAGACAAAATAATTCTAATCTTTTTTGCCTACACAATTTTCATCGGAATTCTTAATAATTTTTACTTACAATCTGATCTTATGGAGGGAGATTATACTATTACAATTAAGACAGTATTATATCTAAGATTTCTAATTTTCTATTTCATAATAAAAACTTTAATTAACAAAAATTTGATAAATTTTAAATCATTTTTTATTATTTGTTTTATCTGCACTTATTTTATAAGCCTAGATTTAATTTACCAATTAAATTTTGGAAAAGATATCTTTGGCTATGTATCCACAGATCCAAGAAGATTGGCTGGTCCATTTGGAACTGAATTTATTGCAGGATCATACCTACAGAGGTTTTCTTTATTTGCTCTCTTCTTGTTTCCTATTTTTTTTAATAACAAAGATAAAATTTATTTGTATATATTATTATTGTTAACATTTATTTTAATTATCTCCGGTTTAATTATTGCTGGAAACAGAGTGCCTTTAATTTTATTTGTAATTTTAATCGCTTGTGTTTTATTTTTTTATAAACCAATGAGAAAATACTTATTATCATTTTTCATTTTAAGTACAATAATTTTAACCACACTATGGAATTTTAATCCAAACATTAAAAACCACTTGAATGCTTTTACAGAAAGAGTCTCGGAAGTCGTAGAATTTGCTGCAACTGTAATGATTAAAAATAAAGAAAGTAATTATGAAGTAGATAAAGACAACATAATTGAATACTACAAATATTCTATATATGTAAATGGCAAAGTTATTCCTTTAAAGAACATCTACATTAAAGAATTCTATTCTGGCTACCAAACTTGGCTTGAAAATAAATATATTGGTGGTGGCATAAGGTCTTTCAGGTATAATTGTGCTACTTTTAATTGTAGCTCTCATCCTCACAACTATTATTTAGAAATCCTAAGTGAGTTAGGGTTGGTAGGTTTCTTTTTAATATTATTTATTTTTTATAAAGTATTATTTAATTCTTTCTTAAATCTTAAATCTAAAAAACTTGATCTAAATCATAATAAAATAATTATCCCGTTTATGTTTTTATTGCTTGTTGAAATATTTCCTATAAAATCTACAGGTAGTTTTTTTACAACAGGAAATGCAACGTATTTATTTTTGATAATGTCTATAACTATTGCTTTATCTCAAACATCGAAGAAAAAAATATAAATTGAAAGTATTTTTAATAAATGTAAATTAAAATTATGGTAAAAAAAGATATAGTTATTACAGCAGCTAGTAGAACCGCCGTTGGATCTTTAGGTAGATCATTAAAAAATATTCCAGGAGCATAGCTTGGATCTGCCGTAATCTTAGAGTCAATAAAAAGATCAAAAGTCAAAGTTGAAGAAATTGATGAAGTTATAATGGGTCAAGTTTTAACGGCTTCTACGGGACAAAATCCTGCTCGACAGGCTGCAATGAAATCTGGAGTGCCAAAAGAAAAAACAGCCTATGTTGTAAATCAAGTTTGTGGATCTGGATTAAGATCTATTGCATCAGGATTTCAAAGTATTAAAGTCGGAGATTCTAAAATCGTTATTGCTGGGGGTCAAGAATGTATGTCTTTAGCACCTCACGCTGTACACTTAAGGGATGGAAAAAAATTAGGAGATACGGAAATGACTGATACAATGATTAAAGATGGTTTGTGGGATGCTTTTCATGGATACCACATGGGTGTGACAGCTGAAAATGTATCTATAAAATTTCAAGTCACGAGAGAAGATCAAGATAAGTTTGCTTTAAATTCTCATAAAAAAGCTCTCAAAGCTCAAAAAGAAAATAAATTTAAAGAAGAAATAATAAATCTTAAAATTAAATCAAAAAAAAATGAAATACAGTTTAATAAAGATGAGCATCCAAGAGAGGAAATTAATTTAGAAGCTTTAGCAAGACTTAAGCCTGTTTTTAAAAAAGATGGTACAGTTACAGCAGGTAATGCTTCTGGCATTAATGATGGAGCTGCTGCTATAACTTTAATGTCAGCTGAAGAAGCTGAAAAGAGAAAACTTCAAAAACTAGTTTCAATTAAATCATGGGCAAGCTGTGGGGTGGATCCAGCTTTAATGGGCACCGGACCAATACCGGCTTCAAAAAAAGCACTAGATTTAGCTGGATGGTCGGTAAAAGATGTTGATCTATTTGAAATCAATGAAGCATTTGCAGCACAAAGCATTGCGGTTTTAAAAACTCTTTCAATTCCTGTAGAAAAAGTAAATGTGAATGGAGGAGCAATAGCTCTAGGCCATCCTATAGGTGCCTCTGGCACTAGAATATTGGTAACTTTAATTCATGAAATGATTAAAAGAGATGCACATAAAGGTTTAGCAACTTTATGCATTGGAGGGGGCATGGGTATAGCTATGTGTGTTGAAAGATAATGGAACTCTCAAAGCCATATAAAGGTAAAGGTAAGCGTAAGATTAAAAAAATGCCATTTACTGTAAAAGGATATCTGCTATACTACGCTTTCTTCTGGATTTTAATTATTTCAATTTATTTGGCTTACTACTAAATAAATTTATCTTAACAAATATTTTTTTAATAGGATTTTTTGAACTATTACAGCTCTATCTGATTTAATTTCTTTTTTTTTGAATAGTAAGTTTATTAGCCACCTCATATCTAATTTGACTAAATATAATTGTTCAAAAATAGCATAAAATATGTCTAAAAATGAGCTTATCAAGCAATTTGTCCTACTATTTATAGTTTATTATTAGATCTCTTTTTAATATGTTCCAACCAGTTTATAATAAGCAATTATGGCTCAAAATATTTCTGTTCCAGATATAGGTGATTTTAAAGATGTAGAAGTAATTGAAGTTTTAGTTAAACCTGGTGATCAAATAAATAAGAATGATCCAATTGTTACAATTGAGAGTGATAAGTCAAGTCTTGAAATTCCGTCTCCTTCATCTGGTGAGATTAAAGATTTAAAAGTTAAAATTGGAGATAAAGTATCCGAAGGCAGTGTTTTAGCAACAATTGAAAATAATCCAACTATATCAACTGCTAAAGAAAAAAAAGTAGAGGAGCCAAAAAAAGAAACTCCTATAAAGGAACAACTAAAATCAAATGGGGAACTAAATGCTGTTAAGCAAGTGAAAAAAGTTTTTGCTGAACCTGTCTCTAAAGATGACATTGATCCTATTGAAACAGATGAATGGATTGATTCGTTAAATTCTGTAATAGAAAATGATGGCTCATCAAGAGCAAGTTACTTATTAAATAAAGTCATAGATCAAGCTTATAAGTCAGGTTTAGTTTTACCTGATACAAGAACAACTCCTTACATCAATACTATTCCACCAGAGGCAGAGACTAAGTCAAATGGCGATCAAAATATTGAAAAAAAAATTAGAGCATACATAAGATGGAATGCAGCAGCGATGGTAGTCAAAGCTAATAAAAAAAGTCCAGAATTAGGTGGTCACATTGGAACATTTGCATCTGCTGCTACTCTTTATGATGTGGGAATGAACCATTTCTGGAGAGCAAAGAGTAATAAATTCGGAGGTGATTTAATTTATTTTCAAGGTCACTCGGCTCCAGGTATGTATGCTAGAGCATTTTTAGAGGGAAGATTAACTGCTTCCCAATTAGATGGATTTCGACAAGAGGTAAATAAAGGAGGTCTTTCTTCTTACCCTCACCCATGGCTAATGCCAAATTTTTGGCAGTTTCCAACTGT
>MDSV01193067.1_pt1 | contig 13847 bp, 17 predicted proteins | sample 810851 | NCBI WGS metagenome assembly MDSV01 (sample SAMN05326640, study PRJNA326480) | marine metagenome | isolation source: seawater | place: Atlantic Ocean: North East | collected 2012 | reverse complement strand
CAAACCCATATACGCTCCCCCAATGTCTCCACTGACCACCAACAAATCGTTTTCGCCAGCACCACTGCGCAATACTGCCCCTGTTTTGGGAGCTACGCCCAAGGCAGTAACAGACAACTGCAAGCCCTGTTGGGAAGAGGTGGTATCGCCCCCAACCAAGTCTACACCATAGGTTTTACACGCCAAGTGAATGCCTGCATACAGCTCCTCAACAGCTTCGAGCGAAAAGCGATTGGACGCTGCTATTGATACCAATATTTGTGTGGCGTCAGCACCCATTGCATAGATATCTGAAAGGTTGACCACCACTGCTTTGTAGCCCAAATGCTTGAGTGGCATATAGGCCAAATCGAAATGCACTCCTTCGATAAGCATATCGGTCGTAACGACCGTTTCACCCTCGTGATTGATCACAGCAGCATCATCGCCTATGCCCAATATAGTAGATGGCAAGGCAGTAGTTGCCGATTTGGTCAGGTGTTCGATGAGGGCATACTCCCCCAAGCTATCGAGTGGGGTTTTGGATGCTTTTTTGTCTTCTAACATGCAGCAAAATTAGGGTTTTTTAAGCGCATTTAAGTCTTAAGTCGTGATGACCAAGCATACGATCATGAATTAAAAATGAGACCTCTCTTTTTTATTTCTAAATTATTTTTAAAATAACTAAAGAACAGAAAAAATAAAACATAAAAATCGACAAAAAACGAAGTGCAATTGTGTAAAGCCTGCTATTGGCGATTATATCTTTGGAATGTACTATATTTGTATTCGAAAAACACCTTAGAATTATCATTGTGATAAAAGTATCTACAAAAGCACGAGAACAAGTGAAGCAGATGATGCAGTCAGATGGCTACACCCTCAGCGATTCTTTTGTGCGTGTGGGTGTCAAAAGTGGTGGTTGTTCGGGTCTGTCATACGATTTGAAGTTTGACAATGCCTTAGGAGAAGATGACAAACTGTTTGAAGACAATGATGTGCGTATCGTTGTCGATAAAAAGAGTTTTCTTTATCTTGTTGGTACAACCCTTGAATATTCAGGTGGTCTCAATGGTAAAGGGTTTGTGTTTAACAATCCCAATGCCAATCGCACTTGTGGGTGTGGTGAGAGTTTTTCGCTATAAAAAAACAGGTTTGCTATGGCCTATACAGAAGAAGAATTAAAAAAAGAACTCGAGTCCAAGGAGTATGCCTACGGATTCTACACCGACATCGAGTCGGATACCTTTCCTGTAGGACTGAATGAGGAGGTTGTTCGTGCGATATCCAAACGCAAAAATGAGCCTGCTTGGATGACCGAATGGCGACTAGAAGCCTATGAGGCATGGAGTGCCATGGAAGAGCCCGACTGGGCAAACGTGGACTACCCCAAGCCAGATTTTCAAGCCATTTCGTACTATTCAGCACCCAAAAAAGCACCCAAATACAACAGCTTGGACGAGGTAGATCCTGAGTTACTTGACACCTTCAAAAAACTGGGCATCCCTGTGGAAGAACAAAAAAGACTTTCAGGCGTGGCAGTCGATATTGTGATGGACTCTGTTTCTGTTGCCACAACATTTAAAGAAACCCTTGCCGAAAAAGGAATCATTTTTTGTTCTATTTCGGAAGCGATTAAAGAATATCCAGACCTGGTACGCAAATACATCGGAACAGTTGTGCCACGCAAAGACAATTATTACGCAGCCCTCAACTCGGCAGTATTTTCTGATGGATCGTTTTGCTATATCCCCAAAGGGGTTCGTTGCCCAATGGAACTCTCAACCTATTTTCGTATCAATCAGGCAGGCACAGGTCAGTTTGAACGCACACTCGTCATCGCTGATGAGGGGAGTTATGTGAGTTACCTCGAAGGTTGTACTGCCCCTGCTCGAGACGAAAATCAATTGCATGCCGCTGTGGTGGAGCTGGTTGCGCATGACCATGCAGAAATCAAATACTCGACTGTACAGAACTGGTTTCCTGGCGATGCCGAAGGCAAAGGTGGGGTGTTTAATTTTGTTACCAAACGAGGGATATGCCACAAAAGCGCTAAGATCTCATGGACACAAGTTGAAACAGGCTCGGCAGTGACGTGGAAGTACCCCTCTTGTATCCTCAAAGGCGATGATAGCATAGGAGAGTTTTACTCTATCGCTGTGACCAACAATCGCCAACAAGCCGATACAGGTACCAAAATGGTACACTTAGGCAAACGCACAAAAAGTACCATCATATCCAAAGGAATTTCTGCGGGTACTTCTCAAAACAGTTATCGTGGACTGGTCAAAATCAGCCCTAGAGCAGATGATGCTCGTAACTTTTCGCAGTGCGATTCACTGCTGATGGGCAACAAATGTGGGGCACATACGTTTCCTTACATAGAAGCCGGAAACAAAAGTGCCCAAATTGAACACGAAGCCACAACAAGCAAAATCGGTGAAGACCAAATTTTTTACTGCAATCAACGTGGCATCGATACCGAAAAAGCAATTGCACTCATCGTCAATGGCTTTAGTAAAGATGTATTAAATAAACTCCCAATGGAATTTGCTGTGGAAGCACAAAAACTCCTCGAAATTTCACTAGAAGGTTCTGTTGGATAAATTCAAAAAGATGAAAAAAAACCTACAACTTATCATTGTACTGCTATTCGTAGCAGCATGTACCACCCAACCAAAATCAAAAGCCGAAAGTATCACAGGTGAGTTTTTGTTTTATGACAACAACGCTGTGCTCAACACAGGAAGTGAAATTTATGGGTTAGTGGTGGATGACAAACTACACGAACTTCACGCCCAAGTCGCACCCATTCAAAAAGATAGTTTTGACATGGTGCAAGTCTACATCAAAGGACTGATTTCAAAAAACCCCAACGCTGAGGGTTGGTCAGAAGTCATAACGATAAAAGATATTGACTCTGTTGCACCTTCAACCCCATTTGAAAATCAAATGATAGAAATTCGAACAGAATAATATGCTGAGTATAGACAACCTCCATGCCCAAGTAGAAGGCAAAGGGATTTTAAATGGAATCAACCTCGACATCAAGCCGGGAGAAGTCCATGCAATTATGGGGCCCAATGGCTCAGGAAAAAGTACGCTTTCCACAGTCATAGCAGGGCATGAGGACTATGAAGTCACCAAAGGAAGTCTTCTCTATCAGGGGGCAGATATCAGTGATTTGAGCGCCGATGAGCGTGCTCACTTAGGTATCTTTTTGTCCTTCCAATACCCAGTCGAAATCCCTGGTGTAACAGTAACAAACTTTATCAAAACAGCTATCAACGAAACCCGAAAAGGGCAAGGGCTTGAAGAAATGCCAGCCAATGTGATGCTGAAAAAAGTCAAGGAGAAAGCAAAATTGCTTTCCATCGATACCCAGTTTTTGTCACGTTCCCTCAATGAAGGGTTTTCGGGAGGTGAGAAAAAACGAAATGAGATCTTTCAAATGGCGATGCTCGAACCAAAACTCTCCATACTTGACGAAACAGACTCAGGGTTAGACATCGATGCCATGCGTGTCGTTGCCAATGGCGTCAATACGCTTCGAAACGATAACAATGCGATTATTGTCATTACGCATTATCAACGCTTGTTGGACTATATTGTTCCTGATTTTGTTCACGTACTTCACGAGGGTAAGATTGTGAAGTCTGGTGGTAAAGAATTGGCAATCGAACTCGAAGAAAAAGGATACGACTGGATCAAACAAGCAATCTGATGGATTTACAAGAAAAACTTGTTGCTTCATACATGGCGCAGACTTCTACTTCGGAAGACAGCAAGCGCATGGCAAAACTACGCTCAACTGCCATTGAGACATTTGAGCAACAAGGCTTTCCTACCAAAAAAATGGAGGAGTGGAAATACACACCCCTCAATAAACTGGTGAAAACAGATTTTACTGTGTTTCCAAAGAAAAGTAAAAATGTTACCCTTACAGATGTGCAGCGATTTATCCTCCACGATGTTGATACCTATAAAATTATCTTTGTCGATGGGCTGTATAGTTCTTTTCTCTCCGAAACCACGCATGAGGGAATGGATGTATGCTTGCTTTCTGCAGCGTTAAGTCAACCCAAATTCCGAAAAGTCATTGAGCAGTATTTTGACGCTGTTGCCGACTCGGAAGATTCCTTTACTGCACTCAATACTGCCTTTGGTCGAGAAGGGGCCTTTGTGCATATCCCCAAAAAGAAACGTGTTGAAAAACCCATTCAAATCATCCATTTTTCGACAGGGGTCAATCAAAATCTGATGCTGCAGCCTCGCAACCTTGTTGTGGTGGAAGCGCAAAGTGAAGTGCAAATCATCGAAAGACATCAAAGCTTGTCCGATACAGCAGTACTAACCAATGTGGTGACTGAAATTTTTACGCATAAACGCGCACAAGTGGATTACTATAAAATCCAAAACGATCGTGAGGAAGCGTCATTGGTCGATAGCACTTACATCCATCAAGAAAAACACTCGCATGCCAAAGTGCATACCTTTTCGTTTGGGGGTCAGTTTATTCGCAATAACCTGCATTTTTATCATAAAGACCAAGCCATTCAATCTACGATGAAAGGAATTACCCTAGTGGAAGGCAAGCAGTTGGTAGACCATCATACACTGGTACATCATGCACATCCCCATTCGGAAAGCCATCAAGAGTATAAGGGGATTTATGATGGCCAATCGACAGGGGTATTTAATGGCAAAATCGTTGTGGAGCAAGAAGCACAAAAAACCAATGCCTTTCAACAAAACAACAATATCTTGATGAGTGATAAGGCAACCATAAATACCAAACCACAACTCGAGATTTTTGCAGATGATGTGCGTTGTAGCCATGGCTGTACCATTGGTCAGCTCGACGAAACAGCACTGTTTTATCTCCAAACACGTGGGATTCCTAAAAAAGAAGCACAAGCACTATTAACCTATGCTTTTGCCAACAATGTTTTGGCGAGTGTAAATATCCCAGCAGTCAAAGCAAGAATCAATGCCCTTATCGCAAAAAAATTAGGTGTTCATCTCGGTTTTAATCTTTAATCAATGGGATTGGATTTAACAAATATTCGTGCCGATTTTCCCATACTTTCGCGCAAAGTCAATGGGCAGCCATTGGTTTATCTCGACAATGCCGCTACCTCCCAAACACCCACCCAAGTGATCGATGTGATTGCCAACTATTACCAACAGTTCAATGCCAATATCCATCGCGGGGTGCATACCCTTAGTCAAGAGGCTACAGACAAGTTTGAACACGCACGAAAAACCATCCAAAAACATTTTAATATTCCAAAATCAAAAGAGGTGATTTTGACCTCTGGTACAACACATAGTATCAATCTCGTTGCTTTTGGATTTGGCACCCTTTTAGATCCTGGTGATGAGGTCATTGTTTCGGCCTTAGAGCATCACGCCAACATCGTACCCTGGCAAATGATGTGTGAACGAAGTGGTGCTGTTCTACGTGTGATTCCCATGACCGACGAAGGCACACTGGATATGCATGCCTATGCCGAGTTGTTGAACAAAAAAACCAAACTGGTGTTTGTCAATCATGTTTCCAACGCATTGGGTACGATCAATCCCATTGAAGAAATCATTAAAAAAGCTCATAAAACTGGTGCTGCAGTGCTGGTTGATGGCGCACAGGCCTGTGGGCATCTGAAGCCTAATCTCAAAAAACTCGATGTTGATTTTTATACAGTTTCGGCACATAAACTTTGTGGACCAACTGGAATGGGGATGCTTTACGGAAAAGAAAAATGGCTCAATAAGCTTCCCCCCTATCAAGGAGGTGGCGAAATGATCGATGAGGTGACTTTTGAAAAAACCACCTATGCCGACCTTCCACACAAATTTGAGGCAGGCACCCCTAACATCTGTGGAGGGATTGCCTTTGGCGCAGCACTCGATTATATGAACAGCATCGGTTTTGATGCGATCGAAAGCTATGAAGAGGAACTCCTTGACTATGCGACTGCAAAACTCAATCAAATAGAGGGCTTGCGCATTTATGGGAACACTAAACACAAAACAGCTGTGATTTCATTCAATATCGATTCGCTTCACCCCTATGACGTTGGTACACTCCTAGATAAGATGGGGATTGCTGTTCGAACAGGTCACCACTGTGCACAACCGATTATGGATTATTACAAGATTCCAGGCACCATTCGTGCCTCCTTTGCGTTTTATAACACCAAGGACGAGGTCGATGCATTTGTCAATGGCGTTCAACGAGCAATTGCCATGTTGCGCTAATTCGTATTTTTGACGTATGACTGTAGAGCAAGTACAAAACGAAATCATAGAAGAGTTTTCACTTTTTGACGACTGGATGCAACGCTATGAGTATATGATTGATCTGGGCAAGTCCCTGCCACTTATCGATACCAAGCACAAAACCGATGACAACATCATCAAAGGGTGTCAAAGCAAAGTGTGGGTGCACGCAGATATGGTTGACGAAAAAGTGGTGTTTACTGCCGATAGCGATGCTGTCATCACCAAGGGGATTATTGCGATTCTTATTCGAACATTTTCCAACCAACCCCCACAAGATATTTTGGATGCCAATACCGATTTTATCGACCAAATTGGTCTGAAAGATCATTTGTCTCCCACACGAGCCAATGGATTGGTATCAATGATCAAACAACTCAAACTATACGCCCTGGCGTATCAAACGCAACTCAACTGATGGAAGGACAAGAACTTGGAGACAAAATTGTTGGCGTACTCAAAACGATATACGACCCTGAAATCCCTGTCGATATTTATGAACTTGGACTGATATATGATGTCTTTGTCAATGAAGACCAAGACGTGAAAGTGTTGATGACACTCACAACACCCAACTGCCCCGTAGCTGACTCTCTACCACAAGAAGTCAAAGACAAAGTCCAATCCCTCAACGAAGTTAAAGAAGCTGAGGTAGAACTTACTTTTGATCCGCCTTGGACACGAGACTTGATGAGTGAAGAAGCCAAACTCGAACTCGGATTTTTATAAGATGAGCATTGTAAACCGCATTGCAGAAAGCGGTCTGATCCAATTTGACCCCGCTACCTTAGTGAAAGATGCCAAAGTGACTGTCGTGTCGCTATCATCATTCCTCAACGAGGATAAGATTTTACGAGAAAAACCCTTTCGACAAGCAATCGCTGCTCACGACTGGACAGTTTATAAAGGGCAATATGTGGGTTTGCATATCGCAGAAGACACTCTTGTTCCCCAATGGGCTGCCATGCTGATGACTTGCCATTTGCAATCACATACAGCAGGGGTTTGTTTGGGAGATCAGGACGCTGCAACAGCCTTGGCTTATGAATCGGCCTTGACAACACTCAAAGTCGAGGACTACAAACAAAAGAATATCATCATCAAGGGCTGTAGTGATGGTTCTATTCCCGATTGGGTCTATGTGCGATTGATGGAAGTACTTCAACCCCATGCCAATCGCATTGCCTACGGAGAAGCATGCTCATCTGTACCACTTTATAAACGTTAATTTAAAAATTAATAACCCCTCCATTGAAAACCCTATCCACTTTAATTCTAATTTTTTTTAGCACATTTGCCTACGCCCAAGAGAGTCAAAACAAGTCAAAAGATCCTGTTGGAGGGATTTGGTCATATGGGGGCAAAACAGCACTATTGTTCAATCAGTCTGCTTTTAGCAACTGGGCTTCTGGAGGGATCAACAATGTATCACTTGCGTTGGATGTTGATTATGAAATCAATTATAAAGAAAATGGATGGTCTTGGGACACCAAAGGCAAAGCTTCCTATGGATTGAGCTATTTGGAAGGGGATAAGTTTCTAAAGAAAACCAATGATCGTTTGGAGGTCAATTCGCTATTGGGAAAAGAATTTTCGGATACCTGGAGCTATTCCACCATTTTGAATTTTAAATCACAAATTGCTCGTGGGTACCGTTTTGGAACAGATGATGAGGGCGAAGAAACACGCAATTTAAGAACACATTTTTTCTCCCCTGCCTACTTGCAGTTTGGTATTGGTTTATACTGGAAAAAATCAAAAGATGCATGGGTAAACATCGCTCCCTTTACACAACGAATTACTTTTGTTAGCAGACAATTCACCAATGATCTTGAAGACGGAAAGACTTATTTTGGTGTGTTAAAAGGGGCGAATCACCTCTTTGAATTGGGTGCCTCAATCACTGGTTTTTACAAATTTGAAGTCATGAAAAATGTATTTATCGAAAATCGATTGGCCGTTTACAGCGATTACTTGGGCAAGCCCGAAAACATCGATTTTGATTACACCTTGGCTGCTGAAATGAAAGTCAATGAGCTTATCAGCACGAAACTCGAGGTGCAGTTTGTCTACGACGACAATGCCGTACAAGCACTTCAAGCTCGTGAAGTCTTTGGTATTGGGGTGCGTATGTCGCTTTAACTTTCAGGGTATAAAAAGTGGTTGTAGGGAAATCGGGTGATGTGAATCTCTCTTACTTTTTGGTAAAGCAACTCTCTTAGTTTGTCGATGTGAATTTTCTGTTGGGCAGAGATAAAAATAGCATCTCCGTGGGTATTCGCCATCCATGATTGTTGCCATTCGTCCAAACTATAATGCTTGGTTGTGCGAGGGGTTGTCAAGTCGTCGTCATCCAATGGCTCTGGCTGATAGGCATCGATTTTATTAAAGATCATTAGGGTTGGTTTGTCAATTGCCCCAATATCACTGAGCAACTGATTAACCGATTCGATATGTTCCTCAAAGTTGGGATGTGCAATATCAACCACATGCAGTAACATATCGGCTTCGTGAACCTCGTCGAGTGTACTTTTAAATGACTCCACTAACTGGGTTGGTAGTTTTCGAATAAACCCAACCGTATCACTCAACAAAAAGGGCAAGTTGCGAACCACAACTTTACGCACTGTTGTGTCGAGGGTGGCAAACAATTTGTTTTCGGCAAAGACATCGCTTTTACTCAGCACATTCATCAAAGTGGATTTCCCCACATTGGTATATCCCACCAAAGCGACTCTCACCAATGCGCCTCGATTGCCACGCTGGGTAGCCATCTGCCGATCGATGGTCACTAATTTTTTCTTCAACAAAGAGATTTTGTCGCGAACAATTCGGCGGTCTGTTTCGATTTCGGTTTCTCCAGGTCCTCGCATCCCAATTCCTCCACGTTGACGTTCGAGGTGTGTCCACAACCCCTTCAATCTGGGCAATAGATATTGATACTGTGCCAATTCCACTTGTGTGCGAGCATAACTGGTTTTGGCTCTTTGCGCAAAAATATCTAAAATCAAGCCTGTACGATCGACGATTTTACACTTTAACAACTGTTCGATATTGGCTTGTTGGGCGGGTGTTAATTCATCATCAAAAACAACTGTGCCAATGTCATGAGTTTTCACATATGCCTTTACCTCCTCCATTTTTCCAGAGCCGATAAAGGTTTTGGGGTGAGGTGTTTCCATGCGTTGGGTAAATCGCTTGCTGACTGTTCCGCCTGCTGTGTGTGTCAAAAAAGCGAGCTCGTTGAGGTATTCATCTAAGCGATCGGCTGTTTGGTTTTTATTGATTATCCCAATGAGAACTGCCTGCTCAAAACCAAGATCCTTTTGCTCAATCATCGGTAGGTTTCCAATGTTTTAATGACAGTTTTAATCCATCAAAAACCCCATAGGTGTAATGCGTTATCCAATCGCCAATATTGATATAGGTCGATTTGGGGTTGAGGGAGATTTCCAATGGCAAATGACGATGTCCGAATACAAAATAATCGAAATGATCGATCTTGAGTTTTCGTTTGGCATACTGAAAAAGCCATTCCCTTTCAGGCCCATCATAGTTTAGATCCTCACTCCCAGAAATCAATCTGTTTTTTAATGACAAATAACGTGCAAATGGTATCCCCAAGTCAGGATGAAGCCAGCGATAAAGCCATTGAAAAAATGGATTTCGAAACACTTTTTTCATGAGCTTATAGCCCTTGTCTTTTGGCCCCAAACCGTCTCCATGCCCAACGAAAATCTTTTTTGATCCAAGTGATATCGTTTTGGGGTGATAATAAACCTTTGCACCTATTTCCGTTTCGAGATAATCAATCATCCACATATCGTGATTACCAACAAAAAAATGAATCGGTATGCCATCATCGACATACTCGGCAAGCTTGCCCAAAATGCGAACAAAACCCTTCGGGACTACGTGTTTGTATTCATACCAAACATCAAACAAATCACCAAGAATATAGAGTTCACTTGCATTGGGTTTGATTTCATCTAGCAATTTTACAAATTTACGTTCACGCACCAAACTCGACGTTCTGTCAGGTGCACCAAAATGATGGTCAGAAACAAAATAGATGTTCTTTTTCATGGACTGCAAAGATAATTATTCTTGATCTTTTGCATACCATTCGGCATAGGCAGTAGCAGTTTCGTGCAAACGCAGATTATGCAGCTTGATGTGTGCTGGCAAACGAGAAGCAATGCGATGAGCAAAGTCAATCACCATCTTTTCACTTGTGGGTTGATAGTCCACCAACAATACTTTATGACCACTATCGGACAGGATTTTTGCTAGCTCGACATGAGGGGTGTTTTTGTTGAACACAGTTGCATGATCAAACACATCCACGACTTCGGATTTAACGATGGTTTTTAAATCTTTAAAATCGATCACCATCCCATTTTTGACATGGTTTTGATCATCGATTGGACGACCAACGACTGTGACATGAAGCTTATAGCTATGACCATGTACGTTTTTGCACAGTCCATCATAGCCATAGAGGGCATGTCCTGTTTCGAAGCCAAAGCTCTTTGTAACGCGAATTGTACTCATTGATTGTTTTTGATGTTTTGAATGGTTTGTTGGGTTTGCTTGGACAATAGTAGTCGTCCTGTAATTTCGGCATTGCTAGAGAGTCGGTGATCCCAATCATCGGTGTTGTGCCATAGTTCTTTTTTGAGTGCAGCTACAGCTTCTGGAGCATAGCTTGCCAATCGTTTTGCGTGCTGATCAACTGCCTTGTCGAGTTGATCGAGGGTGGGAAGTATTTCGGCATATAAGCCTTTCTGTTTTGCCCAATCGACCGATTTCCAACTGTGGGATGAGAGTGATAGTTCGCTAAGTGCAGCAGTGCCCATTTTGCGCTGCACTACTGGTGCGATGACAAAGGGCCCAATCCCTATGGCAATTTCAGAAAGCTTAACTTCTGCTGTGGGAAGGGCTAGGGCGTAATCACATGCTGAAATCAACCCAACACCACCCCCAACTGCTTTGCCGTGAACTCTTGCGATGATGGGCTGGGGGCAGCGACGCATGGCATTAATCACATTGGCAAAGCCCATAAAAAATACTTTTCCCTCTTCAGGTGTTTTGACTGCCAACAACTCGTCAAAAGATGCACCAGCACAAAAGGCCATCGATGGTTCACTCTGCAATACAATCACATGAACACTTTTATCCTTGGAAACCTTTTCAAATGCCTCTTTCAAGTCTTTGAGGTGAGTGGCAGGAAAGGCATTTTGCTTGGCATGTGCAAAATGAATCCGAGCCACCCCAGCATTTGTGCTGATTTGTACGCCTTCCAACATAGACTGATTCGCCATATCTTTGTAATCAATACGGCAAAAATAAGCAATATAGGATAGACAACACAGAGTCGTTATGAAAGGTGTATTATTTGATTTGGATGGTGTTTTTTATGTCGAACAGCAATTGATTGCTGGCGGCATAGACTGCCTGCGATGGTTGAACGAGCGACAAATTCCCTATCGTTTTGTGACTAACAATACCACAATGTGTCGAAAAGACTTGACTTCCAAACTTCGCCGATTGGGTCTTGAAGTAGATGAACAAGAGATTATGAGTGCCAATTATGCAGGGGTTCTTTTGCTCGATCAAAGAGGGTTTAAACGCTGTCGTTTGGTTCTTAGCCCTGCAGCGCAGCAAGATTACCCAACAAACTGTTTGCAAAACCCAGATGCCATCGTCATTGGAGATATTGGAAATCGTTGGGACTATGATTTACTCAACGAATTGATGAATCAAGTTTTGGAAGGTGCTGAAATCATCGCGCTGCACAAAGGTCGTTATCATCAAGGTACAAGTGGTCTTTTGTTGGACAGTGGTGCTTTTGTAGCAGCACTGGAACACGCCACAGGAAAACAAGCTGTGGTTGTTGGAAAACCCAACCCAACATTTTTTGGACTTGCCAGCAATACTTTTGGGTGTAATCCCGACGAACTGCTGATGGTTGGGGATGATTTGATCAATGACATCGGAGGAGCTATGCAAATGGGTATGCACACTGTATTGGTGCAAACAGGCAAGTACCGAAAAGGGCTTGTTGAATCCTCAACTATTCAACCCGATGGATGTATTCCGTCGATCAAAGAACTGCCAGCCTACCTCAAAAAAAACATTATATAACATCTTGTTTATATTCTTCAAATACTTATTTACTATTTTTGTTGAAAATAAGCTATGAAAAATCTAATTGTGATTGGTCATCCTGACCAACAATCCTTTTGCTATAATGGGATTTTTTCCACCATCAAGTCAGAGATTGAATCAAGCAATAAGGAGTTAAAAATCATCGATTTGTATCGAGACAGCTTCACTCGCCCTCGCGATGCTGTGATTGAAAAATACAAAGAGCTCGTCAGTTGGGCAGAGTGGATATATATCGTTTCCCCAGTGTGGTGGTTTCGTTTGACACCCAGAACAGAAATCTTTTTTGATGAAGTAATGACGCCTGGTTTTGCCTATCAGTTTGTCAACATTACCAAAACATATGCATATCCCAAACCCTTTTTAAAGGATAAAAAAATCAGAACCTATGTCACGCATGGTGCGCCCTCGCTTCCTGTGCGTACCCTCTACTTGAATTCTGTCAAACTTCGACTCGTCATGGGTGTTTACAGTTTTGTTTTTGGATGGCGTTGGTCATTGTGGTTTAAAACCAAACAGTTCTGGTCGGTACCTTTTGTTTCGCAAAAAAAACGAGAAAAGTATCTAAAAGTAGTCAAAAAAGACATTCGAAGAGACTTGAAGGTTGGTTCAAGGCAATAACCATTTATTTTAAAATTTGTAATTTAGACCAATGATGCGATTTCTAGAAAAATACTACCCTATTATACTAGCCTTTTTCAGTTTTTTATACTCAGTATTTCTGTGGTTTTCGGGCAATAAATTAGAAGGTATTTTTGTTGGTATTTGGGTACCATCCATTTTATCTCTTTCTATTGCAATTCGCCAAAGAAGACGTGATGATTAACCAAGTGATGTTTTTTGTTGGGCTGACGATTTTTATCGTTTATGTCTATTTTTTACTTCGCATCATTGGTCGGCAACATCGCATCCAAAGAAAGGAGCATGCAGATGCCTATGATCAAATCGATCTGGATGGGATGGGCAACCAAGGGCGTGTTCCAGACAAAAAGCCCAAAAAACGCGCTTGAAACCTTAGCTGCCAATTAACGATGAATAAGTTTTTTTTGATTTCAATGATGATTTTCATTGGCTGTAAGTCCAGTCAAAATAAAACCAGTGAATCCAATGACTCTTCAACCCCTAGCACTGGCTTGTCAGCTCAAACGCTCCAACACAATGGTGATGAACGTGAGTATCAATTGTACCTTCCCAGTTCCTACAATGAAGAAACAGCCCATCCTTTGTTACTAAATTTTCATGGGTTTGGAGGAAATGCCAAAGATTATTTTGGATATGAATCTGACTTTCAAGAAGTCGCTGAACAGGAGGGCGTGATTTTGGTCTATCCACAAGCATTACTGTTGTCTGGTTTTTCGGTTTGGAATGCAGCACCATTTGCAGAAGATAATAAAACAGATTTTGATGATATTGGCTTT
>MDSV01038358.1_pt1 | contig 13847 bp, 14 predicted proteins | sample 810851 | NCBI WGS metagenome assembly MDSV01 (sample SAMN05326640, study PRJNA326480) | marine metagenome | isolation source: seawater | place: Atlantic Ocean: North East | collected 2012 | reverse complement strand
TCCTGACCCATCATTCTTCTATTCATATTAATAACTTCATGAGAGTCCACATCTAATCTTTTTGATATTTCACTAACCTGTTCATCTTTTAAGTCACCGTCTTGCCCAGGTGCAATTTGGCTCTTAATTTTTTTTAAATTAAAAAAAAGTTTTTTTTGTGCAGTAGTTGTACCCATTTTAACTAAACTCCATGATCTTAAAACATATTCTTGTATAGAAGCTTTGATCCACCACATAGCGTAAGTAGCAAGTCTAAATCCTTTATCAGGATTAAATTTTTTAACTGCTTGCATTAAACCAATATTTCCCTCAGAAATTAATTCATTTACCGGTAGACCGTAGCCCCGATATCCCATTGCAATTTTAGCAACCAATCTTAAGTGACTTGTAACTAATTTATGTGCTGCTTTTAAATTACCGTTCTCTCTCCAATTTTTAGCCAACATGTATTCTTCCTCTGCATCAAGCATAGGGAACTTTTTAATTTGAGCTAGATAAACAGAAAGACCGCTAATCGAGGGTGTTGGAAGATTACTAATTTGATTTTTATCACTCATAGTTTTTATTTATATATAAAAATTCTTATTTCAACTGCTTAAATTATCAAGTAAATTCAATATTTTTTTAAACCCATTCGGTAATTCTGAATTAAAACTCATCCATTTTTTTGTTTTTGGATGTGTGAATTCTAATGTTTTAGCATGTAACGCTTGTCCTGTGAGTTTATTTAATCTCATTAAAAATTCACTATTAATTTTTTTGAATTTTAAATTTTTTTTTCCATATTGTTTATCACCCAGTAAAGAAGTTCCTTTGTATTTTAAATGCACCCTAATTTGGTGAGTCCTTCCTGTCTCTAGCTGACATTCAATTAAACTTATTTTTGGGATATTTGTAATATTAAAAACTTTTAATGTTTTATAATCTGTAATAGCCTTTTTTCCATTAATGTCACTTACTCTCATTAGTTGTCGATTTTTTTTATCTCTAGATATCAAAGTATTAATTTTTCCATTAAGTGGTCTTACCACTCCCCAAGATAGACATAAATATTTTCTTTTTATAGTATGTTTAGCAAATTGATCACCTAAACTTGCGTGAGCTAAATTATCTTTGGCGATTACTAAAAGCCCGCTTGTTTGCTTATCGATTCTATGAACGATCCCAGGTCTTAACTTCCCATTTAAATTTGATAAATTTTTTTTATATTTATATAATAATGCATTGACAAGTGTATCTTCATAATTACCTGCACCCGGATGAACAACCATTCCTTTTGGTTTATTTATGACCAATATACTTTTATCTTCAAAGACTATATCTAACTTTATTTTCTTTGGAATAATATCTTGAGTGGCTCTCTCAAAAATATCAACAATGACCTGATCTTTAAATCTTACTTTTGCTGACGGTGATGAAAGAACAACTTCATTTAATCTAACTTGTTCTCCTTCAATAAGTTTTTTTAGATATGATCTAGTATATTCTTTAGTTTTTTCTGCTAAAAATACATCTAATCTCTTGCCGTTATTTTTTTTATCAACTGAAAATTTAATTGTATTATTCATAAATTGATTTAAATTATTCTCATTGCGCCGGTAGCTTCAACTGGATAGAGCGCCGGATTTCGGCTCCGGAGGTTATGGGTTCGACTCCTATCCGGCGCACCATTTTTATAAAATCCAATTTGAAAACTTTTCCTTATTCTTAATTATATACTCGGGAAAAGAACTATCAATTTCAATTTTTTTTAAATTTTTACCTCTCCCAAAAATATCTTCATTTTTTAATATTTTTTGTTCAATATTAATTTCACTTAAATTATCATCATTAAATTCTCCATGTGAAAAAGATTTAATTTTATTGAGTATTTGGGCCGGTGTTTGTAAAAATGAAAAGTGCCAACCACCATTAATAATTTGTTGGTTAAACTTATCTATTCTCCAAAAAGGGTAATTTTTAAATTTTAAATTTCTTAAATCTTGCATGGATCTAATATTTTTTTTTTTTAGTAATTTTCGTTCCTATCCAATTACTTTCATCCAAGTTTTGTAAATTAAATTTATACATAAACATCTTTTGTGAAAAAGCTATAAATTTTTTTTTTGGATTTATTTTATTCAATTTTTTTAAGTCTGGTATTTCATCAGAGTCTGATAAAATGATTAAATCTTCGGATGATGCATTTTTAATACCTTCTATTAATGAATTTCGTTGGTGCTGTTCAATTGGAGATTCACCGCCTGTGTGTTTATCAAAATTAATATTATCTTTGTAATCTGCGGTAATAAATATAATTTTATCCTTAAATTTTGAAAAATTATTCATATCAAAATTTATTTTTTTATTTTTTCCTTGATGAGTTTTTGTCGATTCAGATATTACAAAAAAATCTACGTATTTATCTAAAATATTTAAGCGGAGATCTACAATGTGATCTTCATTATAATACTGAAAACAGTCGTATATAGCCATTAATTAAAATATTGATCTTCTAACTTTTCTAATTCCTCGTTTTTTATATCAAATCTTTTCATCAAAACTTGTAAAAGTTTTATTTGTCCAAATATTAACATTAAACTCATAAATATTTCTTTCCTGGTCTTAATAATTTTTTGGCCAGATTCATTATCAAAATTTGGTATAAAAATCATATCTGCTTCAGCAGGTATCCTAGAACTATGACTCCCAATACCCTTCCAGTCTATCAAAATATAGTTTAAATCATAAAGATAATTAATAAGATCGTGCCAACTGGGAACATTCTCATACATAGAAAAAAAATGAACTTCTAATTTTATTAATAATGGGCGGAATTTACCTAAACCTTTAAGTATTTCTAGTTCAGCGCCTTGTGTGTCTATTTTAAGATAGTCTAAACTTTTTATATTTAATGTTGTAAGCTGATTAGTTATTGTATCACACTCTATTTCGATTTCGCGAGTAACTTTATAATTTATATATTCTTTATTCTTAATATCATGAAGATCAAATTTTTTTTCACTAGGTTTATACATTGATGAGCTTCCCAATCTGTTTTCAAGTAAGTATAATTTTTTTCTTTCATTTTTACTCCATAATCCTTTATTTATTATAAATTTTTTTTTTTCTAGCTTTGCAACTTCAGATTTAATTGGTTCAACTAAAATATCTTCAAAAAAAGAATTGTAATTTAAAGAAAAAAATTGATCAGAATTAAATCCGCCTTGCGCTCCCGCATCCAAAGCAATAATTTTTTTTTCTTTTAACAAATTACTTATTATTTTAGAAAAATTATATTTATCATTACTTTTATAGCTTCGCTCATTTAAATAGTTAATAACTCTTCTATTTGATTTCAATTTTATCAAAATCTTAAAAATTAAAGGTAGAATTAATTTAATTAAACTTCTAAAAAATTTAAATATTCTTTTAGCCATTTTATAAAATGTTTATTTTTTTGTAAATGTAGTTAACCCTATTTTTTTCCCATCAATTATCGAGGAAGAGCAATGCAATCTTGTTCTATCAAATATTAAAATTGAACCTAGTTCCCACTCATACACTAAATCAATTTCTAAACCTGATAGATTTTCTATTTTTTCATGTCTTAGATATTTTTCATAATCATCTTTTTTGAAAGGTTTATTTTCATACATCTTCAAATGGTCGGATGATCTCAAATTTTGACCATACTTGAGATTTTTAATGTTTAATTCCTTTTCATCTATTGTAAAACTAGTTGAATTTCCATAGAATTTATTTTTGAAAATCACAGTACTTCCCTTAGATGTTAATGGTATTAAAGTTTGTTTGTAAATTATTTCATTAATATTAAAACCAGCATCAACGTGCAAACCTATAGGGTTATAACTTTCTTGGAAAAGACCTAAAATTTCTTTATTGTTTTCATCTTTAAGATTATCCATTTTAAATTCACCAATCTCATTTTTAACTTTTTTATAAAATAATGCCTCCATTTCTTCACTGTAATTTTTAAGCCATCTTTTCTTAATTACATTTTGTTTTTTATTATGAACAGTGGTTGGCAATTTTTGATATAAATTTAAAAATTTATCTATTTCTTGTCTGCTAAATAAATTTTTTATAACTTTAGGTGAACTTTCTAACTTTTTAATTTTTTCAATATTTTTGTGCATATTTTATTCCCCCATATTAATTAAAGTTCCTCTATTCTTTGCCCCGTTATAAGATAAATAAAAAGAAAAAATTCCAATTACAAAGTATATAACAGAAATAAATATAGCTTTTACTATTTGAATGTAATCAATAGTATTATAGATTAATATATCTCTCATTTCTTCAAAAATATGTACCAGAGGAAGTAATTTTGCAATGATTTGAAGCCATTGCGGTAAAATTTCAATTGGATAATAAATACACCCTAGAGGAGCTAAAAAAAATAAACTTGCCCAAGCTATATTTTCAAAAGAGGGACCAAATCTTAATAACCCAGATGTTACAAAAAGACCTAATGTAACACCAAATATATATAATGTCAGAAGTAAAAAAATTAGCGGTATACCAATTGTCAAAATAGAAACTCCAAAAAGAGGTATAGCTAATAAAGTTGCTGGGACTAAGCCGATTAAGGTTCTGAAAATTGCCGTTAAAGTTAATGCAAAAATTATTTCACTTAATTTAATAGGAGAAATAAAAAGATTTGTAAAATTTCTACTCCAGATTTCTTCAAGAAACATCATGTTATAACTTATACTTGCTCTAAAAAGAAAATCATAAAGTATTGCAGCACTTAAGATAACACCAATTGTGTTTTCATAATACGATGAGTTTAAGGTAAAAAATTTCGATATAAAACCCCAAAGAAATATTTGAATAGTCGGCCAATATATTAAGTCTAGAATTCTAGGAAAGGATCCTTTTATTAAATAAATATGTCTTAGACTTAAAGCAAAAATTTTACTCCAATTCATTCTTACTCCTTGCTATTTTTAAAAAAGTATCTTCTAAATTTTCTCTACCATGTTTTCTTATCAATTCAGCGCAGGTTCCACTATCCACAATTTGTCCCTGTTTCATCATGATTACCTTGTTGCACAATCTTTCCACTTCTTTCATATTGTGAGAAGCTAATAAAATAGTGAGTTCGTTATTTTTTTTATACTTTTCAATATATTCTCTCACAAAATCTCCAACGTCAGGATCAAGACTAGCAGTTGGTTCATCCAAAAAAAGTAACCTAGGTTTATTTATAAGTGATTTTGCCAGAGCCACTCTGTTTTTTTGACCAGATGAAAGTTCACCAGTTTTTTTATTTATAAATTTTTGCAAGTTCAAACCCTCGATCATTTCCTCTGCTCTTATTTTTATATTTTTTACACCATATAATCTGGCGTAAATTTCAAGATTTTGTCTTACAGTTAATTTTTTTGGTAATTCAACATAGGGAGAGGCGAAATTCATTAAGCTTAATAATTCGACTCTATTTTTTGGTTCTAAATTTATTCCATTTATTTCAATTTCACCACTTGTTGGTGTAATTAATCCAAGCATCATTCCTATTGAGGTTGTTTTTCCACATCCGTTTGGACCAAGCAAACCTAAAGTCTCATTCTTCAAAATATCAAAACTAATATTATTAACAGCTGTAGTAGAATTAAAATTTTTTACAAGGTTTTTGACTTTTACTTTCATTTAATTTGATGCCCGTTCTATTCTATCATTAATTGCAATTCCAGATCCAGTGTTAGGAATTTTACTAATTTGAATTTTTTTATATCCTTTTCTTTTTATTAATCGAAGAATTTTATAAAGATTTGATGCCGCAATGTCTAAATTTTTATTTTTACTTAGACTAAAAAAATTTTTTTTGTTTTCATATTCTTTACCTAAATAAATAAAAGCACTTTTTCCATCATGTTTTTTTTGATTAATTAATACAGGAATTCCTGGGTAATAATGTTTTTTTAGCATACCTGGAGATCTGAATATTCTTTTTTGCTTATTATCTTTAATTTTTAATTTTAAAGTTTTTTCAATTAAATTTTTGTAAATTCTACCCGGTCTAAGAATTTTTGGGTAAGAAGTTAGGTCAAGCACAGTAGATTCTATTCCTACTTTTGCAGTACCACCATCTATTATTAATGGAATCCTTTTTTGAAATTCTTCAAATACATCTGTTGCATTTACAGGGCTCACTTTTTTAGATTTATTTGCACTTGGCATAGCTAAAGGAAAGTTAATATTTTTAAGAACAGCTCTTATTACTCTATGTTTAGGAAATCGAACTGCAACAGTTTTAAGTCTAGCTAACGAAATAGGGTTTATTCTAGAATTATTTTTTTTTTTTAAAATAAATGTAATTGGGCCAGGACAAAATCTTTTATAGAGTTTAATGAAATATTTATTTATACAAACATCTTTTAATACATCATTAAAACTATAATAATGTATGATAAGTGGGTTAGTTTTAGGCCTACCTTTTAATTGGAATATTTTTCTTACTGAAATTTCTGAATACGCATTACCTCCAAGACCATAAACGGTCTCAGTTGGTAGCCCAACGACATTCCTTTTAATTAAAATATTAACAGCTTTCTTCAGGGTTTTTTTGTCAAAAGTAAATATATTTGAATAGCTATTTTTCATAATGTAATTATTATTTATTAAATGAAAAATGAAAATATTCCAGCTGATATTAAAAGTAAATCATTAAAAGAGACTAGAGATGAAATTGATAGAATTTTAAGCAAATTAGAAAACCAAGAGACAAATTTGGAAGGTTCATTAATTGATTACCAGAGATTAATATATCTGAATAAACATATCGAGAATTTGTTTAAAAAGAGATTTAAAGAAATTTCCGAACAAAATAAATAATGATAAATAAAAAATTATCAAAAAATGCAAAAAAGATAGACAAATTTTTAATTACATTCCTAAAAAATCAAAAACAATCTTTATTAGTTAAGCCTATGAAATACGGAGTGATTTCGGGAGGGAAAAAAATTAGATCAACTATAATTCTTGATGCTGGAAAAATGTTTGAAATTAATGAAAAAAAACTTTTGAATATTTGTGCGGCAGTGGAGTGTATTCACTCTTATTCTTTAATTCATGATGATCTACCTTGCATGGATGATGATGCTATACGAAGAGGAAAGCCATCTACACACATTAAATTTGGAGAAGCTTCAGCAGTATTAGCCGGTAGTTCTCTGCTGACATTGGCTTTTGAAATCATAGCAGATAAAAAATATTTGCTTAATTACAGAATTAAGAATGAAGTAATAAGATCTTTAGCAAAATGTTCTGGTCACACAGGTATTGCCGGAGGACAAGAACTAGATTTAAAATTTGAAAATAAAAAAAAATCAATTAATCAAATAATTGATATGCAAAAAAAAAAAACAGGTAAATTATTTAATTTTTGCTTATATGCTGTCGGAGTTATAGCCAAAAAAAATGATAAAGAAAAAAAATCATTAAGTATTTTAGGAGAGGAAATAGGTTTATTATTTCAATTAGCTGATGATTTTTTAGATAAAAAAGGTTCAAAAAAACTATTGGGCAAACCTGTAAAAAAAGATAATAAAAAAGGTAAATCAACTTTATTAAGTTTAATTGGAGAAAAAAAAGCTAATTTATATGCAAATAACTTAAAGAAAAAAATATTGCGTAATTTGAAAAAACATGGAAAAAAAGCACAGGAACTAATTAAAACAATTGAATTTATTTTAGATAGAAAATTTTAATGAGCAGACTTATAAAACAAATTAACTTTCCAACTGATTTAAGAAAATTTAAAAAAGGTGATCTTAAACAAATTTCAGATGAGTTAAGAGATGAACTTATAGATATAGTATCTGAGACAGGAGGACATTTAGGTGCCGGATTAGGAGTGGTAGAATTAACAGTAGCTTTGCACTATGTATTTGATACTCCAAAAGATAAATTAGTTTGGGATGTAAGTCATCAATGCTATCCGCATAAGATTATTACTGGAAGAAGAGACAGAATAAAAACACTCAGAAAAGGTGGTGGTTTGTCAGGATTTACTAAAAGGACTGAGAGCGAATATGATCCTTTCGGAGCAGCACACAGTTCAACTTCTATTTCATCTACACTTGGAATTGCAGTGGCAAAAAAATTATCTAATAATAACAATAATGTAATAGCTGTTATCGGTGATGGAGCAATGAGTGCTGGTATGGCTTACGAAGCTATGAATAATGCTGGCGCATTGAAATCAAGATTAATTGTTGTTTTAAATGATAACGATATGTCCATAGCAAGGCCTGTTGGTGCCATGAGTAAATATTTGGCGAAACTTTTATCAGGAAAATTATATTTTAATTTTAGAGAAACATTAAAAATGATCATATCTTCCTTTTCCAAAAGGTTTAGCCAAAAAGCTGGTAGAGCAGAAGATTTACTAAGAAATATTGTTACTGGGGGAACGTTATTTAGTGAATTAGGTTTTTACTATGTAGGACCAATAGATGGCCATGATGTAGAAAATTTAGTTCAAATTTTTGAAAATGTTAAAAATTCAAATCATCAAGGACCCGTATTAATTCATATTAGAACACAAAAGGGAAAAGGTTATAAACCAGCAGAAAGTTCTGGCGATAAATATCATGGAGTATCTAAATTTAACATTTTGACCGGTGAACAAACAAAAACAAAATCCAATATTCCCTCATATACAAAAGTTTTTGCAGAAACTTTAATAAAACATGCTGAACAAGATACAAAAATTATTGGTATTACTGGAGCGATGCCCTCAGGAACAGGATTAAATTTATTTGAAAAAAAATTTCCCGATAGGACCTTTGACGTAGGTATAGCAGAACAGCATGCAGTCACTTTTGCAGCTGGATTAGCAACAGAGGGATATAAACCTTACGCAGCGATTTATTCTACCTTTCTTCAAAGAGCTTATGATCAAGTGGTTCATGATGTAGCTTTACAATCCCTACCAGTAAGATTTGCTATAGATCGTGCGGGACTAGTAGGCGCAGATGGACCAACACATGCAGGATCTTTTGATATTACTTATCTTTCAACTCTACCAAATTTCGTTGTGATGGCTCCTAGCGATGAGGCTGAGCTAGTAAAAATGATTAATACTTCGGTAAATATAAATGATCGTCCTTCAGCTTTTAGATATCCTAGAGGTAACGGAGTTGGAATTGAATTACCTTCAATTAAGGAAACTCTTGAAATTGGAAAAGGTAGAGTTATCAAAGAGGGAAAAAAAGTAGCTTTAATAAATTTTGGAACTCGATTAGAAGAGTGTAGAAGAGCTTCTGAAAATCTATTAAAAAACGGAATTGAATGCACAATAATCGATGCAAGATTTTCAAAACCATTAGATGAAAAACTTATTATGGAAGCAGCCTCTAATCATGAGGTGTTAATTACGATTGAAGAAGGTTCCATTGGTGGTTTTGGATCTCACGTAATGCAGTTTTTATCTGATAGAGGTGTATTTGATAGAGGTTTAAAATTTAGATCAATGGTTTTACCAGATCTTTTTATTGATCAAGATACGCCTAAAAAAATGTATGAGACTGCAGGTTTAGATAGTTTATCTATTGCAAACAAAGTTAAAGAAACACTTAATTCAAATATTATTTTGGCGAAAAATAATAGTAAGGTCTCTAATTAGCTACACTGCGCTCTGTGCATTAACAGGTGATCAAGTAACACACAATTTATCATTGCTTCGCCAATTGGTACCGCTCTAATTCCTACACAAGGATCATGACGACCTTTGACTGAAATTTTCGTATTTTTACCTTTTTTGTTTATGGTATCTCTACTAGTCAAAATTGAGGAGGTTGGTTTTACCGCAAAAGATGCAACAATGTCTTGTCCAGAAGAAATTCCTCCTAAAATACCACCAGCATGATTAGTTTTGAATTTTACTCTTCCAGAACTTTTTCTTATTTCATCAGAATTTTCTTCTCCACTTAAGTAAGCTGCGTTCATACCTGATCCAATATTTACACCTTTCACTGCATTAATACTCATTAATGCAGCTGAAATATCCGTATCAAGTTTTGAGTAAATAGGCGCACCTAAGCCCACAGGAACCCCAGTGGCCCTTAATTCAATTATCGCTCCACAAGATGACCCTGCTTTCCTAACTGCTAAAAGATATTTTTCCCAGAGTTTTACTGATTTTTTGTCAGGACAAAAAAAAGGATTTTTTCTTATTTCTGAGTTGTTCCAGTTTGATTTATCACAAGACATTAAACCCAACTGAGTGACAGCGCCAATTACATTAAAATTTTTACCTAAAATTTTTTTTAAAACAACGCGAGCAACAGCTCCCGCTGCAACTCTACTTGCAGTTTCTCTTGCCGATTGACGACCACCTCCTCTAAAATCTCGAATACCATACTTCTTAAAATAAGTGAAATCCGCGTGCCCTGGTCTAAATTTATTTTTGATAGACTCGTAGTCTCTAGACTTCTTATCTTCGTTGTAAATAATAATTGAAATTGGTGTGCCTGTTGTTTTACCTCCAAACACCCCTGAGAGAATAATTGCTTTATCTGGCTCTTTTCTTTGAGTAGTAAATTTTGATTGTCCTGGTCTTCTTCTGTCCATATCGGCTTGAATATCTTTTTCTGTTAATGGAATATTAGGAGGACAGCCATCAATTACACAGCCTATGGCTGGTCCATGGGACTCTCCCCAAGTAGTAAATCTAAATATTTTTCCAAAGGTATTAAAAGACATAGATAATTAATGTATAGTTTATTTTAATATAGATATGAATCAAAAAAATGGCAAAAATTCACTCGGTATTGATAAATGTTTCGAAGACATTGACAATCCTATTGATTTATTCAAAAAATGGTTTGCCAAAGCAGAAGAAACTGAAATTAACGATCCAAATGCAGTTGCTGTAGCTACTTCAAACAAAAATAACCAACCGAATGTAAGAATGGTACTATTGAAAGGGTTGAGTGACAAAGGATTTGTTTTTTATACAAATTTAAATAGCAAAAAAGGTGGTGAGCTGAAAGAAAATCAAAAGGCATCAATGTGTTTTCATTGGAAAAGTTTAAGACGTCAAGTACGGGTAATAGGTAAAGTTGAGGCAGTTTCTAATAAAGAAGCAGATGACTATTATTATTCTAGACCCTATAAAAATCGCATAAGCGCATGGGCATCTTCACAATCCGAAACTTTAGATAGAAGAGAAACTTTTTTAGAAAAAATTAAAGAATTTGAAAAAAAATATCCTGACGAAAACAATGTTCCAAGACCACCTCACTGGTCTGGATGGAGGGTTTTGCCCGATGAAATTGAATTTTGGGTAGATGGCGAAGGAAGAATTCATGAGCGATTGAATTATAAATATAAAAGAGGAAAATGGGAAAAAGAACTTCTATACCCTTAAAAAGATCTATTTAAACTAAAACTAGTCAAACTTTGCAAAACTCTCTTATCTTCATTGTCTGGAAAAATTGCTAAAGCGTCATAAGAAACGTTTACAAAATATTCTGCTTTTTTTAAACTTGCTTCCACAGCTTTATACTTAAATATCAGAGCAAGTGTTTCGCTAAAATCCTCTTCAGTTCTTTTTTCTTTTTTCATAATTTCTGTTAAAAATTTTTTTTCCTCTTCATTTCCTTTTTGAAAAATTGTTATCAACGGAAGAGTGACTTTTCCCTCGTAAAAGTCTTTTCCAATTTCTTTACCAAAAAATTTTTCTTTTGCATAATAGTCAAGAGCGTCATCTGCTATTTGAAAAGCTAAGCCTAGGTTTCTTCCGTACGACTCTAAAGCTTTTTTTTCTTTTTCATTACTTTTAGATATACAAGCGCCTGTTTTTGTTGCAGCAGAAAATAGTGCTGCTGTTTTTAAATTAATTATATCTATATATGTTTCTTCTAAAAGATCCGCTTCACCTTTATGTTGAAGTTGAAGAACCTCACCCTGGGCAATTTTAGCAGATGTAGATGACAAAAGTTGTAAAACCTCTAAATCACCATCTTGAACCATTATCTCAAAACATCGACTTAAAAGATAATCACCAACTAATATTGAAGATTGATTTCCCCATATTGAATTTGTTGTTTTAACACCTCTTCTCAGTGAGCTTTCATCAATTACATCGTCGTGTAACAATGTTGCAGAGTGAATTAGCTCTACACACGCTGCTAGATTGATATCTCTGTTATCTTCTTTATAACCAGTTAGTTTTGCAGACTCCAAAGTTAACAGAGCTCTTAATCTTTTACCACCTGATTTAAGGTGATGTTCACTCATCTTTTTTATTAAATCAACATCGCTCTTAAGCTTTTGTTCTATTAAACTTTCAACTTTTAGAAGCTTATCACCAAGCATATTTTTGAGGTCAAGATAAGCAGAGTTGGCAGATTTTTTAAGTGGTATAACTGATCCCATAAGCTTTACTTATAATTGATTTTGCTAATAATAAATTTTTAAATGAAAACGATATGACGCACCTACAATTCAACTATAAGTAGCGTAATTTAATATTAAAATTAAATTAATTACTGTTATAAGAATAATGACTATCATCTAATTATGTTTTCAATATTTAAAAAAAAAAAAATTGTTCCACATGTCAGATTAACTGGAATTATTGGCTCAGCCGGGAGGTTCAATAAAGGGATTGATCTTGCTGGACAGAGAGAAATATTAAAAAAAGCATTTTCTTTAAAAAAAATAACTCATGTAGCAATTTCAATTAATTCTCCAGGAGGATCTCCAGTACAATCACATTTAATCTATAGCTACATTAGACAACTAGCAAAAAAAAAAAAGGTTAAAGTAATAATTTTTGCAGAGGATGTCGCTGCATCAGGAGGTTATTTAATCTCGTGTGCAGGTGACGAAATTTATGCAAACTCTAGCTCAATCATAGGATCAATAGGTGTAATTTCTGCATCATTTGGATTTAAAGATTTAATAAAAAAAATTGGTGTTGAGAGAAGAGTTTATACTGCAGGTAAAAATAAGAGCACCCTTGACCCGTTTGTAGAAGAGAAAGAGGAAGACGTTAACAGACTAAAGAGTATTCAATTGGAATTACACGATGATTTCATAAAAGTAGTTCAAACAAGTAGAGGTTCTAAGCTTAAAGACCCAGAAAAAAATAATATTTTTACAGGTGAATTTTGGACAGGCAAAACATCTTTAGATCTAGGATTAATCGATGGAATCGGAAATGCAGATCAAATTTTAAAAGAAAAATTTGGTGATGAAGTAATTATAAAAAATTTTGAGAAACCTAAAGGATTTATTGCAAGAAAACTATCTTCCTCAATTCAAGATCCCGTTGATAGACTAGCTTACGTTATAGAAGAAAAATCGATGTGGCAAAAATTTGGTTTGTAAATGCCAGTTAAAAAAAAAGTTAAAAAAGAATTATCTAAAAAATTAAATTTTTTGTCTTTTCAAGATATTATCATGAACTTACAAAAGTTTTGGAGTAAAAATGGATGTGTAATTTTGCAACCCTACGATATGGAAGTTGGAGCTGGAACCTTTCATCCGGCCACGACTTTAAGATCACTTGGATCTAAACCTTGGAAGGCGGCGTATGTACAGCCATCAAGAAGACCAACAGATGGTAGATATGGTGAAAATCCTAATAGACTACAACATTATTATCAGTATCAAGTTATTATAAAACCTTCTCCAAAAAATATCAAACAACTATATTTAAAAAGTTTGTCAGCTATCGGTATCGATGTAAAAAACCATGATATTCGTTTCGTAGAGGACGATTGGGAAAGCCCAACTTTAGGAGCAGCAGGTTTAGGTTGGGAAGTTTGGTGCGATGGAATGGAAATAACTCAATTCACTTATTTTCAACAAATGACAGGTATAGAATG
>MDSV01245275.1_pt1 | contig 13849 bp, 10 predicted proteins | sample 810851 | NCBI WGS metagenome assembly MDSV01 (sample SAMN05326640, study PRJNA326480) | marine metagenome | isolation source: seawater | place: Atlantic Ocean: North East | collected 2012 | reverse complement strand
TTTGATGCTTTGAAGGATTTAGCTATTCATTCTCGAAATACAACTAAAGCTAAGATTATAGCTATAACAGGTAGTGTTGGAAAAACTACAACTAAGGAATTATTGTATTTATCACTTAAAAATCAGTTTAAAGTATTTAAATCTGAGGGGAACCTTAACAATCATATTGGCGTACCGCTTTCAATGGCGAGAATGCCTGTGGAATCTGATTTTGCTATTTTTGAATTAGGTATGAATAAATCTGGAGAAATAAGGAACTTAAGCAATTTACTCAAGCCAAACTACTCCTTAATAACCTCTGTTGAGGCCGCTCATTTAGAATTTTTTAAATCCATTGATTCCATTGCAGATGCCAAATCTGAGATTATAGAAGAAACACAAAAAAACGGAGTAGCTATATTAAATAAAGATAGCGCTTATTTTGAAAAATTATTTTTAAAAGCCAAGAGAAATGAATTGAAAGTAATTTCATTTAGCACAAAAGAGAAATCAGATGTAAAACTAGTTAATCATATATCACATGAGGATTATTCCTGCGTCAAAATTAATATTTTTGATCAATTAATTGCAGTTAAGATTGGCGTTCCAGGTGATCATTTTGTGCAAAACGCACTTTCCGTTCTTGCATTAGTTTATTCTGTTGGGGGAGACCTAAGTTTAGCAGGAATTTGCCTTGCAGACATTAAACCTGTAGTTGGAAGAGGGAATAGAGTTGAATTAAAGATCAATGATGGGAAGGCCATACTTATAGATGAGAGTTATAATGCTAGTCCTGCTTCTATGAGATTAGCATTGCAAACTTTAGGAAAAATTAAAAAAAATAAGCACTCCAGAAAAATAGCAGTTCTAGGAGATATGCTTGAGCTTGGAGAGGAGAGTGTTACTTTTCATGAAAGCTTAATGTCTGATATCACAAAATCTGGTATTGATATTGTATTTTCTTCCGGAAAATATATGCACTATTTAAATAAAATTTTGCCAGACAACATTAAAAAATTTTGGTCATTAGATATATCTGAACTCACGAATTTAATAATATCAGAATTAAAACCTGATGATATCATTATGTTAAAGGGGTCACATGGAAGTAAAATTAATTTAATAGTTAATAAATTGGAAGACTTCTATCAGCAAAAAAATAATCTAAAAAGGGTGATTAACTGATGTTATATAATTTTTTTGCTCCTCTTTCCGAAGAATTTATTTTCTTTAATTTATTTCGCTTTTTAACTTTCAGGACTGGAGGAGCAATTTTAACAGCTATGGTTATGAGCTTTGTCTTAGGGCCAATGATAATTAGTTGGCTAAAGAAAAAACAACTATCAGGTCAGCCTATAAGAAATGATGGGCCTCAAAGTCACCTAATTTCAAAAGTAGGAACCCCAACGATGGGTGGAATATTAATTTTACTTAGTTTCGGAGTTTCAACTCTTCTTTGGGCTGACTTAAGTAATGGTTATGTTTGGGCTACTTTAACTGTAACCCTTGGTTTCGGTGTTATCGGTTTTTTTGATGACTATTTGAAGGTCACAAAAAATAGCCATCGGGGAATATCTGGGTATTTAAAACTTTTTTTACAAACGATCTTGTCTATTGTCGCTGTAGTTTGGATAATTAATATTACTGACCCAGCAATTTCTTATGGTTTAGCAGTGCCTTTTTTCAAAGAAACTTTGATAAATTTAGGTTGGTTTTTTATTCCAATGGCAATCTTAGTAATTGTAGGCTCATCAAATGCAGTTAATTTGACTGATGGGCTTGACGGTTTGGCTATAGTTCCAGTGATGATAGCTGCAGCGTCTTATGCTTTAATTGCTTACCTGGTAGGTAATGTTGTTTTTTCTTCATATTTGCAAATTCATGGAGTTCCAGGAGCTGGAGAATTAGCGGTCTTTTGTGGCGCTCTTGTTGGAGCAGGATTAGGATTTTTGTGGTTTAATGCTCCGCCAGCAAGTGTGTTTATGGGGGATACAGGCAGTCTTTCAATGGGTAGTGCCCTAGGAATAATTAGTGTAGTTACCAAGCATGAAATAGTTTTATTAATCATCGGTGGTTTATTCGTTCTGGAAACTGTATCGGTAATGGTTCAAGTTGCTTCATTTAAATTAACTGGTAAAAGAGTTTTTAGAATGGCACCTCTTCATCATCACTATGAACAGAAAGGGTGGCCCGAGGCAACTATAGTTATTCGGTTTTGGATCATCGCTGTAATCTTGGCCTTAATTGGTCTGGCAACTTTGAAGTTAAGATAATGAAAATTACTGAAGAATATAAAGGAAAAAATTTTGCTGTTTTAGGTTTGGGAAAAAGTGGTATCTCCGCCATCAGATACCTCAAAAACAAAGGTGCTAATGTTTTAGCTTGGGATGACAATGAATCAATTCTATCAGAGTCTTGTAATAGTAAATTTAACCTATGTGATTTAGCAAAGATAGATTTTAAAAATATTTCCTCCCTAGTTTTAAGTCCTGGTATACCTCAAAACTTCCCAACCCCTCATCCAGTGGTTAAAAGAGCTAAGTCTGCTGGTTGTGAAGTTATAGGTGATATAGAGCTCTTTTTCAGATCTCAAATTCAGGCTAAAGTTATAGGAATAACAGGTACTAACGGTAAGTCTACTACCACAGCTTTACTAAGCCATGTTTTAAAAGAAAACTCCATTAAAATACAGACAGGTGGTAATATTGGCACGCCAGTATTATCACTAGAAAGAATTGACTCAAATGGAGTGTATATTTTAGAAATATCCTCTTATCAACTAGATCTTTCAAATACAAATAATTTTGATTTCGCAATTTTATTAAATATACAACCAGATCATCTTGATAGGCATGGGTCAATAGAAAATTATTCTCAGATAAAGAGCAAGATATTTAATTTCAATCAACGAGAACCTTTCTGTGTAATCGGAGTTGATGACTCTTATACTAAAAAAATATATTCAGATTTAGATGAAAAAGGAAAAAAAATAGTCCCTGTATCTGTTAAAAGAAAACTTCAGAATGGTATATCAATAGTAAATGGTATGATGATTGACTCCAGGTTTTCAGAAAACAATATAATTGATTTTAATGTTTTTAAAAATCTTAGAGGCCCTCATAATTGGCAAAATGCTGCAGCAGTTTATGTGATATCTAAAGAGATAGGTCTTTCAAACTCCAAAATTGAAAAATCTTTTTCCACATTTATGGGTTTACCTCATAGGTTAGAGATAGTTTATAGAGATAGTTCAATTGAATATATTAATGACAGTAAGGCTACAAATCTTTTTGCAACTTCACATGCTTTGAAATCATTTAAATCGATATACTGGATACTTGGAGGAAAATCAAAAGGTGAAAAATTAGATTTCTTATTTCCTTTTCTCCAAGAAGTTCAGCATGCTTTTACCATTGGTGAGTCAGGAAAAGTTTTTGCTGAGGAATTGGCAGGAAAAATTAATGTAAGTTACGAAGTATCAGTTGAAAAAGCTCTAAAAAGTGCTTTGCAAATAATTTCTAAAAATAAAATAAAAAATTCTGTCATTTTATTTTCACCAGGATGCTCTTCATTTGATCAGTTTAGTAATTTTGAAGAAAGAGGTGATAGATTTAAAGAGTTAGTTCTTTCTCATTTAGGAAAAAAATATGCTTAATGTAGGTAGAACTGATAGGAGTATAATAGGTCATTGGTGGTGGACTGTTGACAGATTGTTTCTTTTTGCAGTTTTTAGTTTAATGTTTATCGGGATAATTTTAATAATGGCAGCAAGCCCAGCTATTGCGGATAAAATAGGTTATGAGTCATTCCATTTTGTTAGAAGACAACTATTGTTTCTTTTTCCTGCTATCTTGGTTATGTTATCTGTCTCATTGTTATCTCCATTATGGATAAGAAGAATAGGGGTTTTATCCCTTTGTCTTTTTTTAATTTTATTTTTTATGACAATAGTTATTGGGTATGAAACCAAAGGAGCTCAAAGATGGCTCGCTATTGGAAATTTTTTGATACAACCTTCAGAGTTTTTAAAGCCATCACTTGTTATATTTACTGCTTGGATGCTTTCTGAAAAAATTACAGACAAAAGTTTTCCAGCATATTCTGTCACTTTATTTTTAACATTTATAATCATATCAATTCTTTTCATGCAGCCAGATATTGGAATGGCACTTGTAATTGGAGCGGTTGTTTTCGTACAAATGTTTATTGCGGGTTTATCAGTTTATTATGTGATACTATTTTCAGTTTTTGGTATTTTAGCAGCAATTTTTTCATACATTGTTTTCCCACATGTATCAAATAGAGTGGATAGATTTCTTGACCCCTCAGGAGGTGATTCTTACCAAGTTGATAAAGCACTTAACGCTTTTGATAATGGAGGGTTTTTTGGCACTGGTCCTGGGGAGGGTGTTGTAAAGAGAATACTCCCAGATGCACATGCAGATTTTATATTTGCGGTAGCTGGAGAGGAATTTGGATTTATACTTGTATTAATAATAATCATATTATTCGCTTTTTTGATTTTGAGGGGTTTTTCAAGAATAATTAATGAAACAAATTCATTTATTATGCTTACTACAGCAGGGGTGCTAACTCAGATTGGCCTTCAAGCTGTAATAAATATGGGGGTAAACATGCGTTTGTTACCAGCAAAAGGAATGACTCTGCCATTTATTAGTTATGGAGGCTCAAGCTTGTTAGCTTTATCATTTGGAATAGGGATTGTTGTAGCGCTTACAAGAAAGAGGGTTGAAGTTAATTTTTCTTATCCATTATCAAAGGTTTTAAGATGAAAAAAAACTTAAAACAAAATAAAATTATCATAGCGACAGGAGGGACTGGCGGTCACGTTTTTCCTGCATTAGCCCTGGTCGATGGGCTCAGATCAAAAGGCTATATCCCAATTTTTATTTCTGACAAGAGAGGTAAAAAATTTTTTGAAAATGACGCTAGCTTAGAATTTTTTATTCTTCCGGTTAAGAATATTGCTTCCAATAAAAACATGAAAAAAATTGTCTCATTACTTTATTTGATTGCAAGTTTTATGAAGGCAATTTATATAATTTTAAAAATTAGACCAGTTGTAGTGATTGGTTTTGGCGGCATTTCATCTTTGCCTGCTGTTCTAATGGCTTCATTTCTAAGAATACCAACAGTTATTCATGAGCAAAATGCTGTATTTGGGAGGGCAAATAGATTCTTATCAAATTATGCAAATCTAATTTTATTATCTTTTGAAGAAACATTAAATATTTCTAAGAAACATCTTAGACGTTCTTTTGTTATTGGTGTACCTATTCGAGAGGGTTTTATTGCTAAAAAAAATTATGACAACCCTGTTAAAAACAGTAAATTCATTATTTTAGTTATAGGTGGGAGTCAGGGTGCTGCAGTTTTCTCTGAAATCATCCCTAAAGTTTTTCAAAAGTTATCGATCAACCATAAAATGGAATTAAAAATTATCCATCAATGTAGAAAATCTGATACAGAGCAACTAATTAAATATTATTCAAAAACAAATATTTCGTATGAAGTTCATGAATTTATATCTAATATATCAGGAGTTATTAATAACTCACACCTAGTGATATCTAGATCTGGAGCCTCAACTTTATTCGAAGTACTAGCTTCAAATGTTCCTTCTATTTTAATTCCATTTAAATATTCTACAGATAATCACCAGTATGTTAATGCCATAAGATTATCTAGTAAGGAGGCTGCATGGTTGGTTGAAGAAGATAAAAATTTTAAAGATAAATTAGAAACTTTACTTAATAAAATATTCACATCGAATGAAATGCTCTCTAAATGTTCAAATAAGGCAATTAAAATTTCAAGACCAAACGCCTCAAAAAGTTTTATTTCAATTATAGAGAAATATTTCATTGATAGGAAAATTGGTGGGGTAAAATTATGAGGACTCTCCCATTAAATATTGGACCTATTCATTTTGTGGGCATTGGTGGTATAGGTATGAGTGGAATTGCGGAAATTCTTCATGGCCTTGGTTATGATGTGCAAGGAAGTGATATAAGTGAAAATTCAAATATTCTGAGGTTAAGAAAATTAGGAATATCAGTAAATATTGGTCATAAAGAGAGCAATATTAACGATGTTGGTGTAGTGGTAATTTCTTCAGCCATACAGTCTAATAATCCTGAGCTTATAGCGTCTAGAAAGAAATTTATTCCTGTAGTTAAGCGGGCTGAAATGCTTGCTGAATTAATGAAATTCAAATGGTCAATTGCTGTTGGTGGTACTCATGGAAAGACGACTACTACTTCAATGATTGCTTCAGTTTTAGTAAAAGCACAATTTGATCCTACAGTAATTAATGGAGGAATAATAAATGAATATAATACGAATGCACGTAAAGGTTCGAGTGATTGGATGGTTGTTGAAGCTGATGAGTCTGATGGTAGTTTTGTCAAACTTCCGGCAACAGTAGCAATAGTAACTAATATTGATCCTGAGCATTTAGATTTTTATAAAGACTTTGAAAATGAAAAAAAAGCTTTCAAAAACTTTGTTGAAAATATCCCATTTTATGGCTTTGCTTGCATGTGTATAGATCATCCAGAGGTACAATCGTTGTGCAGTCAAATTTCTGATAGAAGAGTGATAACTTATGGGCTTAGTTCAAATGCAGATTTGAGAGCAGAAAATGTTAATATTGGTCCAGAAGGGTCAAGGTTTGATTTGGTATTGAATCAACCAATTTTTAAAAAAAGAAGAATAAATAATATTATGATATCTATGCCAGGCAAGCATAATGTTCAAAATTCTTTAGCAGCATTTCTTGTTGGAATAGAACTTGGTGTAGATGAAAGATTGATTCTTAACAGCCTTAAAAATTTTAAGGGGGTAAAGAGAAGATTTACCACCACAGGTATAGTTAATGGTATTAAAATTATTGATGATTATGCTCACCATCCAGTTGAGATTAAATCTACTTTGAGTGCTGCTAGAAGTGTTACATCAGGAAAAGTAATTGCTGTCATGCAGCCCCATAGATATTCCAGATTAAGAGATCTTTTTGATGATTTTTGTGTATCATTCAATGATGCGGATATAGTTATAATATCTGATGTCTATGAAGCTGGGGAAAGTCCAATATTTGGAGTTAATCGTGACTCTTTAGTTTCAGGAATAATAGGTCATGGACACAGAAATGTTTTGCCATTGAATGATGTTAAAAAACTGCCTTCTTTGATTAATGAGATTGCTGAAATAAATGATTCAGTCATTTTTATGGGCGCTGGATCAATTTCTAAATGGGCTAATGACCTTCCTGCGCAAATAAGTAATTTAAATAATACAGGTGTTAATCTAGGGGTAAAAGGTTGATGCAAAATATTAATTCTATTTTGTTAAAAAAAATTTTACCCCCTGTGAGAGGGATATATAAATTTGATTACCCTCTTTCTAAAATAACTTGGTTTAATGTTGGGGGGCCTGCAGACGTCGTTTATATGCCTAAAGACATGAATGATTTAATATGTTTTATACAATATAATAAATTACAAAAAATTGATTATACAGTAATTGGTGCTTGCTCTAATTTATTAGTAAGAGACTCTGGTGTTCAAGGAGTGGTTATTAAATTAGGAAAAGAATTTAAAACAATTGAATATGATGGATTAAACATAAGTGTAGGTGCTGGTGCTTTAGGAATTCAAGTTTCAAGATATGCTCTAGTAAATGGTATCGGTGGATTTGAGTTTCTTAGCGGAATTCCAGGTACAATCGGTGGCTCAATTTATATGAATGCGGGAGCTTACGGAAAAGAAATATCAGACCTTCTTGTAAGTGTTGAAGCAGTTGACGATGAAGGTGTGGTGCATAAGATTGAGTCTAAAGATATTTCTTTTTCATATAGGTCATCAAAATTAGATAATAAACTTATTTTAGTAAGAGCAATTTTTAGAGGTTGTGAGGAAGATAGAAACGTAATTAATAAAAAAATTAATGACATTCAGAGGATGAGAAGTCAAACACAGCCTATAAAAAGAAAAACTGGAGGGAGTACATTTAAAAATCCTAAGAAAGCTGAATATAAAGCATGGCAGCTAATTGAAGCCGCAGGTTGTAGAGGTATGGTTAATGGAGGAGCAAAAGTCTCAGATCTTCACTGTAATTTTTTAATTAATACTGGTAATGCTTCAGCTAGAGAGATTGAGTATTTGGGAGAGAGTATAAGAAATAAAGTTTTGTCTTGTACTGGCATAAATCTTGATTGGGAAATAAAAAGAGTTGGAAAAGAAAGTGAGTTTTTATCATGACTCATGTTCTTGTTCTTATGGGTGGAGAGTCTGCTGAGAGGGAGGTTTCTCTAAAGTCTGGTGAAGAAGTTTTGAAATCTCTATTTGATAATGGTTTTCAAGTGAGCAAATTAGACCCAAATAAAGATTCACTTCCTGAAATCATTAAAATTTCACCAGACATTGTTTTCAATGCTTTACATGGTCGTTTTGGTGAAGATGGTTTTATTCAAGGTTTTTTAGAATCATATAGGGTGCCGTATACGCATTCGGGTGTATTAGCATCATCGATTGCAATGGACAAAATTTTTTCAAAGAAAATATTTGAAAGTGTTGGCATCAAATGCACTTTAGGTCAGGTCTATTTTTTGGAGGACTTTAAGCAAAATATACAAATAGAATACCCATGTGTAATTAAACCGATTAATGAAGGATCAAGTTATGGTGTAAGAATCCTTTATGATGAAAACGATAAACATACATTTTTTGATGCTGATGACTGGTGCTATGGTAATAAAATATTGGTAGAGAAGTATGTTCCCGGTAAGGAATTAACTGTTGCTATAATGGATGATAGACCCTTAGGTGTAACTGAAATAATTTACGATAGTAAGGTTTATGATTTTCAAGCTAAATATAAAAAAGAATTTTCTAAACACTTTACCCCAGCAGAAATACCTAAAGAAAAATATGAAGAGGCCATGAAAATAGGTTTAAATGCTCACCAGTCTCTCGGGTGTAGGGGAATAACCAGAGCTGATTTAAGGTATGATTTTTCCCAAAATTCAGGAGAAATGTATCTAATGGAGTTAAATACTCAACCCGGTTTAACGCCAATATCACTTTTTCCAGAAATAGCGAAATATAGGGATATATCATTTGATGAAATAATTAAATGGCTTGTTAAAGATGCAGGTTGCAATAAATGAAAAATATATTAAGAAAATACTTAATGCAAAAGAGAGTAATGATTTTTTCATTAATTACTCTTACTTTTCTATCTTTTTTATATTTTTACAATAATAAAATGATCCCGAAATTATTGATTGGAAATTATTTAGATGATTTAACAAAATCAGTAGGGTTAAATATTAAACATATTGAAATAAGTGGAATGAAAAATGCTAATAGTGTTTTAATCGAAAAAAAACTAGCTTCTTTTGATGGAAAATCAATATTTCTAACAAGTATAACTGATATTAAAAAGCAAATTGAGAAAATTGATTGGGTTAAAAGCGTTGACGTGAAAAGACAGTTTCCGGACAAAATCATTATTCAAATTAGCGAAAGGGTTCCTTTTGCTATATGGCAAAATGATAATAAGCTTTTACTTATAAGTAATGATGGAGAAATAATTACCGATAAAATATTAAACAACTTTTCTGATTATCCTATAGTTATTGGTCCTGACGCGCATCTTCATGTGGAAGAATTATTGAGAGTAATTGAATCAGATAATGAATTATTTCAAAGGGTATCTGCAGCCACTAGAATAGGCATGAGGCGATGGAATATATTAATTGATAATAGAATTAGCATATTACTTCCAGAAGAAAATTATGAGAGTGCATGGAAAAGATTAATTGATTTACAAAAAAATAAAAACATCTTAGATAGAAAAATTTTAAATATTGATTTTAGACATGGGGATAATCTTATTATTAGATTAATGCCAGGTGTGATTAATCAGATTAATCGCATTGAAAAAGCAACTTAGGAGTAGCTAATTTATGGTTGTTTCAAGGAATAAATTATTAACTGCATTAGATGTTGGAAGTAGTAAGATTTGTTGTTTTATTGCTAGGTTTATAAATACTAACAATTTTGAAATTATTGGTATAGGTCATCAAGTTTCAAGAGGAATCCAAGGTGGTTCAATTGTCGATATGCAAGCAACTGAAGATTCCATTAGAAGTGCAGTTGATTTAGCAGAAAAAATGGCAGGGGAGAAGATTAAAGAAGCTTATGTTTGTTTTAGTGGTGCAAAAAGTTCATCTGAATTAATTGACGAGGCAGTTTCTATAAATGGAACTCCTATAAAGGATTCAGACTTAAAAAGGGTTATTCAACAAGTTAAACCTAAAGTAAAAAATAATTATGAAATTATGCATGAAATTCCAATCAGTTTTTCAATTGATGGTACTAATGGAATAAAAGATCCTCGGGGGATGTTTGGAAACAAGCTTGGAATTCAAACACATGTTTTATCATCTTTATCAGCACCATTGAATAACCTAAGGTTATGTGCTGAAAGAGCGCATATTTCTGTTAAGGGTTTTGCGTTATCATCATATACCGCAGGTTTAGCAACATTAGTTGAGGATGAAATTAGACTTGGAGCAACACTAATTGATATCGGGGCTGGGACGACATCAATATCCGTATTTACAAAAAATGAAATGATTTATGCCACCTCAATACCTATTGGAGGCGCTCATATAACAAGTGATATAGTTAGAGGTCTTGGGACTCCTTCCGTTCATGCCGAAAGAATAAAGACTCTTTACGGAAATGTTTTTCCAGGTTCGAATGATGATAGAGAAATTATAGAAATACCTTCATTAGGTGAATCTGAAGAAGAGAGCTTGAATCAGGTTCCTCGTGCAATTCTATTAGGGATAATTAGACCGAGAGTTGAAGAAATTCTAGAAATGGTCAGAGAGAAAATTGAAATGTCTGGAACAAAAATTATAGCTGGAAGAAGGGTAGTAATCACAGGTGGCTCAAGTCAACTTCAAGGAATTGGAGAATTAGCAACAAGAGTTTTGGATAAACAAGTAAGAGTCGGAAAGCCTATAAATATGCCTGGATTGGCTGAAGTTACTGATGGACCTGCATTTTCAGCATGTGCTGGTCTATTATTATTTGCTACTAGGAAATCAATACCTGTCATTGAAGAGGTAAATAATATGAGTTGGAATAAGTATAAAGGCAATCAAATATCAAAATTAGGAAAATGGCTTTTACAGAATTTTTAAAGAATTAAAATAGACTCATTAAGAAGGTCTAGATAGAGGAAGAATCGAAGAAAGTGGTGTTATGAAACTGGTTAATAATGGAGATAAAAAATGACAATAAATTTAAGTATTCCGGAGCCGGCAGATCTACATCCAAAAATTACTGTTATAGGTGTAGGTGGTGCTGGGGGTAACGCGGTAAATAATATGATTGATGCTGATTTGGGGGGTGTTGAGTTTATGGTATTAAACACAGACTCACAATCATTATCCCAATCTTCAGCTGAAAGAAAAATACAATTAGGCGTTGGGGTTACTCAAGGCTTAGGTGCGGGTTCAAATCCAGAAGTTGGCCGAAAAGCAGCTGAAGAATCACTTCCCGAAATTATGGAAGCACTATCTGGTTCTCATATGGTATTTATTACTGCAGGTATGGGTGGTGGAACAGGGAGTGGTGCATCACCTGTGATTGCAAATGCATGCAGAGAGGCTGGTATCTTGACAGTTGGTGTAATAACCAAGCCATTTCAGTTTGAAGGTGCGCATAGAATGGCTATTGCTGAAGCTGGGACTAAAAACTTAGAGAAGTGTGTGGATACCTTAATAATAATTCCAAATCAAAATTTGTTTAGAGTTGCTAATGAGAAAACAACTTTTGCTGATGCTTTTAAAATGGCAGATGATGTTTTGTATTCTGGAGTAAGAAGTGTAACTGATTTGATGGTTATGCCTGGATTAATAAATCTAGATTTTGCCGATGTAAGATCTATTATGATGGAGATGGGTAAAGCAATGATGGGAACTGGTGAATCATCAGGAGAAAATAGAGCTATAGAGGCTGCTGAAGCAGCTATTGCTAATCCTCTTCTTGATGATGTTTCTATGAAAGGAGCCAGAGGAGTATTGATTAATATAACTGGTGGTCCTGACATGACTTTATATGAAGTTGATGAAGCTGCAAACAGAATTAGAGACGAGGTTGACCCAGACGCTAATATAATTTTTGGTTCAATTTTTGAAACAGACATTGAAGGGAAAATCAGAGTCTCAGTTGTTGCTACAGGTATAGAAAAAGAAAGTATGCAAAATCCTACTATTCATTCTCTATATTCTGGGGTTAATGAAAAAGTTGAAAGTAAAACCAAGGTTGATAATGCATCTTTCGGTATAATGTCTCAATCACCTCTAGCCTATGAAGCATCACAATCTCAATCAAAGAAAATTGATGACTCCACTGATATAAATATGGGCAACGATTTTTCAACAGATAAAGAAGAAATAATGGAAGAAGATTTTAATCTCTCAGGTGATAGAAATGATCCTGAAAATGAAATTAAATCTGATTTTATAGCTTCTGAGAAAAATGAGGAAAACACCGAAATAATTTCTCCAAAGGAAGAAGACTCATTTATGCCTCCTCCCGCAATAAAACCAGGAGGGATAAAACAAGAATTAGATAAGCCAGACCCTTTTGCTGAAGCGGCTCTTGCAAATTCGAAAAGTGAGACAGTGACACCAGTAAATCGGACCGCAGGTCTCCTGGATAGAGTTACAGCTGTTAGTTTAAGAAAAAAAGAACAAATTGGAGGTCAACAAACTCAGAAAATTGAGCCATCTTTTAGTGCTGATGATGATAATTTTGACTTAGAAGATGAATTGTCAGAAAATGAGTTCTCAAATAACAGCGAGTCGAACACTGAAAGAAGAGATTTAGCTTCAGAGAGTAAAGGTGAAGTTGAAGGAGACCTTGTAGACGAACCCAGCAAGGACCTCCTTGAGATACCAGCTTTTCTGCGAAGGCAGGCTAATTAATCGATGTTAATTTTGGAGCTATTTTAATTGTCGTTTTTTGGTAAGAAAATGTAACAAAGATTGACTTGAGAGCTTTGTAAAGTCTAATTACAAAGCTCTTATAGGTTTTTTTAGTTAGAGGTAATATTTTGTTTGATATGTCTAATAGTGTCGTAAATAGCCCAAATCAACATACTATTAAAAGAAGTATTTCATGTAGAGGAATTGGTTTACATTCAGGTTCATCTGTGAGTCTTAGTCTGAATCCAGCAGAACCAAATACTGGTATTGTTTTTATATATAATAGACCAGGATATAAAAGTGAAAAAATCAAAGCTTTATATGTGAATGTTGCAAACACACAACTTAGCACCAATTTAGGTAAGGATGGAAAAACTGTAATTTCAACTGTGGAACATTTAATGGCTGCCTTTCATGGTTGTGGCATTGATAATTTAATAGTCGAAATAGATGGCCCTGAAGTACCAATAATGGATGGAAGCGCTAATTCTTTTGTTTCATTGATTCAATACGCAGGCTTAGAAACCCAATTAGAGAAGAGACAAATAATTAAAATTAATAAGCCGATTTCAATTAGTGATAAGAATTCATTAATTAGATTAGAACCTAATGAAAATGACACTCTAGAGCTTAATTTTCTAATAGAATATGAAGACTCATTAATAAAGAAACAAAGATATTGTTTTAATTTACATAATGATGATTTCCGTGATCATATTTGTGATGCAAGAACCTACGGCTTTGAGCATGAAGTTAACAAACTAAGAGAAGCTGGTTTTGCTAAGGGTGGATCGCTTGAAAACGCAGTTGTTGTTTCTGGTGACAAAGTTCTAAATGCAG
>MDSV01229807.1_pt1 | contig 13849 bp, 12 predicted proteins | sample 810851 | NCBI WGS metagenome assembly MDSV01 (sample SAMN05326640, study PRJNA326480) | marine metagenome | isolation source: seawater | place: Atlantic Ocean: North East | collected 2012 | reverse complement strand
TCCATTTCCATTTCCATTTCCATTTCCATTTCCATTTCCATTTCCATTTCCATTTCCATTTCCATTTCCATTTCCATTTCCACTTCCGCTTCCGCTTCCACTTCCGCTTCCATTTCCATTTCCATTTTCATCACCACCACTATTTGAACTATCACTAGGACCATAATATGGTTCTCCGGCTAAAAGCGTTTCTAAATCATCCAATGTACCATTTTCAGCAACTTTATATTTAGAAACATCCCGTGGTACTTGTTCAAGTTTATTTTTAAAAATTTTCGTATTATCTAATTCAAATACAGAATATCCACAACCGAAACAACATTTATCCTCGTCGTTGCATATAGGATTTAAACCCGTGCCTTTATTACATATAAATGGACAAACTTTATAATCTATGGAATGTCCTTGACTATTCATCCCTTTTTCAATCGGGCCACAATTTCCTTCTGATTCAATGATAATATTTTCTCCATCGTCATATTGATTTTTCCTTTTATATACTGATGTTTCTCTACAATCATCAGAACATACATTATCATTGTTTCCTAGACTACATAGAGAACAAACATTTGTATGATGGGGTTTAATCCGTTCTGATTCTACACCCATTTCAGTTGTACCATCTATAAATGCTACATTATACGTATATTTATTATTATTTTTAATTACTTCATTAATAGTACCCGACTTCCAATTTTCATTGTATATAGAATTTTCTTCATCATTCCTTTCATTGTTCATTACTTCTACATATAAACCATCTTCATATGGTTCATTGTTACAACTGAGGGATGTATTTGGATCATATTTTTTTGAATACTGAGCAAATGATAAATTTTCGTCTGCGATATTTGCGTTTCCTTCCTTAACTTTATTATTAAATATTACATCAAATAATGAAATTGCTGTTATAATTAAACAAACAATCAATATTTTTTTTTTAAATTTCATGTTATAATTTAATATTAGATAAAATATTAATGCGAATATTTTAGTAAATATATCATATATATATAAGTTATGATTGATTTTAAAAAATATAAAGATTTTTTAAAAAAAAAAAGGGAAGGATTTGGTGGAATTAAATTATTTGACATGAAAAATTTTTCAGAGGAACAAATAAATGAACTAGAAAATGGTGCCGACTTTAGTAACAATCAGTGGGGTAAATTTATCGCCGGTTGTGCGGGTTGTTTTGTTTTTGTTAGCTGGATCGGAATTTTAACAGCAAATTTTATATTCTTTTCTAAAATGGAAGAACCTGGTATTGATAAATTCTTTCCAACTGGAAATGTTAATAGTATTGGAAGTTTGATGACAATGTTGGCACCGACTCGGATTACCAAAAAAGATAATGCTTACATTTCTGATTTGTTTGGTAGTTATGTGAAGAAACCTAGCGAGGGGGGCGAAAGCGACAATGATTATGAGACTATAGATTATATAAGGGAGACGTTCTTCCTTAACCGATTCAAGAACGCGCTTTATGGTATGAGTGAATCATTACCAGAGTACTTATCTAATGGTAATATCGATGCATGGGTGCTATATCTAAAGCAACGACAATCTTTGATTGGAAGGACATTAATAGCATCATATATATCGAGTATGTATATTCTTAGAAAAGTTTTAGAGTTTACAGAGTATGTAAAAATTTCACCTTTCAGATTTGTAATATTTTTACTAACTACTTGTTTTGTTTTCATGGGTCCTTATTTTACAGGCAATATTTTGATGGGGGCGGCGAAGGGCGAGTCGCAGGGATTATTTAAGGGTTTTACTAATATAATATCAGGATTATTTATATTCATATGTTTTTGTCAAGCCTTTCGGATGAAGGGTCAAGATGAAGTGGCCACCGCGCCGGAGGGGAAGGCGGCAAATATTTTCCGGCAATTGGGGATGTTATTTCTAGACGCCGTCATTATCTTTCCTATGGTCGCCGTCCCTCTATCTTTATTTACTGGGTGGGTTTTGACGTTAGAATTTTTATTAATGTTTATTATCCCAACAGCAGGCTTATTTTATGACCATGCAAAGGTTTTTGAAACAATGAATGAAAGTAGAATATTTATAGGGGGTGTATTTGCTTTTCTCTGTCTTGGTCTTGCTAGACAATTTTTAAATAGTAGTATTGTTTCGGGAATGTCGGCATTATTTTTTGTGATGGTTCTATATTATATTCTAATTTGGATTAGAGATTTCTTTAAATCTTTAAAAAAAAAAAATCAGCAATAAAAATATTTTTATACATAATATAACTTTTTTATTATATAAAAAAATATTTTTATTATAATTATATTATGTCTCGCAATATACCTTTTGTTAGTATATGCACACCGACTTTTAATAGAAGACCTTTTATCCCATATACTATTAAATGTATTCAAAGTCAAGATTATCCTCTAGATAAAATAGAATGGATAATAATTGATGACGGAACAGATAAAATAGAAGACTTGGTTAAAGATTTATCATTTGTTAAATATTATAAATACGATAAAAAAATGTCTTTGGGAAAAAAGAGAAATTTAATGCATAAAAAATCAAAAGGTGATATACTAGTATATTTTGATGACGATGATTTTTATCCGAAAGATAGAGTTTCTCATGCTGTTGACATATTGACAAAAAATCCTAACGCACTATGTGCTGGTAGCAGTGAAATATTTATTTATTTTAAACATATTCAAAAAATTTATAAATTTGGACCATATGGACCTAATCATGCAACCGCTGGAACTTTTGCATTTAAAAAAAAATTATTAGAAATTAGTAGTTATGATGATAATGCGGCTATAGCTGAAGAAAAACAATTTCTTAAAAATTATACTATTCCTTTTGTTCAACTTGATCCAATGAAGACTATTTTAGTATTTTCACATGATCATAATACTTTTGATAAACGTAAATTATTAGAAAATCCTCATCCAGAATTAATAAAGGAAACAGACAAAGAAGTTAGTTTATTTATTAAAGATGATGAACTGCGAGATTTTTATATGAATAAAATAGAAGCATTATTACAAACATATGATCCTGGATTACCTACTATGAAACCAGATGTGCTTACGCAGATAATAGAAATAGAAGAAAAGAGGCGTAAAGATGCAGAAGAAAGATTACGCGAAGTATTATCAAAACATTCTGGATCAATAGTTATTCAACAAGGAAATCAAAAACAAAAAGAATTATCTAATGAAGAAATTATTACGCTATTGAGACAACAACAAGATAATATAAATTATTTAAAACACGAATTAAAAAAGAAGGATGATATAATAACTTCTTTAATACAAAATATAGAAAATACTAAAGAAACAACTGAACAAAATATTTCTATTAAAATTAATGAAAATACAAATGAAAATACAAATGAAAATACAAATGAAAATACAAATGAAAATATATTACACCAAATTAATTCAATTAATTAATCATTTTTAAATGTATCTAGATATTTGTATACTCTTTTAATATCTAATTTATTAATATCATATGGTTGTAATATAATATATATTTCATCTTCGGAATTACTTATATTTAATTCTAAAAAAAATGCATAAACATCTTTAATATCCATATTTAATTTTTGACATATTTCTTGAATAAAAATAGCATTATTATATTCTGTGCTATATTTTGTTAATACTTTTGTAAATCTTATTTCACTAGAAACATTGTGATTACTATTGCAATATTTATGATATAACATATTATTATTGAATGTTTTAATTAGTGAACTCATTTCATTAAATTGCCATATTTGTTTTTGGAATGTAATTCTATCGATGTAATCTGCAAAACAAATGTTATTTAATATTTTTTCATAAAGTGGATAAGCATCCTCCCTTTTTGATTTTGCTAACATATCTATTATATTTTCATGCCATAACAAACCTACAATAGTTCTATCTGTATCATTCATTATAGTTAAATGATCTCGAATTAAATAATTATTTTGCATTAATTTTTTTGTTATTGTTTTCGTATCGTCATTATATGATTTGGGTTGTAATATATTTTTAATAATTTCTGTTTTCAAAATACTTTCATGATTTTTATATATTTCATGTAATGTTTTTAATTTTCTAAGATCTCCATTAATAAATTGTTTAATATTTAAATTCAATGTATCATCAATATTTGGTATGTATAGTTTTATTATATTATTAATTTCTTCTTCATTTGGTGTTTTTAATTCAAAAGTGTTACATACTTTCATCAACTCCTTTATTTTTTTATCTATGTGATAATTACTAATACATATAATAGGTATATTTGTAGAATCTTCGTCCTTCTGTTTTTTTGTTTTTTTTGGTCTTATTTGTTTAATGAGTGTATTTATACCTCCTTTATCACCATTATTCATACCATCGATTTCATCCATTATAATAGCAATTGGTTTATATTTCTTATTAAACATACTAATTACATTTTTATCTGACATTTTAGATGTTGTAATATTTTCAATAATTGTTTTGTTCCTTATATCACCAGCATCATAACAAATTATATCATAATTTAATTCTTTTAAAATATTAGTAATAAACGTAGTTTTTCCCGAACCAGGAGAACCATATATGTAAATTCCTCTTTTTTTTGTTAAATCTTTTTTGTTGATTTCAAAATCATTTAAAGTTTTTTTGATTTCATCTGCGATAGATTCTCTATTTAGCATTTTATTAAAATTTATATTATTCATAATAAATAGATATTTCAATATTTTTATATTAATAATATTATTAATATAAAAATTTATTATTTTAGATATAACATATGTGGTAAATATTTATTATATACAAATAATAATATACCCATTATTATTTAATTACAATTTTTAGAATCGGGATTATTAGTAACTCCATCCCACGTAACCCCACAATTCTCGGCCCATTTTCGTTTTTCACATAATCCTCCCGTTCCTTGGTATGATGCATTCGAAATTTTAAGTTTATTACATGTTTCAATATCTTTTGAAATATCTAACCCGGACTTTTTATTACAAATAGTATCTTGGCCTATGACACCTATTTCATAATAATCGGGACATTCAGATATAATAGGTGGGAAAGACATTAAATTCTTTTGATTTTTTAACGCTACACCTATCATAGTTAATGTTAATATTAATATAACAGTAGCCACAATCATTACAATACTATTAAATCTCATATTAAAAAACATTATATAAAATAATCACATAATTTTTTCTGTTAAAGTATTATAATGAATTATAATAAAAATAATATTGATAAATTTGGTCCAAATAAAACCGCAGTATTTACATTAAGTGATAAGATTCCTATTGATCACACTGTATCATTTAGAGATGCTTTAACTAAAGATGTTTATAATACAAAAAATACTTTATATGATTTATTTTTCTCAGCACAAAACATAAAATTATTACACGAAAACATAATTAGTGGTGTAAAACGTATATCTAATAATAAATACACTATCAATACACAAAATACAGAACAGCTTAAAATAATTATGAATAGTATATATGTTCAAGAATCTCGCAACGTTAATGGAAATACTAATATTATTATTAATAAATTAAATTCATTAGTTTTGCAATATTCTATACCACAAATATATAAGGAAATAGAAAGTAATATTAAATATAAACGTGATATTAATAACTTAATAATGCCAATGAGCAATCCTATATTATTAAATAATAGTAAACAATTAAAACAACATGTATGGTTTTAAAATATTAATTTTATTTATTATTAAAAATAATAAATAAAATTTTTCTTATTTTTTATAATATTAGTTTTTTTCTTATTTTTTTATAATATTAATTTTTTTCTTAATTTTTTTACTATTTTTATATAATGTATATGCAGTTTCCAGTTTATCTAATTCTTCTAACCATATAGAAGGGATATCCATTTTAGATAACGCATTCAATTCTGATGTTTTGTTGTCTTTTTCTTTGATTAATTTTTCATAATTTTCTTCAGTTACACTATCCATAGGCAGTTTTACTAAATATTTGTATTCATCATCATTTTCTAATTTATCAAATTTATTATTATCTAATATTGTTATAATAGCATCTTTTGTTTTACGTCTCAAATCTATATTATCTTTTAAAATTTCACTAATAAATCTAGCTTTATTAGACAATAACAAAAGCTGTTGCTTTAATATATTTATTTGATATTTCTTTCTGGTATCATATGTTTTGTATCTTATTTTAATGTGATGGTCAATTATATTATTAATATTATCATATTTTTTTAATTTTTCTTCTTCATCAAACATATGCATATTATTTGTTGATTTTGTAACATACATCTTCAATAATTTTTCTAAACAATTACAATTATAGTCACTTTGTTTGTTTACTAAGGCGTTTATTTTACCTTCATTAAATGTAATTGTAATATCTACTGTTACGTCAGTACTCATATCAGTATAATCTTTTATATATATTTCTTTTTTGGATTTCTTTTTGTCACCACTACAATCAATTAATTCTTCAATATATTTCTTGTAATCGTCGGTCCATATTCCTATAGGCAATTCTGTAATCCTAATTTGTTTAGTATTTATAATATCATAACAACCCTTAATCAACCATTTCTTATCATCTATTTTTTCAATTGTACCATTAAATCCTTCATAATAAGGTGTTAATGTTTGTTTTTCTTTACCATGAATATGGTCTTTTATGTAATTAATAAGATCAATTGGATTGTAACATAAAATATCTGTACTAAAACCAGTACCTATACCCTTGCTTCCATTAACTAATATCATGGGAATAATAGGCACATAATGTATTGGTTCAACTAATGTGCCATCATCATCTAAATAATTTAACACATTGTCATCTGCTTCTGGATAAATCAATCTTGTTAATTTGCTTAACTTTGTGTGAATATATCTTTCAGATGCAGAATCTGAGCCTCCTTGTAAGCGTGTACCAAATTGACCATTTGGTTCCAATAAGTTAATATTATTAGACCCTACAAAGTTTTGCGCCATCCCCACAATTGCACCATTGAGACTGTTTTCACCATGATGATAACAACTAATTTCTGATACTGAACCACTAAATTGTGCTACTTTAATTTCATTTGTAAGTTTTCTTTTAAATGAAGTAAACAATATTTTTCGAAGACTAGTTTTTAACCCATCTACTAAATTGGGAATAGACCTATCACAATCGTATTTCGAAAAATGTATCATTTCTTGTTGAATAAACTCAGTGTATGTTACGTCTTCTCTATTTGTATTCAAATACAAATTTCTATCATAATTTTCCAACCATATTTTACGATCGTCTGATCTTTTTTTGTTAAAAACCATATCAATGGCATTATTACAACTTTCATTTTGTTTTACAAAATTAACTATTTTCTTTTCTTTAAAATATTCCTTAAATTCTTTACTAGTTGACGTTCCTAATCCTTTATAGTATTTTATTTTCCAACCTTTTGAATCATTTGATTTACACCAATTTATCCATTCGCCATCGTTATAAAATTTTAACTCTTGTGAACCTTTTTTTGCTTTTAAAATAGGTGTATTCATAAAACCTATAAAACCATCTATATCCAACAATGATTTCCATTCCGAATCAAATAAATTAATACCCAGTCCTTTTATGTGACTGCCATCCAAATCTTGGTCAGTCATAAATAATATTTTTCCGTATCTTAATTTTGTATCAACCATATCTTTTGTATATATTTTACCACTTTCAATACCCAATATTTGTTTTATTTCACAAATTTCTTTGTTATCTAATACACGCTTTTGCGTTTCTCCGCGAACATTAAATAATTTTCCTCTCATCGGATAAACACCTATAATGTTTCTATCTTCCTTATTTAACCCAGAAACAATTCCAGCTTTTGCAGAATCTCCCTCACAAAATATAATAGTACAATTATTACTTTTGTTTGTTCCAGCAAAATTGGCATCAATTAACTTTGGTATTCCTCTAATACTTTTGGTTTTACTGCCATCACTTTTTTTAGCCGCCTTACTATCTTTCACTTCTGTAAGTGCACACGCACTATCCATTACACCCATTTTTGCTATTTTTTCAATAAACTTATCACTAACATTACAAGTTGAACCAAAATTACTAGCAGGTGTGTTCATATAATCCTTTGTTTGACTATCAAAACAAGGATTATTAATATCGCATCTAACAAATAACATTAGTTGTTCTTTAATAGTACTTGATTTTACATCAACCTTTTTCTTTTTCTTAATATAAGCAGTTAATTTTCTTATTATTTGGTTTAATATATATTCCACATGTTTTCCACCCTTTCCAGTATATATTCCATTAACAAATGATACTTGTGTAAATTCTTCACTTGGTGCCATACAAACAGCATATTCCCATCTATCATTTGCCAATTCATATAGACGAGGTTTATCTGCCTTACTGCCAATATACATATCTACGTATTGTTGAAAATTATTTACTGGTATAAGTTCGTTGTTATATTTAACTTTTACCTTTTTATCAGTTATTGCGGCTATATCGTAGACGCGTCTTTTAAACAAATCAATCATATCTTGTGATAGACCTTCGATACCTAATCTTTTATAATCCGGTTTAAATGTAACTTGTGTATATGGTTTATTTTTACAAGATGTAATATTCGGTTTTTCGATAACATTCAAATTTTCACTAAATTTTTGAACATATTTCTTACCTCTAACATGATCAACAGTTTCTATTGTACCCCACTCAGACCAAATAAGAACCAATTTAAAACCAAAACCATTTTTACCTCCTACAATTTTTTGCTCATCCTTATCATAATTTGTTGATGTTCTCAAATGTCCGAATACCATTTCTGGAATCCATAAATCGTGTTCTGGGTGTTTTTCTACATCTATTCCATTTCCATCATTTTTTATAGTTATAACACCATCGTCGCTTATATTTACATTAATTTGACTGACAGAAATTATATTTGGTTTACAATCATTTAATGCTTGCATCATCCTAACATAATGATCTCGACTATTTACAATACCTTCGTCAAATAATTTATATAATCCTGGAATAATATTAATTTCCTTCGCTTCTATTTTATTATTAGAATTGTTAAATACGTATGTATCATATTCTGTAAGAGTCATTGATCCCGTATATGTATCTGGATTATCAAGTACATGCTGTTTATCAGTTTTTTTTTGATAAGTTTTAGCTAAACTAGTTGTCATTGTAATTATTATTATCTACTATCCTTTATATTTTTTCAATTTTTTTATAAATTTATTTTATAAATTTATTTTATAAATTTATTTTATAAATATATAATGTCTTCATATTCTTCATATACACCAGCTCGCATTAATAGCAAATCTTGCAATGAAGATAATAAAACATGCCCAATAAAAGTACTACCAAATGGAAATAAGAGTATAGAAAATACTGAAATAGGTACATATAGTTTCAACATGAAAAATTCTAATAAAAGAAAAACACGTACAAATGTATCGGTAAATGTAAATGACTTTAATAGAACTTCTGGTGCATTTGGTGGTTCTGGTTCTCCACCACTAAACAAATTTTATTAAAATAAAATTTTTTTCTTATAAATTTATATAATGGTTAAAAAGATAACTAAAAATGCCCAAGGCGTCTATCTAATAAAAGGTGTAAAGTATAATAAATTAATAGGATCAAGAGCCGAAGTGTATCATAAAACTGCGTTCAAAACACCAGGTGGTTTAGAAAAAAAAGATATTATGATGAATAAAAATGGCCGCATTGTTTCTGTTAAAAAACATAAGACAGCAAAAAAGGAAAAACGTTTAGAAAAACATGGTTACTTTACCAAAAAAGGTACTTTTGGTTATGTTAAAAAAAATGGTACTAAAAGTAAAAAAAATAAAAAATCTCGTAAGCGTTAAATAAACCATGTTTTATTTATTATACCATATTTGTCAATATTCATCTTTAATACTAGTTTAGCAGTTTTTTCAAAATATAATTTGCTAATAATTAAATTATTTTTATTATTAGTCAAATAATATTCATATATGTCAGAAACCGATTTAACTTTATTTACAGAAATATTATCTGTATCATTGTAATCATTTTTAAATAAAATAATATAATCATTCACTTCTTGTTCTTTATTCCAATCATTGCATTTAATACCAATTATAAATTTATCATTATCAATTAGTATATTTGGATATAAATGGCGAATAAGTTCTAGAAAAAATAGATCATCCATATCACTATATCTTTTATTTTTGTTTTTAAATAATCTACATAGTTCGTCTATTTCATACGTATCGTCTCCTTCATATATATTTTTATCCCAATAATTTTTAAAATCAACTACTATTGGTAGTATCATACTAGTAATATTTATAAAAGTAGTATTCTCATAATTTAGTTTAGTTTTTAATATATTTATAAGAGTTTCATGAAATAAAATATTTGGTAAATTTTTTTCTTTTAAAAAAGCTTTCCATATAAATAACATATTTTTATTAGTTATAACACTATTCTCGCATGTTGTAATAGATTTTTCAATGAAATTATCAATTATATTATCGGTTGAATTTTTAAATAAATAATAACTATGTTCAATTAGATTATTTTCATTACATTGGTTCAAAAAATTATCAGAAGATTTATACCTCATAGAGTAATGTGAAGATACGCATATTATATCTACAACAAACTTAGAAAAATACTCTGGAATATTTATCTTATTTGTAGAGTCATTATTATATAATATTCTACATTTTTTAAGGTCGTGGTCATGTATTTTATATTTAATATTATTGAATATATTGTAAGATCCAATATATGTATTTAATTGTATATTTAATTCATTTAATATATATTTTAGTGCAGATGAACATATATATATATTTTCAGATTTTCCATGAATAATATCTCCCAATACAGTTAGAAAATACTTAACATGATTTCTCGAAGTAAAAATTGATAAAAAAAATTTAATAACAAATTGTATAGTTTTTGATTCTGGTATTGTATATAATGGGCTTTTATCTTTTATTCTTTTAATTATATTTATTTTTATTTTGTGTTTCCATTGCATTAAATGTGTGTTATTATTTAATGAAGTAATAACTTTATGTAAAATATTATCTTCGCTATCCGCTATAAAATGTAATTTATCATAATATAAAAATAATTCATTTTGACTACAATAATAATAATTGTTGACTAGTAAAAATGTATTTATAAATTCATCACTTATTGTTATTAACTCTTCTTTTCTCTTTTCTCGTTCTGTATTATTTTTGTTAGCATTTTCTAATAATGAAGGTAATGTATTTTCTATATAATTTGTAAGTCTATTCAAAATATATTTGTTTTCTTTATATTCTTCGAGTAAATTGTCTATTTTATTATGCAAAATTATATTCATAATATATGACTTTATATATTTTTAATATAATATTAAAATGATTTTAATATTATATATTCTCATATTCATAAGTATTTAAAGATTTTACTGGCATATTTAGTATATGACGGAGCTATCCTCACAACAAATTGGAAATAGTAAAAATATATTAGTAATTCAAACTGTTCAGATTGCACCATTTAGAACGCTAATGACTGCACTAAAAGATATACTATTAGAAACAAATATATCTTTTTCATCGGAAGGGATTAAAATAATAAATATGGATAAGTCGCACACTATTTTAGCTCATTTATGTTTACATGCTAAAAATTTTGAACATTATGAATGTAATGAACCTAAAATTGTAATAGGTGTAAACATGTTTCATTTATTTAAGTTAATTAATACGATCGATAATGATGATACATTAACTATATATATAGAAGAAAATGATTACAAAGATGGTATTGTACAATTTTTAGGTTTAAAATTTGAAAATGGTGATATTAAACAACAAAAAATTCAAAAACTACGTTTAATAGAACCGGAAACAGACGAACTTGAAGTACCAGATGTTAGTTTTTCATCTATTCTTAATTTACCTTCAACAGATTTTCAAAAAATTATTCGAGACTTATCTTGTATATCAGATAAGATAGAAATCAAATCTGTAGCAACAAGTGAAGGCTCTGAGCTAATTTTTAAATGTTCTGGTGGGTTTGCACAAGCTGAAGTGAGGAGAGCAGAATCAGATGATAGTATGCAATATATTAAAAAACAAGCAGTTAGTAAAATAATTCAAGGTGAATTTTCATTGAAGAATTTGAGTTATTTTATTAAATGTACAAACTTGTGCAATTCAATAGAAATATATCTTGAAAATGATTTACCGCTTATTGTTAAATATAATGTTGCTTCATTGGGTGAAATTAAGTTAGGATTAGCACCATTACCATCATAATATTTATATTAATAATAAATATAAATAATAATTAAATAAATATAAATAATAATTAAATAATTAATTCAGATGTTTTTTAAATAAACATCCTTGTGAATTTATACCTTGAATATTGTGTATTTTTTCTGGATTCTGAATATTACAATTAGCAGTCCATATTTTAATTATACAAAAATTTCTTTTCGGCGATATAGTTATTCCGTTTATATTATTTTTAAAAAGGATATCATCTGTAAAACATTCTCCTAATAATTTATATGATCCTTGTTTCCACGTGGATATTGTTATTTTATTAGGAATTTTATATGAAAAGCATCCCCCATTTTTATTTTGCTCGTCTTCCCATATAGGTTTTATACCTTTCCTCATTAAAAATAACATACAATTTTTTATTATTTTATCTGTCAATGTTTCATATAAAGTTAATGCTTCTTCAACCGTATTAAAAGTCATTATTTCTTTATAACTATTTATATTCCATTCGGTATCGTGAGGTAAATGAGCCCACAATGTCCATTCATCATTAAGTTTATGAAAAGAAGACATGTTATTTTTGGGTTTATTTTCCACATTATTAATGGAATTATCCATTATATAAGATAATAAATATTTTTATATTGTTTAAAAGTAATTGTTAATTTTTTGACACGACTTCAAAATCATTTTCTAATATTTTAATATATTGTGTATTTTTAATAATATTGTGATTCATATTATTGTCAAAAAAACTAACTTCATAATTATTATCAAAATTAATTTTTAACACATTAATACACCAATACATTACAAATTCTGTATCAAATAAAATATTATTTGTTATGTAATAGTTATTTCTTTTAAAATCAATTGCGTGTATTTCTTCAATGTTATTTCGTTTAATACATATTTCTACTGCTAAAAAACTAATTTTACTAGTTTTAAATTTATCATTCACATTATATATATTGTCAAATTTTAAGACATAGTTGTCATATTTATTATTATCTTCTATAGTCCAGAAAAATAATATCATATCATACTCTATATTATTGTTCTCTTTAATGTACATATAATTAGTGGTATATACAATTTTTCCCTCTTTACATAATAATATATTCTGGTCGTCTTTATTTTCGAAGAAAAATAGTAAAAAAGGTATAAGTGTATTATATATTTTTTTGGATACTAATGAATATCGTTTGTTTATTATTGTTTTTAATTTAATATAAAACCACACTAATTTAAATACTATTTGTTTTTTTCTAGTATTTCTTATATTGGTATAACAATTGTTCAAAAAAGTATATATTACAATATTAATATAATTATAATTATAATAATAAAGCCAAATACACATCATAAAATTAATATTATTAATCATAATAATATTAATATTTATTTAATGTTTTAAATCCTTACATATTAAACATATTTTCAACTACTACATCATTATGTGATTCTTGTGATTCTTGTGATTCTTGTGATTCTTGTGATTCTTGTGATTCTTGTGATTCTT
>MDSV01054635.1_pt1 | contig 13852 bp, 8 predicted proteins | sample 810851 | NCBI WGS metagenome assembly MDSV01 (sample SAMN05326640, study PRJNA326480) | marine metagenome | isolation source: seawater | place: Atlantic Ocean: North East | collected 2012 | reverse complement strand
GGATGATTGGTTGTTCATCAACTGTATGATGATTGAAAATGCTTATCATGGGAGTGCATTTGGCGGGACTTGTATACACAATGGGCGTGTAGATCAGTTGGAAGATCGCTACCTTGGCATGGTAGAGGCCCCGAGTTCAAATCTCGGCACGTCCACCATAACTGTAAAGTCTATTTTCGTCTGATGATGATGAAAAACCAAATGTTATTTTTGAAATAAAAACAGCAACTATGGCGAACATAACCTGCAAGATTGCAAATACTAAATTCCAGGTAACTGAAAATAGTAGCCTCGGTGAATCTGTACTAAAAGCCAATATGTTCAGCGAACCTACGACAAGCAATATTTGGCAAAATATGTATGGTTTCAGACTCATTCCTGAATCTTTAACCAAATAAATTAACCAGCATGAGATAATTATTATCGGCGAAGAAATCATTAGAATCATCCAATTTAAATCAGGGTTAATTCGGTCGCCAAAATATCCTCCACGTACCTGAACACGTCCCAAATCCAACTCCCTAGGATGCGGACAAATTCCCTCTGCACAGGTTTGAATACCATTTACTTGACCTAAAAGCGTCCACCATAAAATCCAAATCATCCAGGGGGTTAATGCCTGAGCTAAAAACCAGTTTGGAGTCTTTGAGATGGATTGATTTTCGGGGAACTTCAAACTAAATCTATCCAATAAAATAGTAACGCAGGGAAGTAAAAGAAGCACTACAAAAGCTCCCCAAACACCCCATATGACTAGAATATGGCAAGTAATTATTATTTTTAGTAAGTCCTTACCAAATATGGACTTTTTTTGGCTTAGAGAATATTTTATCGAAACCCCATAACCCCCAATTAAAATCACTAAAATCATTCGATCAAAATTGGTAGATTCGAAAACCAATGTCAAATAAGCCATAAGACACAAGACAGTGTAGATTGACAATGTTTTGATTTTTATTTTGGATTTAGAAATCAAACCGCTTACCATGACGGCGGCGACAAGAGCCAATATATGGATTAAAATTGATAATGTGTCGTTTGGCCATCCCATCCGTAAAATTTTGTTCATCACATGATATCCAGTTATACGATTATTCACAAAAAGAATTGAGAATAATAGTAAAACGGAAAGTATCATCGTTTGCAAGTTATCAATCAAATTACTTCTTCCTCGTAAATAATCTACTAATGATTTAATTGCAAAGAAAAGCATAGGAACTAATGTAAACCACAATCTAAGCCCCGAGAAACTTAGACATGCTAGTGCCATCATCCAATAAAATCCATTTGAGAAACGATATTCAGTATCTTCTTTTTGGTTAAATTGAAATCTATACAATGGATAAGTTATGCACCAAAACATCGTTCCAAGTAAAATAGACTTACTTATATCAAAAGTAAATAGATATATACCTACAACAAGGTAAGGGATAATAATTGGACTAATCAAAATGGAGAATATTTGTCTGGACTCTAGAGATTTCTTTTCTTTGGGTATAAATTCTGATAGAGCTATTGATGATACATAAACAGCACACGCTGCGCCAATACCTCTAGGTATCATTGCGGAGAAGTCTAGTCTGTCTTGACTGTAAACTAATAGGCTTACAAAACTAGCAAAAGTTATACATTCAAGGGCAAATATTCTACCGTTTGACATTTGAGGTTTGAATATGTATATGCAACCAACAATAGCCATCATCCAGATAGCGTAAGTTATAGACTTGTTAGGTGTTTTATCAAACTTAGTTTCTTTATCGACCAATTCCCAATTTATTGATTCACTTAACTGATCGCTATTCCCGTTAAAGAAAATGTATCTTTGTTTTGCTGCCTCCCAATTCCACTGTTCAATTTCGGCTTTTTCTGCTTCACTGTAAGCTAATATTTCTATCGGAATCCTGCCATTTAATTGAATCGGCATTGGTTGATTTAACAATACATTCGTCAGAGCTGATAAATCTCTTTGCTTTGATACCCCTTCTGTTCTGTGGTCAATACTAGGACCTTTTACCAGTGCTGTTACATCTCTTGTTACCAGTTCCGCAGAACCATGAGTCCCTGAATCAGTCATTCCATGGTCTGCTGTGATGATTATATTCCAATCATTACCCAGCGCCTCAACTATTTCGTGAATTTGTTGATCTATATCCAACATTTTTTCGAAGTATTGATTTGAATCAATCCCCCAAGTGTGGCCAACTTTATCTGGTCCAGAAAAGTGAGCAGAAATTGTATCATGCGTCGCATTTTCAGTAATTGACATTACTAAATCATATGTTTCATCATCACCTTCATAGTAATCGGAGTGACCTTTGAAAGTGTAAATGAATTCAATTCCTTCAGTTGAATCATACATATTCCCCATCACATAACTACCAATCATCACAACCTCTCTATTTGGATCATTTGCCGCTAAAATCCAAGGATCCAAACCACCAGGATGCTTCAAGTCAAAGTTATTTAATCCATCAACCGGATCATTGGGGACTCCAGTCATCATTTCTTTTACGCAAGTTGCAGAAAGTGTCAATGGCCCTGTGGTTACACTCAACTTAGCATAGTCATCTAACTGATTATTTAGCATTGGCATCATCTCTTCATCTAACATAACATCTGTACCAACACCATCAAGAATAATTAGAATGAAATTAGGCGATTCATCTGTCAAAAAGGAGGGTTGCTCGACAACTCCTTCCGGATGATTTGTTGACGAATAAACCTCAGGTGCCACGAATAACAAAGGAAAAAGTATCATTACCGATATAATTGAAATAATGATTATTTTATTATTCTTCGATAATTCCATAGCCAATACGTTCCTTCCAACAAACTAAGTTGATTCCTATTATATATCACAAAGAATGCGAATACATTACTATTTGCATGGTCAGCGATTTCAATGACTACTAAAATTTAGTAGAATGATGTTTATTTTACAACGAAATTTTTCCATCGCTTCATGTATTCAATGAAAACTGGGCTTAAATCGGCGCTTGCTAGATGTTCTACACTAAATGGCGGTCTTTGTGGTTGGTAATTTTCGTCACTTAGGTTCTGTGGCCAATCTGGATGAGCAATACCAACTCTTGCTACACCAACAATGTCGGCACCTTCATTCATCAACCAAATAGCGTCCTTAGTATCCCAAATTGCTCCTGTTGAGATTAATGGAAAACCATCTGGAATTACCGATCTAAATCGCTTGGTAAGACTCTGACTATTACCGTCTCCAACTTGTTCAAAGACATCCCAACAAGAAATATGTAGCATATCAATTTCCAAATTGCATAGTTCTTCAGCAAGTTCAAGGCTTTCATCTAGGTAAATACCAGCCTTTTCAATAATTGGTGAGATTCTAACCGCTATTAGGAAATTTTCGCTTGTTGCATTCCTTATTGATTTGATTATTTCACGCAAAAATTTACTTCTCCCATGGATATCTCCACCCCAATCATCGGTTCGGCGATTAGTCTTAGCACCTAAGAACTGACAGATCAAATATGAATGAGCTCCGTGTAATTCTACGCCATGAAAACCGGCCTTTTCGCACCTTATTGCTGCTTCAGTAAAGGAATTCACCATTTCGATTATTTCATCATGAGTCATTTCACGAGTAAATTCACCGTTCATTCCAGACTCAGTATTTTCACTAGCTGATATCGGTTGAACGCCATTGAGTTCTCTTGGCGCCCGCATTCCGCCGTGAAACAGTTGGACTAAACTGATTGTTTCATAACTGGCTAATTGTGTTGCTAATTTAGTTAATCCCGGAAGTTGATGGTCCCCCCATACGCCCATTTCTCCATCCCAGCCTCGGCCTTTTTCTGTTACATTTGCTGCGGCAGTTGTAGTTATAGCAAAACCACCTTGCGCTCTGCGCGAAAGCCAAGTTATTTCCTCTTTAGACAATGTTCCGTCATCATTACTTTGCTTGTTGGTCATTGCTGCTAAACAACTGCGATTCTTTAGTGTGAAACCACGGCCGATGTCGAGTGTAACATTTGGATTCATCAAACCACCTAACAGAACCAAACTAATGAGTTAATCTCATCTGACCATCGACAAATTCACGACCTTCAGAAAGTGCTGATAAAATGTCATTGTAAGCAATTACGTCTTGAGCCTTCTTTTCTTCGCTTCTTTTTGCTAGATTCCTTAGTGGCATAGCCATCCTAATATTTCCTTGGAAAGACTCCTTGTGGCGTTCAAGGAATGCCCAGTAGAGATTTGAAACCTTACAATTCTTCTTCGGATTAAACTTACAAGTTTTGCAGTAATCTGACATTTTGTTGATGTAAGGCGTACCTGAAACATAGGGCTTCGTCATCATTGCAGAACCAAGAGAGTATGTCCCCATGCCCAAAACATTAGGTTCCACAACCCAATCATAAGCATCAATAAATGCTTCATGGAACCAAGTTGTCAACTCTCTTGGATTTATGTCAAGCAAACTTGCGAAATTGCTCAATACCATCAATCTAGGAATATGATGAGTCCAACCGTCATCCATTACTGACTCAACTACCTCATCTAGGCAATTTAATCCAGTTTTTACTCCCCAGTATGCTTCTGGAAGTGGATTATTTTGTTCTAGGAAATTGGGTTCATCTAGAGTATCATTGTACACCTCTAGAGTTCTAAATCCGTCTGTGACATCGTGTACATGCTTGACATATTCTCGCCAAATCATTTGTCTGAAGAAACCCTCAATACTGTTTATGGGTGCATTGGTTTGTATTGCAGATTGGACAATTTCTGTTGGTGATAGTCTGTGTAGATTTACTGATATCGCCATTTTTGAATGGAATAAATATCGGCTTTTACTGCTCATAGCGTCCTCGTAAGGCCCGAAAAATTCCATGTTGTCCATGCCCCATTGCAATGCTTTTTTGTGCTGGTTAAGGGTAGTGGGAACCTTACTCAAATCGCAGTTTCCAGGATGTGATGAAAACTCATCATTGACTAATTGCATTACTACGTCATCTATCTTATCGGTAGGGAATATCTGTTCTTCTTGGGCTGGTGGATCACCACTCCATGGCAGGCGATTTTCCGCATCAAAACTGTACTTACCTCCCATTGGTTTACCATCTTGCATCAAAATTCCTGTTTCTTTCCTAACACGTTGGTAGAATTTATCCATCCTAAACGGCGGTTCATTCCCAACCGTTTCAGTGAACCACTCACGCTTGGTTAACCAGCCATCATGCTCAAGTATGCTGATTTTTCCTGATTCTACCAATGGCTTAATTTCAGATTTCAAACTTCTTTCTGCCGGCTCAACCATGTTAATAGAACCTATTTTTTGACATAATTTTGTTAATTCATCGTGATAATTGCCATCTGTATAGCGATACATTACAGGATGCCCTAAATTCTCTGCTTCCTTGGCAAAATGTCGCATGTTAGATAACAACAGCGCTAGTTTCTGCTTGTGATAGTTGAGTGAGTTGCCTTTGGCTTTGGACTCAATGATGATCAATCCATTGTTGGTTCTGTCGCCGTTAGCCCAAGGGAAAATATCGTGATTTAATTGGTCGTATGCCACGAAATACCAAGTGACATTGCTTTCTACCATGTACACAAATGATTCAACTTAAACATAAAGCCGTGTTTTATTCATCGTTGCCTAATCCTTGAATCATCAACCCATTCATCCCAACTTGAATCAAAACCAATGTAGTGGATATGATAACTTTGCCCTTTCATTTCTCTAATGATAGCATCCCACCATTGGTCTCCCCATTCCACCATTACTTGTTGCCCGGTTGTAAAATCTGGCTCATTGAATGGATGGTCTGCGGGTCGTGTCTCCCAACCAGTTGGGCCAACAACGTATACTGTGTTTCTTGTTTCCACACGAGCAGTAGCTTTATTGTCATAACTGACTTTGATGATTTCTGATGTATTTATTCTAGCGTCACCTAACTTTGGGTGCGCATAACCAAAGCCGTTTAGTATACCGTCCTCAATTTTAGCATCAGTCATTACGACCTCAGGTTTTGGTGCAAATGGTTGTACCATTATTTTTGCTAAATCTTTGTAGTTTAACTCTGAGTCTAGTGAGAGACCCATCTCAAAAAATAACTCTTCAGCCTCTTTAATGTCTAACGGATCACCCATTTCTGTTAAAATTTGAAATAGTTTTCGAGCATGAATAGTTCCGGTATTTCCTTCATCAAAGACCGCAAATGATTCGATTAATTCTTGTTCTTCTGCAGAAATTTGCTCGACGTAATCTACCATTGCTTCTGAATCTGGTTGAACTGCGATTCTTTCCACAGGTACTGAGGATTCAACATCTCCATCATCAAAATGAATGGTAAACATGTCATTTTCCTGTACTGCTGATATCTTACCAGGAAAGTAGGTGCCATAATTTTTCCAATTAACCAAAACCCTAGTTCCAATCTCCAAAGTAGTTTCATTAGTACTTGATATTGGTTCTTCAATAACTTGTTCGATTTCTGCACTTGTTTCATCTTTGTTTACCATGCCTAAACGTTCTAATGCAGATATAACGGCAGTAGTAACGGCATCGACATCGTTATTGATTACGGTTTTATTATGAATCACATCGCCACCGATAACTGAATCTTGCATATTCAAATTTTGGCTATCTGTCGGAGGTGCGGGTATCCACTCATTACCTGTCCACAGGTACTTCCCATCTGGGCTGTACAAATTATCTGACACGATTTAACTAAGCCAGCACCACATAAAGTTATTTTTACAGTTACTCTTCATTATCTTCCTTTGATTTCAGCGATTTGGAGCCGAACAAATTATCCAACCATTTAGGCGACCACCAATTGGCTTTGCCCATTAATCTCATAGTAGCAGGAACGACCAATGCTCTAACAATTGTTGCATCAAGTAATATCGCTAAAGCAAGACCAAATCCAATTTGCTTTAGAATAACAACGGATGAAAGACCAAACGCACTGAAAACTACAACCATAATTGCTGCTGCACCAGTGATTAGACGACCTGTCTTTTGCAATCCATTCGCTACAGCCAGAGTGTTGTCACCTGTTCTCTCCCACTCTTCATGAATTCTTGACAGCATCAATACTTCATAATCCATCGATAGACCAAATACGATACAGAATAAAATTACAGGATTTGTTGTCTCGATAGGTTGTGGTGTAAAATTAAGGAAATCTGCACCATAGCCCCATTGGAAAACAAATACTAGCATACCAAAAGATGCAGATACTGAGAGTATGTTCATAACTATCGCTTTAATTGGAATTACTACACTCCTAACTTGGATAAATATTAGCACAATTGTTGCAATGAGAATAAACGCAATTGCTATTGGTAAATTTTCAACTATGGCATCAAGTACGTCTAGAGAGTAAGCTGCGAAACCTGCAACTTTCAGAACTCCATTATCGCCCATTTGTAACTCGTCAAGTAGTTCACCCCTCTCAGAGCGAAGGTCGGAAACAAAACTGCGACTATCTTCTCCAGTAATTGGACCGTCCAGGGAGAATATCAGGTATGTGATATTGTTCGATAGGAATTGTCCACGGACATATTCCCTTGTAGCAATTGTCTCATTATCGAGGAATTCATCAGGAGTTTGCCAGAATTGTAGAACCTCAGTTTCATTCATGCTTGAATTAGGTAGTGCATAGCCAAACGCATTCAAAACTCGATCATCATCAAGATAGTTGACCATCCATCGATGTACTGAGAGTAAATTTTCCTCTGCAAGTGGGTCTTCACCATCAAAGTCAATTACTATCATCGCCGCATTTACTGCGTCTTCGGGCCATTTTTCGTCCATCAAATCAAAGCCGATTCTAGTCTCGTCATCTGGCGGAAGTGCGTCCCTTGAGGCGATTGAGAAGTCAGCTTGTAAAAATGGTAGACCGGCACCTAATAGAATCACCAGTGTGGGAATTAATACCGCCCATGGCCTCTCCATAACAAAGTTGGCAATTCTTGCCCATGCACCGTCTTCTTTCTCATTCTCTGTACTGAATGCGAATGGTATTTTCCCTTTGAATACCCTATGGCCCAACATGACCATTATTGCAGGTAAAACAATGACTGAAAAGACCATGGCAATGCTTACTGCCAAGGTGCCGCCAATACCTAAACTTGGTAATCCTGTATTCTCAAAAAATAGCATCCCCATCAATCCGATTGCAACGGTTATGCCACTGAAGAATACCGCTTTACCGGCAGTTGCGACTGTCATTGCAGTCGAGGTGCGTATATCCCGTCCTAAATTGAGTTCTTCTCTAAATCGATTAACCATAAACAAAGAATAGTCAACAGAGACACCTATACCAATTAGTGTAATTATATTAAGAGAATATTGGGTTACATCTGTGACGTTAGATAGCCATATTGTTACACCCATGGCTGAAATTACAGTCAACATTGCAACGCCTATCGGCAATATCGCAGCCACTAAAGTGCCAAATACGATTCCAAGAATTATCAAAGACAAAGGACCAGAAATCAATTCTGCCTTAATCAAATCTTCTTGAATTCTAGTATCAAAGACCACATCTATTGAGATGCCGCCAGTACGCCATGAATTGAATTCACTATCTACCTGAATATTATCCCAGTTATCCGAAAAGAGTTGCTTTGCTTCCTTGCGATCAAGATAGATGGTCACAATATTTTTTGCCCAAAATCCGTCTTCATCTTGGTGGACAAATTTTTCTCGCTTGTCGCCAGAGGTATCCCACGAATATTCAATAGTCACATCATCCATAACTGCGTAGTCTTTCAACGCTTCAGTTACTGCAGCCTGCCACTCTGGAGAGGAGTCATCCAATGTAGGGTGATTGATCAATAGAGTAAACCTCTCTACTCCTTCCTCGTCGGAAGCGAATGCACTATCACGCAAATCTCCGGCTTCAACTGACTCTAGGTCTCCTTCACCCCAAGCTTCAGCCCAATTTGGACCCATTGAGATCAAAGAACCCAACAATAGACAAGAAAAAATACCGATTATCAAGATTTTTTTGTGATGGTCATAAACAGTCTCACCTAATTTGTAAAATGCTCTGCTTTCAAGCATTTTTGGGTCTGTAGACCAGTCCATGATTGCTCCGGATAGAATTCAATATTTCAATTAATGTTTTACTAAGTGAGAAAATTCACACCAATATACGAAATTTGATAACATAATAGAACTACAACGTTCCATGGCAAGAGCACTTTTAGGTGGTGGTTGTTTTTGGTGTACTGAAGGTGCATTCAAACGAATAAAAGGAGTATCATCGGCGTTACCTGCCTATGCAGGTGGAGAAACAATCAATCCAGACTATCGTTCGGTTTGTGATGGAATAACCGGACATGCAGAAATTGTAGAGGTTGTATTTGATGAATCAATCATACCTTATGACCTAATATTAGACGTGTTTTTTACTGTTCATGACCCAACTCAACTAAATCGACAAGGCAATGATGTAGGTACACAATACCGTAGTTGTATTATGCCTTTGAGCGAGGAACAAAAAGAAATTGCCCTGCAAAAAATAAATGAGTTACAACCCGCTTTTGAAAATAAAATTGTTACTACAATTGAGGAACCAATTAATTTTACAATAGCAGAAGAATATCATCACGATTACTATGCAAGAAATCCATATCAAGGATACTGTATGGCTGTTGTAGGGCCAAAGATTTCTAAGATAAGGAAAAAATTTGCCCACTTGCACTGAGGGTCAAATTCAATAGACGGCTATTACAGGCAAGAGTCATGGTGAATAATGTACCAACACCTCCGACACCTGTTAATGAACCTGTTTTAGGTTATTTGCCAGGCAGTAAAGAGCGAGCTGAATTGAAAGCAGAACTGGTAAAGCAAAGCAATGAAGTTGTGGAAATTCCATGTATTATCAACGGTGTAGAAGTTTATACTGACAATATTGTTGAACAAGTCATGCCCCATAATCATGGCCATGTTATTGCTAGAGTGCATATGGCTGGAAAGAAAGAAGTTAACGACGCAATTGATGCATCATTATCTGCCCATGAATCATGGTCAACTATGCCTTGGGAAGCAAGAGCGGCAATTTTCCTAAAAGCAAGCGAATTACTGAGAGGAGAATACCGTGCAAAAATTAATGCCAGCACCATGATTAATCAATCAAAAACATGTCATCAAGCAGAGATCGATTCAGCTTGTGAATTGATTGACTTTTGGAGATTCAATGTACAATATGCAAGAGAAATTTATGAGGATTTACAACCACCAGTCTCGCCATCAAGCATGTGGAATTCAAGCGAAGTCAGACCTCTTGAGGGATTTGTATTTTCAGTAACGCCATTTAATTTTAGCAGCATTGCAGCCAACTTGCCATCATCTGCCGCAATTATGGGCAATACTGGAGTTTGGAAGCCGAGTCGTAATTCATACTTGTCAAACTATTATTTGATGCGTCTAATGATGGATGCTGGCCTACCTGATGGAGTAATCAATTTCATACCAGGTAAAGCGAGCATGGTTGGAGATATTTGTCTTTCACATCCAATGCTTGCCGGAATTCACTTTACTGGCTCTACATCAGTATTTAGACAAATGTGGAAAGATGTGGCAAACAATCTAGCAAACTTGCGATCATACCCAAGAATTGTTGGTGAAACAGGAGGTAAAGATTTCATTGTAGCACATCCAAATTGTGATAGTCAAGCACTAACTGTTGCCCTAATTAGAGGTGCGTTTGAATATCAAGGACAAAAGTGTAGTGCGGCAAGTAGAGCCTACATCCCTGAATCTGTTTGGAAATCAATCAAGGACAATTATATCAGCGAGGTTGCCAAGATTTCTGTTGGAGATCCAAAGGACTTCTCAAATTTCATGGCTGCTGTTATCGATCGGAAATCCTTCGACAATATCGCGGGATACATCGACAGAGCAAAGCAAGATTCAGGATGTGAAATAATAACAGGGGGAACTTATGACGACTCTACAGGTTATTTCGTTCAACCAACTACTATTGTTTGTTCAGATCCAAAATATGAATCTATGGCACAGGAAATTTTCGGCCCTGTTTTATCGATTTATGTCTACCCAGACCACGAATTTACCGAGACTCTCAAGCTTTGTGATGAAACCTCTGAATACGCATTGACTGGTTCAATTTTCGCAGCCAATCGAGAGGACATACAAACTGCAATGGCTGCATTGCGATACTCCGCTGGAAACTTTTACATCAACGATAAACCAACAGGCGCAGTAGTTGGGCAACAACCATTTGGTGGAGCAAGAGGTAGTGGTACAAATGATAAGGCTGGCTCTCCACTTAATTTATTGAGATGGGTAAGCCCAAGATCAATCAAGGAAACATTTGCTCCTCCTCATGATTGGACTTATGGTTTCCTAAACGAATGAATCGGCAACTTCTTGCTCTTGTCCACATTGTTGACAGATTCTGTTAGCACTTTAGGCTCATAATTACTGCTAATTATTGATATAATCCACCAACCTAAAGATAGCATGGGTGTTGATATCAACATCAATAGGCACAGAAATACAATGATATTACCTTCCGCAAGTCCCCACGACCACCACCCCGAGATTATCATCCCAATGATGAAAAAAATTCTCGCTGCTTCGCTGGGGGTTGACCATCCTCGATGGTCTTTCCTTGGCGCAAACAAATATTCAGCCGCACTCATATGGCTCAATTAATTCTATTACCATAAAAATCCATGTATGACCTTTAAGCAGCGATGAATTATTCAAATGAAACCTCTAGGGCCAACCCCGCAGTGATGATTGCTTTGGCCGACTGCTGATTTTTCAGTGACGAGTGATGGGCGAACTGAGCGGGACAATCCACTTACAAAGGGAGAATTATGCTTGGAGTTCCACAAACGGGTTTATCTCCATCGCCCAAGAATCTCTACCTATCACAAAAGTCATCTCCGTGGAAGACGGCTTTTTCTATGTTGACGTCGGTATTTATTCTGTTCTTTTTTGTTCAAATTTTTGTGGTAGTTTTGTATGGTTTTGTTGATGGAGACATGGATGGTGACTTAGGACCAATGGACCCGCTATTGGTCATTTTTGGTACGATTTGTTCTACTCCATTTCTATTATTTTTCCTATTACTCCGCAAACCAAAACTAGCTCATATAGTTAGGTTAGAGCCAAATCCAAATGGCAGTAATGCTCATTATATCACGCCCGGGACCTTAATCCAATCACCAACCGCAACAGTATTACAACACCATTTGGTACACAATACTGCACCATTAGAAATGCCAAGTGTGAAACAATTATGGGTGATATTTTCGATAGGGGTGGTTGTTTCCAGCATATTTATGCTACCATTATTGGTAACTGGAATAAATCCATTAACAATACTGTTGTTTCTGATTATTGCTTTACCTGCATGGATCTTGGGTTTTTCGACCCCTGTATTCGCATGGTGGTCGACATCAAACGAGTATTTTGGCTTGAGTACAACAAGAAGACAAGGTGAATGGATGCTAATAGCTGGAATGTTGTCAACATTACCTGCTTTATTGATTAATTCTATAATATCTCCAATTTTGATTAATTCCCTTGGACTTTCAATGACCGATGAATATAGTTTAGGATATGGAATGATATTATTCCTATCTGCACCGATCGGCGAAGAAATTTCCAAAGCCATAGCAGTTCTCTTCCTTGCAAGATTCATAGATTCACCGAAACGTGGTTTCCAAATTGGTTTCTCTGTAGGATTAGGTTTTGCATTACTTGAAAATATGATATATATCCTTAGCTCGATTTTTGCTGGTGAAGGAGCCGCAATTAGTTTCGTTTTTACTGCAGTATTGAGAGCAATTGGCTCAATTCCTGGACATGCTACATGGACGGCGATATCTGGATATGCAATTGGCCATTACGTAATTAGTAAACGCTGGCATAAGCGTAGTTTGGGTATTTTTGATAAATCAAAAACTCAACAAGATAGCCAATGGATTTTATTTGATGGAAAATCAGGCCAACCAATGATCTCATCTAGAACAGAAAGAGAAATTCCAATGTTACCAAAATGGCTATCTGCTGGCCCCAGTAAAACATTCAATATAACTAGTAATCCATTCAAGGCAGTAGCAATAGCAATATTACTTCATGCTATGTGGAATGGTTCACTATGGACAATTAGCGTTATCCTTCAGGATACTTCTACAGTTGTTCAAATAATGGCAAATTTGTTAACAATAATACTTCTAATTATACTATTATGGACCATATTAAGGAGACTAGTTCCTTTTGCTGTTTCGGAAAATCCTGTTATGTAGAGATAAACGCCGAACTTTGCCCATATGTAGGGAAGCAAATTTAAGTCAGCCATTGCGGAGTATACTTGGGGAAAAGCATGGACTACCTACTAGAAGGTATCAATCAAGGTAACTTGGTCATCACCTCTGTTGTCATGTTAGTACTTGTTGTAGCTTCAACAAAAGCCCGCTTTTTAGATGGCGCTGGAGTAGCCGCCGCTGTATTTGTCGGGCTTCTGGTGGGAGTATTGGGTCATTGGACTTGGCTACTAATTCTTCTTGCTTTCTTGGTGTTTTCTCATTTTGCAACCAAATGGAAATTTGATGAGAAAAAGGCCAGAGATATGTCTGAAAGCGATGACGGGCATCGTGGCTGGGTCAATGTATTTGCCAATGGAGGAATTCCTGCATTAATTGCCACTGGGGCGTTTATCACTGAAGAATGGAATTATGGTTTGTGGATGTTCGGTGCTGCTGTTTCAGTCGCTGCTGCCGATACTTTTGCTAGTGAATTTGGTTGTTTGGACAATAATGTAAGGATGATTACTACATTCAAGAAATGTGAACCGGGAATAAATGGTGGATTTTCGAAGACGGG
>MDSV01100158.1_pt1 | contig 13853 bp, 13 predicted proteins | sample 810851 | NCBI WGS metagenome assembly MDSV01 (sample SAMN05326640, study PRJNA326480) | marine metagenome | isolation source: seawater | place: Atlantic Ocean: North East | collected 2012 | reverse complement strand
TTGTGGAAGCAGACCAGTTATCTGGTGAACTAATGAAAAACTGTGCGCTTGAATAATTGTAAGCATAAGAATTTCCGACGGTTAATCCTGTGAATTCAAGTAATGAATCAGTGGTGCTGTTCATGGTTACTTCAACTGATTCAAACGTTTGTCCGCCGCCAGGCAGATTTGTTGTGATTGAAATGTCATAGACATTGGTGTCACCACTGTATCCATAAACACGCAAATACGTCGTTTGATTTGAGGAGGAGAGAACAGTCATCGATTCAATGTTCCCTGTCGAGCCCGAACTTGAGAGATAAGCGCCTGCTGCACTTGTCCATTCTGTATCGATATCACCGTTCACACCGTTAAAGGTAATGTTTGCATAATAGGTCACACCTGCGATCATATCCACTTCAAAATAATCATTGTCAAGTGAGTTGTGAATCGATAAACCAGTGCATGAAAGCGGCAACATCGAAGCTTGTGTAGCAGTTGATGTAGCGTCGTTTGATTCAAGAATATCCGAAACGAGTGTTCCTGAGCCAGCACAGTTTGATGGTGGTGATGTTCCATTGCCTCCGCCAGTACCGTTGCCAGAAGAGGTGCTGAAAGTCCAGATGTCAAGGGTGTAGAATCCATAGCCGTCATAACGCGACATTTGGACATAAACGGTTCCTCCATGAGCAGTGGCTGAATTATTCGTGCTTACAGATTCGGGATTGAACATGTATGAGGAATCCATGGTGTTTCCATTCACATCATAGATAGCAATATCAAAATCATTGAAATATGTTGATCCGTTTGAAGAAGTATATGTTGAATTAAAGGAAAGTTCCAGTGCCATCCCTTCATTTGCTGAAAGATTAACTGCGACCCAATCTTCATCATCATTGACATCGAATTCTCCGAAGTCAGAGAAATACACAGGAGCGAACCCTGAAAGGTTGGCAACAAATGTTGAATTAATGCCTGACATGTTGTCTGGTAGATCAAAACCGGTCGCGAAATCGTTTTGATTTGGCCCTATTGCCGAAGCGGTAGGTGTTGCGAGGGTAAGCGTTGTAAAAACGAGCATCAATGCCAAAAAAAAGGCGTTGGTCTTGCTTGCGGCTGTAGTTCTCGTCGACGAGGGCATAAACAAGCGATTCCGTGATAGTTTAAGAGACTCTCTGCCGGAATTAGATTGCTGTAGGTGCAACATGGCCATCATTCTTGTCTTCTGGCTTGCGAACTCTGGACCAAACTCCGCCCATCAATTCATCATGGCATTTTGTGCAATAGTAGAATCGACGGTATGCTTCTCGAAAAGAATACGCCTTCTTCCCAGTTGCGACGAGGAAACCTTCGGGGGAAAGTCGAGACACAATGCCTCCTTCTTGTCCACATCCAGGGAAATCACACACCGCTGGTCCGCTCATGATACGCACAAATGCTTGAGGGTCTTTAATGGTCGTATTCATTGTTCGCTTGAATGAGATTTGGTAGTCTAACTCACTCTGTTTCTGGTGCTGGCTCAATGATGACCAGCGGAATGTTTGCTTCAATTGCTTGACCTTCCTCGCAATTCACTGAAGTCACTTTACCGGTAACAGGTGCCTGAATCTCATTTTGCATTTTCATTGCCTCGAGAATCAAAATCACTTGCCCTTCAACCACTTCGTCTCCTTGCTTGACTTCAACGGTGACGACTTTTCCAGGGATATTTGCAGATACTGTTCCTGATTTTTTCTTTTTGCCGCTCCCACTTCGCTTCTTCTTAGCGACAGGTGCCGCATCGGGAATCTCGATTTGGAAGGTTTTCCCTTCAACGGTAGCAGACCATGAAGTCCCTTCGCCTTCAATGGCGACTTCGAATTCAGTTCCATCAACAATCACTTTTCGAGTTTCCGTCATTTCTTCACTTCCATGGCGAGCGGCCGGCTCGTTTTTGCATCAAGGATGCTTGACCCATATTCATTCTTCGATGGTCTTGAGACCAGGCAAGACCTGGCTTTCGTGCAATTTGTCCTGGGTCTTCACCCTCTTGCGATAGCATCGAGATGACCGCAGCAATGGCTGCCATTCGCAGAGTGTCATCGTCAGTTGCCATGTGATCGCCTCAAAGTGGAATATTACCGTGCTTACGTGCGGGGCGCAATTCTTCCTTGTCGAGCAACATTTCGAGTGCTCGGCAGAGTTTGCTTCGAGTCTGGTTTGGTTCGATTACGTCATCCAAATACCCGAGCGCTGCTGCAGTGTAAGGGTTTGCAAACTTCTCATTGAAGTCATCTGTGAGTCTTTGCCGCTCCTGTTCCGCATTTCGAGAAGAAGATATGCGCTTGCGGTGAATAATTTCTACCGCGCCATCAGCACCCATCACTGCCAGTTCGCCTGTTGGCCATGCTACGTTGTAATCACCGCGAATATGTTTCGATGACATGACGTCATATGCGCCACCGTATGCTTTGCGGAGAATTACGGTAAGTTTGGGGACGGTCGCCTCAGCATAGGCGTAGAGGAGTTTAGCGCCATGTCGAATGATGCCACCCCATTCTTGGCTTGTGCCGGGCAAGAATCCTGGGACGTCTTCAAGTGTGATGATTGGAATATTGAACGCATCACAGAAACGAACGAATCGAGCTGCTTTATCGCTCGCATCGATATCGAGACATCCTGCCAACACTTTCGGCTGATTTGCAACGACGCCAACGGTATGACTGCCAAGATGTCCGAATCCTACCACGATGTTTTGAGCCCAGTCCGCTTGAACTTCAAGGAAAGCACCGTCATCGAGAATTTCAGAAATCACGTCGACCACATCGTATGCCTTTGTCGCTTGGTCAGGCATAATCGTATCAAGAGCATCACACGACCGGTCAATTGGGTCGCTGGTTTTCTTATCAGGAGGCCGTTCAAGATTATTTTGAGGAAGCATATCGCATAAATCTCGTGCCAATTGAATCGCTGCCTCATCATCAGGTGCCGAGAAGTGAGAAACACCGGATTTGGCACCATGGGTTGAAGCGCCACCTAAATCTTCGAAGTTGACTTCTTCATTGGTAACCGTTTTGATAACTTCTGGCCCAGTAATGAACATGTAGGATGATTCCTCGACCATGATAACAAAGTCAGTTATTGCAGGGGAATATACTGCGCCTCCGGCACATGGCCCCATGATGACTGAAATCTGGGGGACGACTCCCGATGCGCGAACATTTCGGAAGAAAATTTCCGCATAACTACCCAAAGATGCTACTCCTTCTTGGATTCGTGCTCCACCAGAGTCGTTGAGTCCGATAACAGGGCGGCCTGTTTTGAGGGCCATATCCAACACTTTGCAGATCTTGAGTCCGTGCATTTCGCCAAGTGAGCCTCCGTATGAAGTGAAATCTTGAGCAAATGTGAACACTTGTCTACCGTTGATAGAACCGTGACCTGTAACGACGCCATCACCGGGAATGATGTCCTTGTCCATTCCAAAATCACGGCAACGATGCTCAACCAATGCATCAATCTCTTGGAATGTACCTTCATCAAGCAAAACTTCAATGCGTTCTCGAGCCGTCATTTTGCCCTTGCTGTGTTGCCTATCGATTCGGTCCTGGCCACCGCCCATTTCACTTCGAGATTTACGATTTCGTAAATCTTGGAGTCGTTCTTCTGTTGATGCCATAGGCTTCCCAAGGGGGTCTATGAAAAACCCGCCCTTATGCGTTGCCTTTCAAAACGGTCAGTATTGAAGTTCTCAAAAGAGTTCATTTTTTTCGTAAATAGGCTTGATTACGGGCCTGCAGAACTCTTTGAGGGGGTGCGTTGATAGGGAGGCAGTCCCTGCAACAACCATGAGCGAACCGTGGCGCATTGTTGTAGCAAAGCCCGGTCTTGATGGCCACGACCGTGGTGCCAAAGTTGTAGCACGAGCATTACGTGATGCAGGCAATGAAGTGATATACACAGGTTTGAGGCGCAGTGCCCAACAAATCGTAGATACCGTTCGTGATGAAGACGCTCGTTTCCTCGGACTTTCTTCACTTTCAGGTGCTCACCAACATCTTTTCCCAAAAGTCTGCGAACTTCTCAAACAACAAGGATTGAATGATGTAATCGTCTTTGGCGGAGGAATCATTCCTCTTGATGACAGAGAGCCGTTGTATGCTTGCGGAATTCGAGCAATTTTCGGACCCGGAACTCCAACTTCCGAAATTTTAGAATTTATCGACCAAGCCACTCAACATGAGAATACAGGTGTTGGCCAAGACAGCGATTGGTATTGGACCTCATCGGCATGAGGTGTTTGAATGACGGGTGATTTTCTCGCACAAGCCAAATTAGGCGACCGCCGTTCGCTCGCCCGAACGCTGAGTGCTCTTGAGAACGGAACTTTGGACATTCAACATGCGCTCAGTGTTCTTGGACCGGTTCCTCCTTCTTCACAGGAGGATTGGCAAACGTTAGCCATCACAGGTGCTCCTGGAGTAGGTAAGTCCTGTCTTCTTGATGGCTTACTTCGTTCATGGGCTCAAGAAAATATTCGAGTTGCTGTGCTGGCAGTCGACCCCTCATCTCCACGAACAGGCGGGGCTTTACTTGGCGATCGTGTACGAATGACAGTTGTTGACGATGTCAACCTCAATGGCCTGATTTATTTACGCTCTGTTGCAACACGAAAGGCCTCGGGTAGTGTTCCAGTCATCGTTGAAGACATGACCAAAGTACTGTTGGCTCTCGGCTGGCAGAAAGTCATCATCGAGACAGTGGGTGCTGGTCAATCGGAAGTGAGATGTGCTGCGCTTGCTGACCGAATTGTTGTCGTAGAAGGACCAGCGAGAGGAGATGGAATTCAAGCAGAAAAAGCTGGTTTGCTGGAATTAGCCGATGCTGTTTTGGTCAACAAGTCTGATTTGCCTGGTGCTGAATTGCATGCCGATGAAATTCGAGAATCCTTTGAATTGGGAATTGGTACTTCACCTCCTGTTCATCTCACCTCGGCATTGCAATCGACTGGTGTTCAAGAGGCGGCAGCGATGCTCCTCACTCTTTCTTCCTCAGGTCGCTCCAAACGTGCACGCTGGCGAGAACGATTGCTCGCTCACCACGAGCGAAAGATTCTCGAATCTCCAAAACTCGACGAAATACTCGAAAAACTGGCGAAGGGTTCAATTCTCTTGGATGAAGCGTTACAAAGTATTGGAGGATACCAAGATGAGTGAACAAGTCGAACTAACCAACCCTGTCGAACTTTCCGTTGGGGGCATGAGCGGACACATTTTCCGTAGAAGTATCCACGTTGGAATGATTCTACTTCCCTGGATTTATTTTGAACATGGTGAAATGATTTCAGACAAACTTGGCCTTACCTTGCCACAGTTTGTTTCAACCATGGTTTTCATTCTGTTCATTCTTGAAGCCTTACGTCTTCAGTTTGGTATTACCATTTTTGGTCAAAGAGAATACGAAGCCAATCAGATATCAGCCCTTGGATGGGGTGCATTTGGTATTGGAATTGTGTTTGTTATGGCACCGATTGAAGCATATGCGTGGCCAATTATTCTTTCCTTGTCCTTAGGTGACCCATTCCTTGGAGAGATGCGGCGCCGAGGTATGAGCACTCGTGATGTAGTGCTCTCCTCAACCGCCTTACTGATCTTAGTTTGGCTAGCCTGTTGGCATCTCTTTGGCACACCTTGGTGGCTCGCGTTTTTCTTTGCCCCATTGTGTGTAGCATCAGAATGGCCCCGCCTTCGATACATTGACGATAATGCGACGATGGTTCTCATACCACTTGGAATGATTTTGTTGCTTGAACCGTTCTTGCAACTTATGTGAGCAATAAAGGGTGCAACTCTCCTCCATATCCATATGTTCAAATGATGGATTGCATTGGCAAGGATAAGTGATGACCATGAGTGAAGAGACAGAGAGTTCAGAACCTCCTCAAATTGCTTACTACGTTGTGTTTTCTATCGCAATAATTTTCCTTGCCATCTCTATGGTGCGATACCCGCTTTGGGGCCTTTAATTTTCAAGCGATGCTTGAAGAGGGTTCCACCCCTCGACAGTTCATGTGTGGCATTGGTGGGATGTTCGGAGAACCCGACCCTGCCGTTGTACAACGGATGAACAGACTTCTGCGTCATCGAGGGCCAGATGGAAATGCAGTGTGGTCGGATGAGCATATCTCGCTAGGTCATACACGACTTGCCATCGTTGATTTAATCGGCAGCAATCAGCCGCTAAAGGGTTTACATGGAGAAGTACTCATTGCGAATGGTGAGATTTACAATTACGCTGAAATACGTTCCCAACACCCTTCATACTCTTGGAATACACAAGGTGATTCTGAGGTTATTTTAGCGCTTCACAACTCTGCTCAATCCCAATCAAATGCCCATCTGACAGCACGTCAACACGCTGAATGGATTTCCCGACTCAACGGCATGTATGCATTTGCTCTTTGGGATGCAGATGCACAACAGTTACTTCTTGCTCGTGACCCGATGGGCATCAAACCTCTTGTCCGAACATCTGTGGACGGTTCACTCCTCTTCGCCAGTGAAAGTAAGGCTCTGAGAGCTCACGAAGGGCATATTCCTCGACTTGACGAGCAGGCACTTGTTGCACGCCTTGCTTGGGAATATCCGCTTGACGGAACGACTCTCTTGAAGGATGTTGTTCAAATTCGACCAGGGACTGTTGAAGTTTGGAAACTCGATTCAACAGGTAGGGCATACTTGTCTGACAGAGCAACCATCGAATCGCAGAAGATTGACCCTGCAAGTGATTGGAATCCTGAACGTGATGCTGGCAATCTGCTCGAAACCTTTGTTGAAGGTGTATCTGAACGCTTGATGTCAGATGTCCCTGTAGGTATTGTACTGTCAGGCGGGCTTGATTCTTCTTTGGTTGCAGCAGTTGCTCATGAAGCGGCAGAACGAGCTGAACAACCCGTTCCAGCGTGTTGGACGGTTGCGGAAAGTGAAGACAATCCAGATTGGATGGCTGCAGAAGAGGTCGCGTCAAGTTTTGATTTAGTCCACCACCAACATATCCTTGAGTCAGATTCTTTTGACACATCACTGCCAGATTTATGTTGGCACGGTGAAGATCTCGATGTCACTGTACTATTTTTCCAACCACTTTTCCAAAAGATGTCTCAGCATGTGACCGTCGGATTGTGTGGGCAAGGTGCTGATGAATTACACGCTGGATATCCGAGGTATCGTGACCTGACGCAGCATGGAAAAACAATCAATTCTCGCCTTGCTTCGATGTCTCATCCTTTTGCTCGACAGATGGAAAACAAAACGTTGCCCGTGAATGATTCTTGGTATGTTAAAGGTCATGCAGGAGACTCGCACACTCATTCACTTGAACAATTTCTTCAGTTTGAACTCGACCATGGGCAACTTTCCAATTTTCAATTGCGGCTCGTTGACCGTCACTCAATGGCTCACTCACTTGAAGTTCGAGTTCCGTTTCTCTCTTCCTCTCATCGCCATGCAAGCCATCGGTTGCCGATGGAATGGCGGCTTCCTTCACACGGAGAGGAAAAAGCAGCACTACGAGCAGCTGCTTCACTGACTTCTCTACCCAAGCACATCGTACGCCGGCCAAAATTACCGGCAGGGCGTGCCACATCACCTCGACTCATCGATAATCTCTTGGCAGAATTAAAACCGCAAACCGATGAATTAGTGGCGCGATATCCCCAGTTTTCAGGTGCTTTGCAAACACAGCCTGAAATAGCCTTGGGACTGGGTTTATTTGAAGCAGTTCACATTTTGGACCGAGGTTGTAAAAAACCTACAGGCTCAGCATTTGATTTGCTCAGTGAGGTGATTGGATGACATTCGTGGACGAATACGCCGAATTACTTGAGAGCAAACGCTCTGATATCATGGCTTGGATGTCACAAAAAAGAAGTGAAGTTCCGATTCCAATCTATGGCAGCGTTGACATTCGTGATGCGGGCTGGAAAGTGAGTGTCGTTGACGCTAATCACTTTCCCGCCGGTTTCAATAACATTGGTGATGAAGAGAAACCAAGCACTGCTGATTTACTCAAGACCCATATTCAACGTGAGTTCCCTAATTGCAGTTGGGTCCATCTTTATCCTGAATCTCATACAAGAAATACGGGCTATGTGGAAAATCTCATTGCGCTAAAAGAATTGTTAGAAATTGCAGGTTTCCGTTGCACTGTTGGTTCAGTTGATTTTGAAGATTTGGGCCACTTAAACGGTATTTCTGGTCCATTAAAGTTAGACTCTGTTGCCAATATGGAGGTTGATGGAAAAGAGGTTATGCAAATTGATGGTAAAACCCCGGATTTGATTCTTTTGAACAATGACTTGACAGATGGAATCGTCAAAGGTCTCGGTAGCCAGATCGTTTCTCCTCCTCCATCCATGGGGTGGCATAGGCGAAGGAAATCTCAGCATTATGAAGCACTGCAAGAGTATGTAGATGAAATGGCCGAGATGCTAGGCATCGATTCTTGGCATTTGATGACTGAATGGTTTGTTTCCAAAGACAAATGCCTTGACAAAGAAGCATGCCGAATTGAACTGGCTGCTGAAGTGAACCAGTTCCTTGACGGACTTCGTACGAAATACCAGAAACTTGGAATACACCGGGAGCCAGTGGCTTTCATCAAAAATGACAGAGGTACCTACGGACTTGGAATCATGACCGTGACCAAAGGTGAACAACTGCTTCAACTATCAAACCGCAAGATGAAGCGACTGATGTATTCCAAAGGAGGCGTTGATGTGGAAAATTTCCTCATTCAAGAAGGAATACCTACCGTTTTGAAAAATGAACACGATGCTCCCGTGGAACCGGTTGTATACTTGGTCGATGGCCAGGCAAGTTCATGGTTCTATAGAATCAATGCGAAGAAATCAGATATTGAAAATCTCAATTCTCCCAGCGCTCAGTTCGAATCATTTTCACAATCGGGTGGGCAATACGGAGAACACGCTCACAGTTGGCATGCCTTGGTTGCCGAACTCTCCATGCTTGCCATGGGCAAGGAATTACTCTCTTATGGCAATGGGTGAGACCCGTTCTTGCTAAAAACTGGACCTCCTCGTGATAACATGCACCGAGCGTGGGTCTACATTTTGACTATCGCTCTTGGACTGTGGTTTTCTGCAACTGCATGTAACGGAATAATTCCGGACCAGTATGCCGAACTTCCCGTCAACCTTTGGTGTTGGGGGCTTTTTGCTTGGCTTTATCGAAACGGATCGAAAAAGCAACGCATTGAGATGTTAACAGTCGTTGCTATAGCGACACCAATGGAACTGTTTTTCAGTGAAGTTTGGCTGATTTATGAATATCAACGTGACCTGATGCCACTGTTTGTGCCAGCAGGTCATTATTTCCTTTTTGACTTGGGTCGAATGGCTGCTGAAAAAATGAAGCAATCTTGGGCCATGCCTTTGTTGATGCCCTTTGTACCACTGGTTGTATACGGTGCTTGGACGGGAGGGGATACTTCGGCAGTATTCCTTTTGATACTGGTTCTGGCTTTTACTAAGTGGGGTCCACAGCCGCGCTTGTATTCTGCGATGGCATGGGCTGCACTGGCTATGGAATTGTGGGGGACATACCTTGCCAATTGGACTTGGGCAAATGAGGTCCCATGGACAGGTTTGACTGCATGGAATCCACCTCTGCTTGTTGGTTCCTTTTACTGCTTAGGTGACCTCTTAGTGAATATGGCTGTCGTCAAGTTTGAAGGGAAGGACCGATTGGAGGTTACTGTATGACGACCTCCGACGAGCTGCGCAAGCGTCGAGAAAAAGAGGCCGTTCGTATTCGTACATCTCTCAACAGGCTTCGTGGTGAACAACGTGCGTCCATCAAAGGAGGCGAGTCTGCCGTTGCATTTGTCGAAGAGCGATTGTGCATTGGCTGTGATCAATGCACCATCGTTTGTGACGATGATGCGATAGAGATGTACAAAGTTCCCATGGCTAGCCCACTTATCAAAGTTGAATCCAATCAGAAGGCGAAGATTTTGCGTGATGACTGTACTGGATGCCGATTGTGCGTTTTAGCATGTCCAACAGATGCAATATCAATGATTGACCGATGAGGTGAAAAGATGTCAAAGAAAGATAAACAAGATACAGCCCAACGCTTTGGTGGAGAATTTGGACCTTATCGTAAAGAAGGGACGCCCGGAGTTTCACTCTCTACGTTCAAGACACTGGTATGGACATCCAACATCGGTGGAATGATTTTGGTAGTGATTGCTCTGGAAATGCTGTTTGTTCGACAAATGTTTGGCTGGGGACTTGCCTCACTTATTCTGGGTGTCCTCATCGCATTATTCCCATCGAACTACGAAATCGTCGGTATGGAAGAAGGTCAGTCACTACCGCAAGATGATTGATTACACGTTCATGATTGCCTGGCAAGTTGGACATTCAATTTTTCCTGAATATTCATTTGGGACTTGTAATTCAGCATCACATGAACTGCAGATTACATTCCTTTTTCCGCTTGTATCATTTGAGCCAAGAAGATTTTCAATCGGTTCTGGCCATCCGCTTTTCATTGTTGAAGACATCAAAAGGGGTAATGCGACAAAAATCATGCAGGATATTGAACACATGATGGATGTAAGAAACATAGTGTCGCCCCAAGCGATGGATACCGGGTTCACCTCATCTCCGTGGAAGATGATGCTCAGTAGCCCAGAGATTGACAAAACTCCAAGAGTGAAATAAATACCATTCTTATAACCTGAATAGGTGATTGCTCCTCCAACTAAAAATCCAAGGCCAAGTATGAAAGCAATGGGCGAAAGTATCCACCCTAATCCTCCAAGTCCGCCAAAAGAGAAGATCAGAGCCCATCCTAATCGGAAAAAAGCGTAAAGAATGATGCATATACCAATCCCGGTGCCAAGTTCGCTTTCTTTCTGAACATAGATCATTTGTGGGGCAGCATAATTACCGGGTGAATGTTGTGGGAAAGGCTGCGTTTGTGTTTGAGGTTGGGGTGCAGGAAATGCTTCTTCGTCATGTTCCATCAGTCGAATAACGACCTCGGCCTTGTTTCCAGAAACCTTGAGGCCACGATCTTTGCACAGTGTTTTGAGCTGTAGTACCGTCATGCTGTCGTAGTCCATCAACCGTGTTAGGCAGTGATGAACTGTTAAGCCTTTATCCGTTCTTCAAGCCTCAACTTCTATTCGTGAAGTTGATTCTGAGGTTGCCTTTGCTTTCTTAGCTTCAACTTGGCGGGCAAGGAATGACACGACGTCGAGGATTTCGATGTCTTCGTAACGCTCGTCGCCTTCAAACTTGAGGCACTCGAAGTGAGATACACACTTCGGGCAAGATGTAAGCATTGTATCTGCTCCAGTGGAACGGATTTCTTCCATACGAGTGACACGGAGTGAACGAGCATTCTCGTTACAAGACATCATGCTTGAGACACCACAACACAATGCGTCTTCAGCATGGTGTTCCATCTCGACAATCTCGACACCTTCTACGCCAGCAATCAGTTGCCTCGGTTCTTCATAGATTCCCATTTGGCGACCAAGTCGACATGGGTCGTGATAGGTGACGGTTGTTTCTTCTTCAGCTTTGAGGTTCATGTCAAAACCATTTTCGATGAGGAATTCGGTTGTGTGCATCACTTTGACACCTTCAAGTTCGTAGTCACGGGCAAAAGTTCGGAAACATTCTGCACAAGAAGATACGAGAGTATCGATACCTGATTGCTCAATTTTCTTCTGATTGTAAGCCTTGAGTTTGTCAAACACTTCATCCAAACCTTGCCACTTTTGATCGTGGCCACAGCACTTCAAGAAGTCACGTCCGAGATAAGAGACATCCATTTCCATTTCATCAAAGAGTGTGAAAGCAGATGTCGTAGCGTCACCGAGATTCATTTCGCCTTCATTGACGTGCGAGAAGACCATTTCTTGGTCGAGGTAATCAACGCAGCCAGGATAATATCCGATGTTGGAGGTGAGTGGGTAATCTTCTATCGAGATGAAGTCGCTGTTTGCAGCTTCTTCTGCTTCAGCAGCAAGAACGGCTTGCAAGACGGTGTGGGCAATTTCTGCTTGAGGTCCACCGACAATCAACGAACGTCGAATGTCAACGTAAGAATCGTAGTCTACAAGTTGCGGACAAGCGTTTGTACACGCTGTGCATGTTAGACAAGAATACAGTGGGACTCCGTCGTCTTCATTGTTCCAAGAATTGTAGATGATGTTGAGTTTATCTCCACCGTTAAACAATCGAACAGGACACGCATCATCACAGAGGTCACAACCGTAACATTTGTTCATTTCAAACTCATATCCACGACCCATCGAGCGTAGCAGAATGAAGACCATTGCTCCAAATGTCAAACAAGGAATGAACATTGCATAGGTGAGTTTTGCATCCAATGCCTTTGGGTTGTTGTGATAGGTTGGATTCTCGATTGAGGCGAATTGTGTTCCGCCCAAGGCCATGTCTTCAGCGCTCGAAAGGTTCACGGTCGTTCCAGCAAGGCTTGCCGGTGCATCAGCGTTCCAAACCAAGAGTGGTTGGAATGAGGCAATTCCAAATGCGGTTTCGGTTTGGATACTGTTGTTGAGTGCAAGTGCACCGCTTACAGTGACTGAGTAAGTGTAATCGTAGGTGCCAACTGGCAATTCAATGGTCGCACCAGCGCAATTATCGAAAGAGGAAACAACAGCACCTTTGCTGTTGGTAACCGTTAGTGTTGAAGAAATCATACTCGCTGTCGCAATATCGTTAATCTTACGTTCAGAAGATCTGTATTCGCAACTGAGGTCAGTGGTGAGTGTCTCTACGGATTCGTGGTGGCCATCAGGGAAGAGTGCAATGTCTTCTGTAACAGTAAATGAACCAGATGTTTCCCAACCTTCTCCACCGTTGAAGGTCGTTGTGCCAGCAGCAGCATTGATTCCATTCGCTGCATCTTGATGCCCGTTGGCATCATTGAAATCGGTAATAATATACCGAGCAGGTTGGTAAATCACCCAATCGAGCCACGCAGTTGTGGGGACTGTTTCAGATTCACTCCAACCTCTGTCATCGGTGAATTCATTTGTAGCATGAACATGAACATCGCTTGGCTGATTACGCATAGCTTCTAATTCAGGATAGAGATCATGAGTCAAACCTTTGATGGTGAGTAATCCGCCTTGATCCCAAAATCCATCGTCATACGTGTCCCATGTTGCAACGGTTGCTGCCGTCGATATCAAAAGTGTTCCAACAAGGATTTGCTTTGCATGGCTTGGCTTGAATCCAGCACCCCAGGCTTTGACCATAAGTCCACGGGCCAAGAAATAGATACAGATCCAAGCAAGGACACCCGTCATCACCCACGGAATAGAGTTGAAGGCATCAGCCACCCAAGGTTCTCTCGTTCCACACAACAAGTCGCCATGGCTATCCAATTTACAATAATCTGAACGGTTTTTCGCATAGAGTTCGAGGAAAATATTGATCGAAAACACGGAGATAAACCAGATGTGAGCAAGATAAACGGCACCTGCAGTTGCAAACCAAGGATCTTCAACAGGTCGCTTTTCACGTCCGCCGAGGAATGGAGGGAGTGCGAGAATACTTACTGGGATACCAGTGAGTGCTGCGCCCCACCAAGCAGCGTTCCATGGGAACACAGGCTGACCGACGATTTCGCCAATGAAACCAGTTGGAACAGTGAATTGAGGAAGATATTCACCCCAGCGAAGGTATCCATATGAGAACAATACGTACCAATCAGGGAAAACGAACCCAGCCTGAGCATAAGGGTCAGCAGCACTGTGGAGTGGCGGTGGAATGAGCCAAGCGTAAAACAGGAGTACTGCTGCCATGAAAGAAAAGAGAATCGTATCAC
>MDSV01012772.1_pt1 | contig 13853 bp, 13 predicted proteins | sample 810851 | NCBI WGS metagenome assembly MDSV01 (sample SAMN05326640, study PRJNA326480) | marine metagenome | isolation source: seawater | place: Atlantic Ocean: North East | collected 2012 | reverse complement strand
TCTAGAGGGCCTTGCCAATTATTTTCATCTAATTTAGATGTGTAAAGCTTAACATTGTTTTTTATAAACCATTTTGTATTGAGTTGATAATTAATATTTATGTTATTTCTACTTTGAGTGACAGAATTAATTTTAACTGATTTAAAATTCTGAGCATTAAAAGTGTAAAAACTAAATAGTAAACAAAAGGACTTTAAAATTTTATTAAATGGTCTCATATAGAATTTTCAAAATAACAAAATTTTAATATTAAAATTTATTAAATTCTATAAAATGTTTCAATCTTATAAAGTTAGATTTTCTTATTTATATTCATTTCTGTAAAATTTAACTAAAACCCTGAATTGTATTTTAGATTAATGTTTGCAAAAATCTTTGATTTATTGTTAACAGTCCTATATATAAATTTTTTGTTAGACATTTCAATTCATTTTATTCAATTATTTGAAAAACATTTTGTTAGTGTTTTAATAACACTAACTTAGATACTAAAATGGTTTTAAATGTGTGGAATTGTAGCTGCATTTGATATAAAGAATTCTCGTGAGTTAAGGGATCAGGTTTTAGAAATGTCAAGGAAAATTAGACATAGAGGGCCAGATTGGACTGGTATTTACAACTCAAAAAAAGCCATTTTATCTCACGAGAGACTTTCTATTGTAGATCCTAGATCGGGAAAACAACCACTTTACTCAAAAAATAAAGATTTAATATTAGCTGCTAATGGAGAAATTTACAACCATAAAGAGCTAAAAAATAAATTATCAATACACTATGATTTTACTACACAGTCTGACTGTGAAATAATTTTAGCATTATACACCGAAAAAGGAACAGCTTTTCTGAACGATCTTAATGGGATCTTTGCATTTGCATTGTACGATGAAAAAACAGAAAATTACTTAATAGCGAGAGATCATTTAGGAATTATTCCTCTTTACATGGGTTGGGATTCTGAAAAAAACTTTTTTATAGCCTCTGAATTAAAGGCTTTAGAAGGCTATTGCAAAGAAATAAAAATATTTCCACCGGGACATTATTTTTCAAGTACAAATAGTCAACTTACTAGTTGGTACGAATGCGAATGGGAAAAATATGATAATGTTAAAAATAAGTCTTCTAATATTTCCTTACTAAAACAAAGTTTATCAAATGCTGTTAAGAGACAACTTATGTCGGATGTTCCATATGGAGTTCTACTCTCAGGTGGATTAGATTCTTCCATTACTTCTGCAATTGCCAAATTATATTGTGAAAAAAGAGTAGAAACCAATGATCAAAAGAGTGCTTGGTGGCCTACTTTACACTCATTTGCAGTTGGTTTAAAAAATTCTCCAGACTTGTATGCTGCTAAAAACGCATCTAAACACATAGGCACAGTTCATCATGAAATAGTTTTCACAGTGCAAGAGGGATTAGACGCAATAAGAGATGTTATTTATCATTTAGAAACATATGATGTTACCACAATTAGAGCTTCAACTCCTATGTATTTAATGGCTAGAGTAATTAAATCAATGGGAATAAAAATGGTTATTTCTGGAGAAGGTGCAGACGAAATTTTCGGTGGATATTTATATTTTCATAAGGCTCCCAATGCTGAAGAATTTCATAATGAAACGGTGAGAAAATTAAAAAAGTTACACCAATATGATTGTCTTAGAGCAAATAAATCTTTAGCTGCTTGGGGAATAGAAGGAAGGGTCCCCTTTTTAGATAAAGAATTTTTAGATGTAGCTATGTCTTTAAATCCAAATGACAAAATGATATCAGATAAAAAAATTGAAAAATGGATATTAAGAAAAACTTTTGAAGAGCTTCTTCCTAAAGAAATTGCTTGGAGACAAAAAGAACAATTTTCTGATGGTGTAGGGTATAATTGGATAAATGAATTGAAAAAAATAGTAAATAAAGAGGTGAGTGATAATCTATACATTAATGCTCAAAAAAGATTTCCTATCAATACCCCCTTAAATAAAGAAGAGTTTTACTACAGAAATATTTTTGAATCCTTTTTTCCATCCAACTCAGCTGCTCAAACAGTTCCCTCTGTGCCATCTGTAGCTTGTAGTAGTGAAATTGCATTGAAATGGGACGCCTCTTTTTCTGGAAAGAATGATCCATCTGGCAGATCTGTTAACAGCCATCGAAATAATTATTCAAAAATATGAAGAAATACAGCCATATTGTTTCTAATAATCCCTCTCAACCTGCATCAATAGCCATGTTACATGCTATTGGTCTTTCTGATAAAGAATTGAACCAACCCTTCATTGGAATAGGGAGTACTGGTTATGAAGGTAATCCTTGTAATATGCATCTAAATGATTTATCTCTTCATATTAAACAATCAGTTAATAAGAATCAGTTAACAGGGCTTATTTTCAACACTATTGGAGTTAGTGACGGGATTTCGATGGGTACTGATGGTATGAGATATTCTTTACCATCTAGAGAGGTTATAGCAGACTCTATGGAAACAGTGGTTGGAGGAATGAGTTATGATGGTTTGGTTACAGTGGTAGGTTGTGATAAGAATATGCCTGGAGCACTTATGGCAATGTTAAGGTTAAATAGACCGAGTTTATTATCCTACGGCGGAACAATTAATTCTGGTAAACACAATAATAAAAAATTAGATATAGTATCAGCTTTTGAAGCATGGGGCGAAAAGGTTTCCGGTAAAATTAATGAAAAGGAATTTCAGTGTATTATAAAGAAAGCATGTCCTGGAGCAGGTGCTTGCGGTGGAATGTATACTGCCAATACTATGGCTTCTGCAATAGAAGTAATGGGCTTTTCTTTACCGAATAACTCATCTACACCAGCAGTATCAAATGAAAAAATTAATGATGTTAAAAGAATTGGAAAAGCTATAAAGAATCTTATAAAATTAGATTTAAAACCCATGGATATAATTTCTAAAAAATCTTTCGAAAATGCTATGGTTTTGATCACTGTTCTAGGAGGCTCAACCAATGCAGTTCTTCACTTATTAGCCATTGCACATACTGCAAAAATAGATTTTTCTTTAGATGATTTTCAAAGAATAAGCGATAATAGTCCTTATCTAGCAGATCTAAAACCAAGTGGAAAATACTTGATGGAAGATTTACATAAAATAGGAGGAACTAGCTCTGTAATTAAGTATTTAATTGAAAAAGAACTTATTGACGGTGATTGCATTACAATTACAGGTAAAACTTTAAATGAAAATCTTGTAAATACTTCACTTTTAAATACTAATCAAAATTTAATAAGACCTATTTCTAATCCTATTAAAAGAACTGGACATATAAGAATTCTTAGAGGAAATTTGGCCATAGAAGGAGCAGTTGCTAAAATCACTGGAAAGGAGGGTCTTACATTTAGAGGAGAAGCAAAAGTATTTAATTCTGAAAATGATGCCAATAATGGAATTAAAAACGGGTTGGTAACAAAAGGGAATGTAATAGTAATTAGATATGTCGGACCCAAAGGTGGGCCAGGAATGCCAGAAATGCTTAAACCTACAGCCTCTATAGTTGGTCTCGGATTAGGGAAAGATGTTGCTCTGATAACAGACGGTAGATTTTCTGGAGGTACTCACGGATTTGTTGTTGGGCATATCTCACCAGAAGCACAAGTTGGAGGACTTATTGCTTTAGTCGAAGATGGAGATTTCATTTCAATTGATGCCGATAAAAATACTATTTCACTAGAAGTTGATACTCAAATATTAGAAAGTAGAAAATTAAATTGGAAACAACCTGAATTAAAAGTGCAAAAAGGAATTTTATATAAATATTCTAAGAGTGTTACTTCTGCTTCTTTAGGTTGTATAACAGATTTGTAAAAAATGAAGATTCAAGGTTCTGAAGCGTTAATAAAGTGTCTTTTAGAAGAAGATGTTGATATTATTTATGGCTATCCTGGTGGTGCCATAATGCCAGTATATGATTCTCTATATTACTATCAAGAACAACTAAATCATATATTGGTAAGACATGAACAAGGAGCAACACATGCAGCTCAAGGTTATGCTCGATCTTCAGGAAAAGTAGGCGTAGCTATTGCTACATCTGGCCCAGGAGCAACTAATTTAATTACAGGCATAGCTGATGCACAAATTGATTCAACTCCTTTAGTATGTATTACAGGACAAGTAGCTTCCAATTTGCTAGGTTCAGATGCTTTTCAAGAAACTGATATTATTGGAATTTCAACACCAATTACCAAGTGGAATTATCAAATAACTAAAGCTTCAGAAATCCCTAAAATATTAGCTAAAGCATTTTTTATTGCTAAATCGGGAAGACCTGGACCAGTACTTATTGATATCACCAAAGATGCTCAATTTGAATTAATGGATTTTAGTTACTCAAAACATCAAAATTTAAGAAGTTATAATCCAGACCCAAAACCCCAACTTAATACGATAGATAATGCTGTAGAATTAATTAATTCTGCTAAAAAACCATTTATTGTATTTGGGCAAGGTGTAATTTTAGGAAATGCTGAGGTTGAATTCAAAAATTTTATAGAAAAATCAGGAATTCCTTCTGCTTGGACCATCTTAGGTCTTTCAGCCTTACCAACAGACCACTATTTAAACGTTGGAATGGTAGGCATGCATGGTAATTATGGTCCAAATGTTTTAACTAATGAATGTGATCTTTTATTAGCTATAGGTATGAGATTTGACGATAGAGTAACTGGAAATTTAGACTACTACGCAAAACAAGCTCAAATAATACATTTTGAAATAGATCCTGCAGAAATAGATAAGAATGTTATAGCAGATGTTGCTATTTTGGGAAATATTAAACAAACTCTCCCTAAAGTAACTCAAAAAATCAATAATAATAATCACAAAAAATGGTTAGGGAAATTTAGAGAATTAAATCAAATTGAGTACAGTAAAGTGATCAAAAATGATCTTTATCCATCCAAACAAAAATTATCAATGGGGGAGGTGATAAACGAAATTAATCTCGCTACAAATGGAGAAGCAATCATTGTTACTGATGTAGGACAACATCAAATGGTAGCTTGTAGATATTCTAAATTTAACCAATCTAAATCAAGTATAACTTCGGGAGGATTAGGGACTATGGGATTTGCATTACCTGCTGCAATTGGTGCTAAAATGGGGGCTCCTAGCAGAGAAGTGATTGCCATAATAGGGGATGGAGGATTTCAAATGACTATACAGGAATTAGGGACAATTTTTCAAACAGGAGTTCCTATAAAAATAGTGGTTTTAAATAACGACTTTTTAGGAATGGTAAGACAATGGCAGCAGTTGTTTTTTGATAGTAGATATGCATCTACTGAAATGATTAATCCAGATTTTGTAGCTATTGCAAAGGGCTATTTTATTGAATCTTCAAAAGTTTCTAAAAGAGAATATTTAAAAGAAAGAATCCATAAAATGGTAAAATCTACAAAGCCCTATTTTTTAGAAGTAATAGTAGAAAAAGAAGAAAATGTTTTTCCTATGATTCCAACTGGAGAATCAGTTTCCAATATAAGATTAAATTAAAATGAAGGATAAAGAAAAATATACGGTATCTATTTATGCAGAAAATAATATAGGTTTATTAAACAGAATTTCATCTATTTTTTTGAAAAGACACTTAAATATTGATAGTATTAACAGTTCCCCATCTGAAATAAATGATATATACAGATTTGTAATTGTTGTAACTGTAAAAGAAAATCTTATTAGAAAGGTAATTTCCCAAATCGAAAAACAAATTGAAGTAATAGCTGCATTTTATCATACAGATCAAGAAACTATTTTTCAAGAATATGCACTTTATAAAGTAAAATCAAAATCTCTATTTGAAGAAAGACATATTCAAAATATTATCAAAAATAGTCATGCAAAAATAGTAACTGTTTCACCCAAGTTTTTTGTAATTGAAAAAACAGGTTTTAGAGAAGATACCGAAAAGTTATATAACGACTTAGCTCCATATGGTTTATTACAATTTGTAAGATCTGGTAGAATTTCTGTAACTAAAGAACCTATGAAAATCACTGAAATTTTAAATAAAAGTTATATAAAATGAAAAATTATTTTAATCAGTTATCAGTAAGAGAACAGCAGATCGAATTAGGGAAGTGTAGATTAATGGAAAGTTCCGAATTCTCCGATGGAGTAAATGAACTAAAAGATAAAAATATTGTGATTGTAGGTTGTGGATCTCAAGGCCTTAACCAGGGCCTAAATATGAGAGATTCAGGACTAAATATTTCTTATGCATTAAGAAATTCTGCAATTAGTGAAAAAAGAGCATCTTATCAAAATTCGATGGATAATAATTTCAAGGTAGGTAACTATAGTCAAATGATTCCATCAGCTGATTTAGTAATTAATTTGACACCTGACAAAAACCATTCTTCTGTAGTTGAGCAAGTAGTTCCATTAATGAAGGAAAATGCTATTTTTTCTTACTCTCACGGGTTTAATATAGTCGAGGAAGGAATAATAATTAGAGAAGATATTACAGTTATAATGGTTGCTCCAAAATGTCCTGGTAGTGAAGTTAGAGAAGAATATAATAGAGGATTTGGTGTTCCAACTCTAATTGCTGTACATTCTAAAAATGATCCACTTTCTAAAGGTTTAGATTACGCTAAAGCTTATGCAGTTGCTATCGGCGGCCATAGGGCTGGTGTATTACAATCTTCTTTTATTGCTGAAGTGAAATCAGATTTAATGGGAGAACAAACTATTTTATGTGGTGTCTTACAAACAGGATCAATTTTATGTTTTAATAAAATGATTGAATTAGGGATATCGTCATCTTATGCATCTAAATTAATTCAATATGGATGGGAAACAATTACAGAAGCTTTAAAACATGGCGGTATTACCAATATGATGGATAGATTATCTAACGCTGCTAAAATAGAGTCTTTTAAGCTTTCTGAAGAACTAAAAACTATTATGAAGCCCTTATTTCACAAACACATGGATGATATTTTATCTGGTGAATTCTCGAAAAAAATGATGGAAGATTGGGATAATAATGATCAAAATTTATTAGAATGGAGAAGCCAAACTGCAGAAACTGCTTTTGAAAAATCTAAGGCAACAGAGATTGAGATATCTGAGCAAGAATATTTTGATCATGGATTGCTTTTAGTTTCATTTGTTAAAGCTGGAGTGGAATTAGCCTATGAGACCATGATTGATGCAGGTATTAAAGATGCTTCTGCTTATTATGAATCTTTACACGAAACCCCTTTGATTGCAAATACAATAGCCAGAAAGAAACTGCATGAAATGAATAGAGTTATTTCTGACACAGCTGAATATGGATGTTATCTTTTTGATCAGGTATGTAAACCATTGCTAAATAATTTTTTCAAAAAAATAAATAAAAATCAAATTGGTAATTGTTATGAATCTAAAAATCAATTAGACAATCAAGAACTCATTAAAATAAATGAATCTATTAGAACTCATCCTATAGAATTGATTGGTAAATCTCTCAGAAATTCTATGATTAATATGAAAAAAATAATAAAGTGAAATGTGATTTAGTAGATTTAAATAAAATCAAACTTACAGGTTAAAAAGAGAAAACTTGCAAGAAGTGAGATCATTTAAGATTCGAGTTGCAAATTATTAAATAGCTTTATTAGAAAATGAGCAAAGGAAAAAAAGGGTTGTTTGCTCAAGTGCAGGAAACCATGCTCAAGGTTTTGCAAAAGCTAGTTTTGACTTTAAAATTAAAGACACTATATGAGTTAAAATACCTAATGATTTTGAAGATTTAAACGAAAATATGAAAGTATAAAGTTTTTTTAGTGATATTTAATTATTATACAATACATAAAACAAATAATAATTTAATAGTTTCTATCCAATAATTTTATTCAATCTTCTTCTTTCTTTTTTAGTAGGTCTTCCTTTATTTCCAGTTTTTTTATTTTGTTTTAATATTAGTTCGTATTGGTGAAGTTTTTCCAAATCTTTCTTACTAGTGATCTCTTTTATATAGTCGAACAATATTGCTGCTCCCACTCTAGATTTAGGAAAATCTATAACTTCAAAAGTTCTCCAAATCGGTAATTGTTTTATAGAAATAATATTCTTTTTTTTTAAAGATTTACTTGCTTTGACTGGCTCATTATTTAATAAAACCTTTCCCTCACTACAAGACTTACTAGCTATAGTTCTTGTTTTATAAATTCTAACAGACCATATATATTTATCGATTCTCAAAAAAAATTAGTTCAGATTTCCTTTATAATTAGTTCCCACTTTCATATACAAATCAAAGCCCACAACTGTTATAAAACAACAAATCCTTATCCATATAAGTGTTATTAATAAACCCCCAATGGAACCATATATCTTATTGTAATTTGAAAAATTTTCAAAAAAATAGGATAAACTTAAAGTAGACAATATTATTACAATAACTGTAGCTAAAGTACCTGCATTAATAAATTTAATTTTTAGTTTATCCGATTGAGCATATCTGAAAATAAGACTAATAGCAAGAATTAAAAAATAAAAAGTTAAGATCCATTTTATGAAAATAAATATGAAAGTAATTAGCGTATTTTCATTATTAGGATTTATAAAATGAATGATTTTTTCTGCGCTAAAACTTAATATTACTATGCTTATAATTAATATGGAAAATTTAAAAAATAATGCAATTGCTAATAATCTTTTTTTAAATGTTTTATGTTCTTTTTCAATTAGGTGAGAATTATTTAAAATATCAATTAATGTATTTAATGCATTAGATGAATAATAGATAGATAAAATTATACCTACACTTAAAAGGCCATAATATTTTTGGTTTATAAGGTTATGTAAAGTGATTTCAAAAAGCTGATAAGCATTAATTGGAATAATAACCTTAATTTCAGAAAGTAAAATATTTTGAAAGTTAGGAATTGGTATGATTGGTAAAAGTGTGATTAAAAAAATAATTGCTGGAAAAATAGCTAAAAAAAAGTCAAAAGCGATAGCAGAACTTTTGATTGTATAATTACTATTTTTAATACTCGATTTAAAAAAAATAAATAAATCTTTGATACTTAAATTATTAAAACCTATTGGTTTTATGTTTCCAAGCTTCGATAAAAATGTAATCCCAAAATTAGTTTTGTTCATGGATCATCTTTAGTAAAGTTATCAATAGTATTTTTTTAAAATTTTATAAGTCTTATGGACAATCCACCAGATTTATCAAATACATAGTGATTCATTGTTGAATTTTGATCGTAATGAAGAGGTCTTGAATGTGCGTAATATTGATATGCTTCTTCAAAACTCCACCATCTGCCCATTTCAGAAAAGTACTCAAAGCTACCGTTAGCATTTCTTATTCCTCCGGGTAAACCATTAAATCCACTTTCATTAGTAGCTCCTGTATTTGGTGACTTCCAATAATTCAAAGTGTTATCTTTCATTTTTCCACCCGCTAAATTTGCATTTCCTAAATAATTGATTAAAGTATTCCAATCGTCTTCATAGGGAATTCTCCAGCCTTGAGGACATATCTTACAAGGGAAGGAGTCGTAATATAATGTGTCAATAACAATATTATCATTATTGGTTATTAATTTTTCAACTTTAATAGTGTCCCCAATTAATGAATGAAAATTATATAATTTTCCATATACTTCTTCATTTAAGGCATTATTATCGTAATGGCACCACGCACCTACGGAAGTGTTACTCCAAGATACTTCGGACATGGAATTTGGTATATTCACTCCATTGGAATAGGTACTTGTTCTAAGGTTCATTGTAGTCCATTCTTGGTTATTTCCTAAAATTATACTTGGGTAGAAATTACCATCAATATCCGTGACTCCCGAACCTTGTGTAAAAGATATTTCTTCATCAGAGTTGGAGGACTTTTTACAAGAAATTAATACTAAAAATAAAATAAGTATTGCAAATTGAAATCTCAAAATTTATTTTTAAATAAATAACTAAATCCTATTGAACCAAAATACATATCGTTCTGAATTCCCTTACCAAAATAGGTGTCAAGCTGCATCACTTCAGAAAGTTGATAGGAACATCCAAAATCGAAGTTTATTTGGTAGGTAAAGTCTATATTATTGTATTTCCAATCTCCGTAAAGTTCTAAAAAACCTGAAAATTTACTTCCAAAACTATTACTTAAAAACAATGAATAATTTAAGGTTTTATAGTAAAAGTTACTAGCTGATTGGTAACCTAAAGTATATCCTAAACTAAGATTTTCAGTAATAGAATTGGCCCCAACAATTTTAGTCATTATTTCTAGTGTGTTATTTTCAATTGAAGCCATTGACAGAAAAGCTAATTGAAAGTTTTCTTCTCTAATAAGTTGAAGTTTAGTTCCAAAATTAATAGATCCTTTAGAAAAGGTATTTTCATCTAAAGAAAATAACAAATCGGAAGAAAATCTTAATTCTAATTTATCCAAAAGCCCATATCTAAGTAATAAATTAGGTAAACTAGAGGGTTGTACAATGCCATTTTCATGCAAATACAAAAGCCCAGACTCTATCTGAAAGCATTTGTGATATAATGAATAGGAATTGTCAGTTTGGGCACTTGGTCTGTCTGTTGCTATTACTTGTGCATTAACATAACTGATAGTTAGAAAAAAAATAACTAAAAATCTTATCATCATTGTAGTATTAATTATTTGTTAATCTACTTATAATTTTTTTTTGTTTGGGGAATTTTTCAATCAAAAATTTTCTGCTGGGCATTTCAAAGTCATTAAAATCAAACCCTGGACTGACGGTGCAGCCACATAATGAAAAACCTTTTTTATCTTTTAATTCAGATGCAAACCAAGTATTTGCAGGTATAACATATTGAAAATATTCTCCATTATTAATTTTATTTCCAATGGTTATTAAATTGTACTCTCCTTCTTTATTTATCATATGAATTAATATAGATGCACCCATATAAAAATGCCACATTTCATCTTGTCTTATTTTATGAAATGCTGAAAATTGCTGATTTTCCAGCATGAAATATATTCCAGTAGAATAATTTCTACTTCCTTTTGCTCCTTCCCAAAGTTCGGAATTAATAATAGATTGCTTGCTTCTGTAAGTTTCTTTGAAATAACCTCCTTCAGGGTGGGGAGTTAAATTTAAATAATCAATGATCTCTTTACTATTTAATTTCATCAATTAAATTTATGGTTAAAATATTTTATTGTTATTTCCCCTTTAGATATTTCATTTACTTTTTCCATTTCATCACTGTAGCTTTCCAAATCACCAGTTAATAAAGCTGGCATTTTTTGATTTTTAACATCGAAGGTCATTTTTATTTTAGATGGGATATTATAGGGTATATTATCATAAGTAAATGAAGCAGTATAACTGCCTTTATCTTTAGTTATGATAATCATTTTGGCGATTAAATTATTTTTATTAACCCAAAATTGTCCAGTAACTATATCTGCATTTATATCCATAGGTATAACCTTTATAATTTCACTATTATTTTCTTCTCCCATAGAAACAGCAATAAAATCAGAACTAAATAAATCTGCTGAAATACCACCCATTTCTTTTTTAGGAAGAAAAGCGAAGCCTTTTATTTTGTAATCAATCTCATTTGGACTTAAGAAAGTCATTTTACCTGATCTTTCTTTTATGTTTATAAAACTTACATCAATATTTATTTTAATATCGCACTCATAAGCGGGAACACTTTCTAATTTTTTTTTAACCATCAAAATTTTATTTTTTGCTAGTTCAGATTGAGCGTATTGATTAAAAGGAATCAGTATTAAATAGGTATATATAATAAGTCTCATGTAAGAATATCTTTCCTGTTAAAATAATATATTCCAACACAGTTAAAAATAAAAATATAAGCCAATTGTACAATAATTGATTGCTTTATTTTATATACTTCAATGTTAAAATCGAAAAAATATTGCCATTTCACAAAATGACTGGTAAAAATATATGGAATAACATCTTTAAAAAGAGGGGCTCCAAGAGTAAATATAATATTAAGACAAATAATAATAGCAATCGTTCCAACTATTGGTCCAATAGCATTATTAACAAAACACGATATCATCATAGATAATGAAGCAACAACTATCATAGAAAGACCCCCTAAACAAAATGCTAGAATAAATCTCCATACCACGTCATTACCGCTAATTACTGTTACACCTCTTCTAAGAACTATTAAATCACCTCCTCCAAACAAAAAATATCCCAATACATAAGTCATTAATGCTAAAAATACAATAAGAGACAAAGCATATATGAAACCGCTTAAAGATTTAGCTAAATATATTTGAGTTCTAGAATACGGTCTTTGTAATATCAATCTTAAAGTGCCAGAACTAGCTTCTCCCGCTATAGAATCTCCGGTGACTAGGCAAACTAATATGGGGATTTGTATAATTAAACTATTTAAAAGAATATAGGTCATTAAATTGGTGTTGATTATCTTGCCCTCTAATCTGAAATCATTCTCTAAATTTTGAATGGCGAGAGCAATCATCTCTTCACCTTCAAAATACATAGCTAATTGCATTATTCCAACAGTTAGGAATATGGCTAAAAAACCAATGTAAGTTCTTGGTCTTCTAATAATTTTACTTAACTCTATTAAGATTAGTTGAATCATGTCGTTAATCCTAAAAAAAGTTCTTCAAGGGTTCGCATTTGTTTTACTTCAGAAAATGTAATTTTTTTGCTTACTATTTTTTCAATAACATTTGATATTTTTTCTTCATTTATTAGTGCAATAATATTATTACTTCTAACTTCATAGGAAATGCCTTCTAGAGAAAAAAATTGGGATAATTGCTTTAACGAATTAGTTTTAAAACTTACTTTTAATAATTCTTTTTCCATTAAATTTTTAACATTTCCTTCTAAAATTTTAACTCCTTTATTGATTACTACCATCCTGTTAGCTATTTTTTCTATTTCGCTGAGAATATGACTTGATATAATAATGGTAATTTGCATCTCTTTGTTGATTCTCAAAATCAGATCCCTCATATCTGCTTGTCCTTGCGGATCCAACCCATTGGATGGTTCATCTAGTATTATTAAAGAAGGTTGGTGGAGTAGGGTTTGTGCAATTCCTAACCGTTGTTTCATACCTTGAGAATACCCACCAACTTTTTGGTTTCTTTTGTCCCATAAATTTACTTCATTTAGAACTTCAAAAATTCTATTTTCATTCTTTAGTTTAGACATCTTAAATAAAATTTTAAGATTTTCTAAAGCAGTAAGATTTTTATAAAAGTCAGGCTTTTCAATTAATGCTCCTATGTCATTTAGAAAATTTCGATTGGTTCCTTCTATATTCTTTTCTTTAATTAAAATACTTCCTTTTTCTGGCTTAATTAAACCTAAAACCATTCTAAGCGTTGTACTTTTTCCTGCTCCGTTTGGACCTAAAAACCCATAAATGTCTCCTTTATTTACATGAAGACTTATATCATCAACTGCTTTGAAAGAACCAAAAGACTTGTGTAAGTTCTGTATTTCTAAAATTTTTTCAGATAACACGATGTAAAAGTAGTAAATTGTTTAACTTATTAGCTATAAAATTAAACAAAATTAAGATTTACATTTATAACTGCAATATTTTACATCTAACCAGTTGTTTTTCCATTTTTTTCTCCAAGAAAAAGGTTTATTACAGGTTTTACATATTTTAAATGGCAACTTTTCTTTGTGTCCCTTCAATTTTAAAATTCTGGTAATTCTTTCACTCTTGCGTAGGGGTAGGAATCAATTTTAGTGAGTTTATAATAACTGTTTAACCCACCAATACCACTACTTTTTAAAGTTTCTAAATTTATATATCCTTCTTTACTTATCGCATTTTCTTG
>MDSV01001943.1_pt1 | contig 13853 bp, 7 predicted proteins | sample 810851 | NCBI WGS metagenome assembly MDSV01 (sample SAMN05326640, study PRJNA326480) | marine metagenome | isolation source: seawater | place: Atlantic Ocean: North East | collected 2012 | reverse complement strand
GCTCGTGACCGGCGCGTCCAGCGGCATCGGCCGCGCCACCGCCGAGCGGCTCGCCGAGCTGGGATGCCGCCTGGTGGTCGCCGCGCGCCGCGCGGACCGTCTCGAGGAGCTCGCCTCCGAGCTCCAGAGCAAGTACGGCGCGAAGGTGCACTGCGCGGTGCTCGACGTCACGGACACCGACGCCGTGCTCGCCCTCCCTGCGTCCCTTCCCGCGGCGTTCGCGGACGTGTCCATCCTGATCAACAACGCCGGCGGCGCGCTCGGCACGGCGAAGGTCACGGAGAACGACATGGCGGACGTCACGACGATGCTGGATGCGAACGTCCGGGGCGTGGTCGCGGCGACGCGTGCGTTTTCGCCCGGGATGGTGTCGCGCGAAGAGGGGCACATCGTCAACATCTCCTCCATCGCCGGCGTGGAGTGGTACGGCGGCGGGAGCGTGTACTGCGCGACGAAAGCCGCGATCAACGCGTTCACATACAGCGCGCGTAAGGATCTGCACGACACCCCCGTGCGAGTCACGTCCATCTCCCCCGGGTTCGTGAACACGGAGTTCGCGACGGTTCGGTTCAAGGGCGACGCCGCGAAAGCCGACGGCGTGTACAGGGGCATGAAGTTCGGCGGCCCGCTCCTCGCCGAGGACATCGCAGACAACATCGTGTACGCGCTGACCCGGCCGGGGCGGGTGCAGATCTGTGACGTGCTGGTGTACCCGACCAGCCAGGCGAGTGCCAGGGACATCGCCAGGGAGTAGACGGGGGGCGAGTGGAATACCGCGACAAGCGGACAAAAAAACTCGATAAAATTTCTCGTCGCGTGTCCTGGTGTCGCTGAGCAGGCGTTTCGTCGAGACGCGTCCAAAGAAAAGCCACGACACGAACCGGCTCTCGAAGGCGCGAGCCGTCACTCCGAGCCGCCCGTCAGTATGCGCACGGAGACCCCGGAAGTAGCCGCCGCGGCCGACGTCGAAGCCGAGGTGGGCGCGGGCGACGCGAGGGAGGACGCGAGCGAGACGCGCCGAGGGGACCGAGAGTCGAAAAAAAACGGCGACGGGTCCGACGCCGGGTCGCTCGCCGCGAGGGCTCCCGCGGTCGGTTCGGGGGACGATGTCGTGCTCCTCGGGTGCGCGTGCTCGCAGCCGTGCCACCGCGCGTGCATGGAGGCGTGGACGAGGACCAAGGGCGACCGAACCTGCGAGCTGTGCCACGAGCAGATGTTGGCTCTCCCTGCTCCGCCACCTCGGCGAGACGGCGACGCGGCAGAACCCTCGAGAGAGCCTCGAGAGATGGCGGTATTCGTGCAGCACGGCGACGACGAGGAGGGCGGACACGTCATCTTCGCGCTCGCCGACCCCGGGGACGACCTCGTCGATTCCACTGGACAACCCCGCGGAACTGCGCGCGTGTTCTTCCGGCGCTTCCGCGGCGACTTCCGCGGCGGCGGCGAAACTTCCGCCGACGACGGGCGCCGCGCTCGGCGGTGCTCCGAGTGCGTCTCGCTCGTGGCGTTCGCGGCGGTGTTCGTGCTGGTGTTCGGCGGCCCGGGGCTGGTGCTCGCGGGGATCTACGTGATGTGGTTCCTGTGGCTGCGAGCGGTGACGGGGTAGGCAAAGACGCGGATCGAAAGCGAACGAGCGAACGCGAACGACGAACGTCGGACGGCGAACGACGAACCAAAGACGTCAGTCATCAGTGGCTACGCGAGGAGTCTACGCACTGCCCGGTTTATCAAAACGCGTCCGCGGCGGTCCCGCCGCCGCCGCGCCCGTCTTCCCCCCCGTCGTCGCCCCCCCAGACGGTGGAGTTCCCGTTATCGAACCTGTTCGCGCGGTCGTCAGAAGGCTCGTCCGCATCCCCGCTCGAACCGAGCGTGTGCACGTTCCCACGCGCGCCGCCGCCGCCGCCGCGAGGGCGCGAGCCGGAGCCGACCGCCGGCTTCGAAGGCGTCGAAGTCGCCGCGACGCCGCGCGTCGCCGCCGCCCACGCGGCGTCCTGCGTGCCGAACGCCGCCGCCGCTCGTGCCCCCTCGCCGATCCCGAGGAACATCGCGAGCGTCGCCCAGACGCGACGGAGCAGCTCCAGGAGCGCGGCGACCACGCCTCCCGCGGCGCGCGCCGCGTTCGTCATCGTCATCGTTTGTTTTCGGGGTTTCTCGTTCGCGTCGCCTCTTCTCGCGAGCGGCCGGATGACCAGCAAGGACGGTCGGCCACCCAGACCGAGGGACTCCAGCGTCTGCGCGTCGATCGCGCGCGCGTCTCCCTCCTCCCCGCCGTCCAGCCGTTCGCGAGGCCAAGTGTTCCAGATCTCAAACGGCGCCTCGTTCGCGACGTGCGGCTCGTTTGCGACGATGCACGCGCGCGCGTCGCCGAGCGTCGCGCCCGCGGGTAACTCGCCAAAAATCGTCGACCCGTCCGCCAGAGTCACGCGCAAGGCGATGGGAGACGGCGTTCGCGGTCTCGCCACGGGAACCTCTCCTTTCGCCGAAAGAGACGCCGTCTTAACGAGCGTCTTCTTTTTCGAAACCGCTTTCGCGTTCGCGTTCGTCGCGCGTTCATCCGCGTCGGCGCGCGTCTCGCGTGACGGATCGGTCGCCGGATCCGAAGCGGACGCGCTCGGCGCCGTCGCCCCCGGCGTCGTCGACATCGTCCGCGCCGACGGCGTCGTCTCCGTCTTCGCATCGCTCCCGGCGCCAGTCGCGGCGGCCATCCTCGCGAGCGCCGCCATCGCGGCGGCGGCCATCGCCTTTTGGAACGCCGCGCGCGTCGCCCGCAGGACATCGCGAGTCGCCTCCACGTTCGTCCCCACGCCCTGCTCTGCTGCGTCGCCGTCGCCCGACGCGAACAGCACGCTCCCGTCGTTGGGGTTGAGCGCCACCACCGAGGGCACGCGCGAGGCGTGCGTGGGGTAGATCTGCGCGAAGTTCCGGTGCGCCGCGGTCGACGCCTCTATACAGACGGCGACCCAGTGATTATCGACCTCGCCGCGCACGTCGTCGTCCGCCCAGACCGCGTCCAGCGAGGCGCTGTCCCCGCCGGGGTGAAGCGCGACGAGCAGAGGGCGCGCGCTCGCACGCGCGCCCTGGATCGCCGACGCCACGTCGCCGACGTGGAACGCCGAGGAAGACGACATCGCCCAGACCTGGAGTCCTGCAGGCACAGGGCGCCCCGCGGTGTAGCCCCGTCGGGGCGAACGATGATCAGATCAGCGTCGACGCGGAACTGCGGAACTGCCGAAAAAAATTGCCACTCTTTTTCGCACGAAAAACGCCTGATTCGCAATGTCAACTCCGGTCGCGCTGTACCGCACGTCCTCCGGTCGCGTGACCGTGGTTCCGAGGAAGAGCTTCGAGGTCGTGTCGCGATACACGTCGAGCTACCAGGCGAGCGTTTTCGACGACCAAACGTTCGTTCCCCAGCCGCCGTGTCACCCGTACCTCCATTTGACGAAACGCGCTCCGCGCGACGCCAAGCAGATAAAAGTTGACCGGCGCTCCCGCTCGCCCGGGCCGCGGCGACCGCGAGACCCGCCGCGAGCGGACGGGCTCGAGAACCAAGCGTGAACGCGCGGAGATGGGTCCGTCGTTATCGAACGCGCGTCTCGCTCGTGCCGCGGCCTTCTCGGAGAGGCGTGCAAAATTTGCGGTGACATCGTCCACATGCGGTTTCGTTCTGTGTTTTTTTTCCCCGGACTCGTCAGCAGGTCAGCCCATGCGTTTTTTTCTTAGACTGGGATGCTGTTCCGTGCGTTTTTGACCAGGTTACGGGACCAAGTCGGTGGCTGACCTGGTTCATGAACCAAGACTTTCTAGAAATCGACAAACAACAACGTGGGATGTCACGATTCGAGCCCCCCGACCGACTCAAACGCCCGCGCGCGCGTCTCCCTGTGTACATACGGGCGGCCGATACCCCCCGGTGCCCTCCACGTCCCGCGCGCTCGTCGGTGCCGAAGCGGACCGACGATTGCCCCCGCGCCGCGCGGGAGACGCGCGTGATCGGGCCGCGCCCCTTATCGTGGGGCTTTTCGGGTGTTTGTCGTACAGGCGCGCGCGACAACACGTCGATGTCCGTCACGGGCGGGTACGCGACGATGTCCCGCTTCGGCGGCGGGCTGACTGCCGTCCCCGGAACGTCCACGCTCGACCCGCACGAGCGCGCGCGGCTCACGCACCGCGCGATGGCGGTCGACACGTCGCACCTCCCGAACGATTGCGGCCCGATGTCCGCGTTCGGGAAGCAACTCGAGAGCACCAAAAAAAACGAGCCTTCGTTTTTTTTCGGGCGGACGACGCGAGCCGAGCGCGCGCGGGCGTGCAACTTCGACGAGCGGAGCATGAAAGAGGCGCTGCAGATCATCGAGGCGGATCACTACGCGCGCACGGAACGCGTCGTCCCGCCCCCCGGCGCGTACGAGAGCGAAGCCGCGTGGGACGCCACCGGCGCCGTCGGCGACTCGTGGTCTCGAGACGGACGCCTCGCCACGGGTTTGCTCGCGCGCGACTCCGCGGGACGCGGCGGTTTGACGCGCTCGACCCGGTTCCCGAAGAAGCACGCGCACGATTTCGGCAAGGCAGTCGGCAGGGAAAACGTCGAGGGTCTCGGTCGCGAAACGCAGACGTTCTCGGGAAACCTCGCGGCGCGGAGAGAGCGGCGTTTCGGCGTCGACGCCGAGCGATTCGCGACGGCGGACGTCTCTTCGTTCGGCAGGCAAGTCGCGCGCCGGAGCTCGACGTTCCCGCACGCCGACTTCGCCACGACGCTCTCGCGGCGGACGCGCGACGGGAACGACGCCAGGCGGCGCCACGGCGGCGCGCTGGAGGCGCTCGCGCGGGGGCAGGACGCGCCCCCGGCGACCAAAACTGCGGTGGTGCTCTCGTCGATGGGCGCGCAAGCGCTGAGCACGCGCGCGACGGCGGCCTCGCTCTCCTGGGGGCGGTCGCCTCGGTCGCCTCGGTCGCCGGCGGCCACGTCCTCGGCGGCGAGGGAGCTGGAGGCGCGCCGGGGGCCGGGCATGTACCATCGCGTGGAGGACTTCAGGGACACGCTGCGCGAGATGCGCGAGACCCGGCGGATCGCGAGGACCGTGCGCCTCGGAGGGACGTACGAGTCCGCGTACGAGAAGCGGCGGATGCTTTCGTCGACGCTGCCTTCCGTGTCACCGCGCGGGTTCGGCACCGAACGCGCGCTCGACTCGCGCCTGACGAGCTCCGTGGGGATGCTCGGGACGTCCCCGGGGACGTTCCGCGCGTCCCCCACGTCGACGCTCAAGCACTGGGCGCGGGGCGCGCCCGCGGGGACGGGGACGCGGGGACGGCGCGAGCCCCGCTTTTTCCCGCAGACGAACGCGGAGCTGCGCGATGCGTACGCCAGGGAGCGGGACATGGGGGGAAGGCACCCGGATGGTTCGAAGCGTCGGCTGTGGGCGTGAGGATTGTCGGTATTCTGGGTGTGACGGTGACTGTTTGACTGCGCGAACGCGAGCGGAAAGCCCGCCGCGAGAGCTGTGCTTTTGTTTTGTGAATCTTCAAGAAAACGACGAGCAACACGAGTTCGCCGAAGCAAAAGCCTCTTCTGGGAAAGAAATGACTTGTGATGTCACACTCCTTGGCGCCCGAGGTTAAATGCCGTTCAACAAGAAACCGAAATCTGTGGCTGCCACCGGGGCTGGGGCTGCCGCCGAGGCTGTCACCGAGAACACGGCTCCGGCCGAGAACACGGCTCCGGCCGAGACTCCCGAGTCGTCCCTCGATGAGGGCATGTCGTTCTGGCGCCAACTCGGGGCGTTCGTGGCCTTCGTGATCATCATCGTGCCCGTGCTGGTAATCGCCGTTTCCTTTTTCTTCGGGGTGATCCTCGCCGAGGTGGAGGGGTGGAAGGTCATGGACGGCTTCTACTACGTGACGTCCATGCTGTGCGGCCTCCCCGCACCCTTGACGGACGTCGAGCCGGATTCCACGGAAGGGAAAATCATGGATATCATCATCGCCATCTGGGCGCTCGCGGTCGCGGGTACTGTCATCGGTGTGGTCGGCGGAATGTCGTTCGTCAACGTGTTCATCGAGACCGCGGAAGGGGCGTTTGCCAAGAAGAAGAAGAAGGTCGACCCCGACGACGAACAGTTCGAGGAGATGACCTCGGGGTCGGAGACCGCCGCGCTAGGCAACCGAGTCGCCGCGCTGGAGCTCGCGATGCGCAAGCAGAACGACGTGCTCCAGAAGATCCTCGCCGCGACCGCGGCCAAGTGAGCCCGGCGAGGAGAACACGCGAAATCGGTCTTCTCGTGCGAGCGAAGAGAAGAGTCTCGAAACGCCGTACGTTTTGGCGCGCGTCGACGGCTGATGAATGTGAATTATTTCGCGCCCGAGGAGCAGAGGAGGCGCTCGCGTCCGAGGAGCGGAAGCGCGTCGTAAAGTGCTCGATCTTCATCGTCGGTTTCGTTCGGGCGGTCTTCGGATCACAACTCACTCATCGACGAGCGCCTCGCGACCGGCGAGAGCCGGTCGCGAAGGCGACGGCGGCGCCGAAAAAACGCGCGAGAGCGCGTCATCACTTCCCGCCTCGCCCGCGGCCGCCCGGGCGTCGGCTCTTCTTCGCCTTGGCGAGTTCCTCGTCCAGCACGGCGTCCAGCTCGTCTTTCGGCGGCGCGGGCTTGGGCGCCGGCGACGTCCCCGGGGACGGCTTGGGCGCGGGGATGCCGGGCGCCACGGGTGTGGCCATCTTGGGGTGCGGGATATCGTGCTTCTCCGCGTGCTTCTCCGCGCCTCCGGCTTTGCCTCCCGCGCGCGCCTCCTTCCCGCCGGAGGCGCGCTCCTTACCCTTCCCCCTCCCGGCCTTCCCGGCGGCTCTCTCGAGCTCCTCGTCGAGCGCGCGCCACTCGTCCCCGGGGGGGGCGGGGGGCGCGCCGTGCTTCTTCTCGCCCTTGGAGGCGTCCCTGGGGGCGCCGGCGCCCTTGCCGCCCTTCCCGGGCTTGGCCGCCGGGGCGCCGGCCGCGGGCTTGGGGTGCGGGAGCTCCGCGGCGGGCTTGGGGGAGGGCACGGCGTGCTTCGCCGGCGGCTTCCCGGGGGGAGGTTTCGGCCCGGCGCCGCCGGCGGGCGCCGGGAGCGGCGAAGGCGTTCCCTCCAAACGCGAAAACACGCCTCCGGAGGGAACGGGCGAGCCTGAGCCTGAAGTCAGAAGCTTTTCGGCGGCTTCCGCGGGCCCGTTTCCTTTTTTGTCGCGACGGTCCGTCTTGGACGCCTTGGCCGACGGACCCTTCGCCGGTGCCGGCGCCGGCTTGGTGTCGCGCCGGTGGTCCTCCTTGCTCGGGCGGATCACCACCTTGGGCACGACGCGCGGGCGCGCGGCGTGCGCGGCGGAGAGGTCGTCCGCGCGCGGGCGCGGCTTCTCCTCCAGCGAGCGGCGGCGGTCGGAGAACTCCCCGCTGCGCCGCCCGCCGACTCGGGGCGCCTCCTCCGCGTGCGTCGCGTGCGGTTTTTTCTCCCAGCGGTCGCGGTCCGGCCCCTTTGGCGGCTCCGTCCGCGGACCGTCCCCGCGGCCGCCGCGGCCGCCCTTGTCACCCGAGCCCCGCGCCGTGCTCTTGTCCCCCCTGCCCGGAACGGCCGCTCCCCCGCCGCCCGCGGCGGCGAGGCTCGCCGCGCGCGTCTCACTCGGCGCGCCGCCGAGCTTGGCCGCCACCGCCTCGCGCACGCGCGCGATGCCCTCGGCTGTCTCCACGGCGTTCCGGGTGACCTCCCCCCCCGCGAGCACCTCCAGCGCGGCGGCGAGCAGCTTGACGGCCGCGGTGTGCATCTGCTCGGCGATGAACGCGCCGGTCGAGCCCGCGGCGGCGCCGCCGGGCGTTGCGACGCCGTGCGCGAGCAGGTGGCGCAGCGGCGCGAGGACGCCCCCGACCACCGCGCGCGCGTCTTCTTCCGAACGCGGCGCGCCGGCTTTCGACGGCGACGCGACGACCGCGAAGGCGGCCCTGGCGTTGGGCGCCAGCCTCCCCTCCGCGAACGGGGGCTCGCTCAGCGCGTTGAGCATCTCGCGACACGCCGAGGGCGCGAACGGCGCGGGAGGCGGCCCCACGTCCGCCGTCGCGTGGAACGTCGCCAGCGAAACGCGCGCCAGGCGCCACGCCGCATCCTCCTCGCGCGCGAGCGCGGCGGCGCGCTGCGCGTCGCGCGAAAGGTACACAACCTCCGCCGGCGTCGCGTTCGCGTTCGGCTCGGTCGATTTTGACCGATCGGCCCGATCAGCCTTCGGACGCTCGCCCCGCGCCGGCTCGCCCCGCGCCGCGCGCTCAGCCTCCTGCAGCCGCATCTGCTCCCTGTGCCAGTCGTGCGGGTTCTCGGGCTCGCGACGGCGGCCGCGCGCATCCTCCCTGGCTGGCGGATTTCTGGAGGGGGCCGGGCCGCGATCGGGCGGCCCGCCGCGATGGGCGGGCGCCTCCGGGCGACGCCACGCGTTTCCCCCGACGTCGCCCAGGCGAGAAAACACGGAGCCTCGCGGCTCGGCGCCGCCCCGGTCGTCGCGCGGCTTGAACGCCGCGGGCGGTTTCTCTCGCTTGGGCGAGTCGGGGACGGGGAGGTTGGCCCACGCGGGATCTAACGGCGGGAGCTCGTCTTCGTCGTCGTCCGCCCAACCCATGTTAGACAGCGGAGGCAACGCGTTGTCATCCTCATCCGCGCCCCAATCCTGCTTCGCCGGCTGCGCGTCCGCGGCGCCGGCGGCTTCGTCCTCCGCGGCCATCGGAACCGGGGTCCGGATCGATCGGGCACTTCGCACGAATGTTTGCGCGCGGAGATTCTTCGAATCGGGCCGCGGGGTGGGGGGTGCGCACGAACTGCGGGTCGATCCTACGCGCCTCACCAAACGTACATGCGCGGCCCTCGCCGATCGGTGCTCTTCGCGATAGGCGCGGAAACCTCTAGATCGCAGAAGGTTCTGCGCGTCGTGTGTGCCGCGTCGAGCGGGGGACGCACCAAGTTTCTCTGCTCTCCCGAAGCGCCGCTGTGGGCCGCCGCGTCACACTCTCACGCACACAAGATTTTTGTAGCGTATCTCGGTCGAATGCCTTTCAACGAACCCGAGACTGCTTTCGAGTTTTCGGTGGAGGGCGGTCCGACGAAAGGGCCGACCGATCAACGTAAAAAAACGAGATTCGCTGACTCACCGGTTCGCCACGCGGCAGGTCCTAAGGTGAAAAGCTTTTTACAGAGCGCATCGCACGCGCGCTCGGTTCTCGGAACACCGCGGCTCACTTGACGCACGGCGTCGAGATGTTGGCTCTTCCCCACGCGCTGCGCCTGGCCGGCGTCGAGGTCCAGGCCTCGACCGCCCCCCGTGGCACGAGGCGCGCGTCGTTCGCGAGACTCGCGTCGTCACACGCGCGTGGCCCGCGCGCGGTCGTGCCGAGCCGAGGACGCCGCACCACTCGGCGCGCCTCGTTGACCTCCCCCCGCGCCGCCGGCGACGGCGAGAGCTTCCTGGACAAGATCAACCCGTTCAAGAAGTCCAAGAGCGCGGAGCTCGCGAAGCGCGAGGCGGATGCGAACGCGCTCATCAACGACGATACCCGAAAGCAATTATTCGGAGACGGGCTCGTAGGCAAGATGGTGAGCGGGATGATCAACCAGGCCGCGAGCGGCCTTAAGGAGCAGATGTCCGCCGCCGCGGAGGCGACGGAGGTGACGTACGACAGCGCGGTGCGCGCGTGCAAGATGGACGGCCGCGTGAGGAGCGCGTTGGGGGACGACGTGCAGGCGACGCCGCCGATGTCGCAGATGTCGTCGTCGACAAACGTCAACGGCGTCGCCAGTCAGCAGACCAGCGTCGGGTTCCTGCTGCAGTCCAGCACCGGGAGCAGGGCGCAGGTGCAGGCGGTCTCGACGACCACAAGCGGCGTCGTGACGGTGGACGCGACCGTCGTGACGGAGACGGGCGAGCAGTTCGTCATCCGGGACTGCGGTCCCGGCGGCGGGGACGACGCGTGGGCGAGCGACGGCGGCGCCGCGGGCGGCGCGAGCGAGACCTCCATCCCGTCGCCTTTCTCGCGCGGCACCACCATCGACGTCGACGCCGACGACGTCATTGACGTGTGACGCTAAGAATCAGGCGACTGTGTGACCGTCGTTTCACGCGACCGCGAATCGAACGACGACGCCGCTCGTCGACCGTTTTCGTGCCACAACAGACACTCACAGACGTCGTCCGAATCGTGCCAGTCTGGAGGTTTACGCGTCGCGAAAAAAATGCACCCTCGGGCGAAGAAAAGAATGACCAGACGGCGGGAGCCACAACCTGTCGCGCGGCGCGTCCGCACGCACAAGTCGCACCCTCCCGTAGAAATGCCTCGCGCGAGCAGATCGAAGGCTGATGCCGCCCCCGCCGACGAGGTGATGGCGGATGAAGACGTGCGTCCTCGCGATCTCGCGGGAGATTCCCTCGAAAGCCCGCGACTCGGCCAATTTCCGCAATTCCCGTGATCGTCGCACGGAGACGCGTCCCCGAACGAACGCTGACCCCCGCGCCCCACGCGCACGCGCAACCTCCTAGGCATACGCCGGGGAGCTTCCTCCCGACGAGGAAGGCGGCGAGGAGGAGTCTGAGGTGCGTTGACGCCGAACGCGAATCTCGGGGGTTTGCCATCCAATTCGACTCGAATTGGGCAATACCCCGGTCGTCGTCGCGCCCTTCTTTTCGACGACGGCGACCTCGTACCTCTCGAACACCGCGAGCTCTTCGAACGTCGACCTATCACGGCGACGCGACGCACGAAAAGAGGCCCACACGAGGAGCGCGCGTTTCGCGACGCGTCCTGAGCGGACGCGTCGCGCGACGCGGCTCGAAAAGATTTTACGAGAGAAAAAAGCGAAAAGCGTCAGCCCGACTCGACAAAAAAAAGGCGCGCCGCGCGCGGGGACGCGCGTCTCCGCGCGCGCCGAAAGCCACCGAGTATAAAACAAACAGAAAGAACGAGAAAAAAAGAAACGAAGAGCCGCGAGACAAACCGTGCACCCTTTCCCTCCGTCCTTTTTTCTTTCGCGGCGCCCGCCGAATGACGTCGCGACACGCAGGAACTCCTCGCCATGAAGGCGCGTCTCCAGGAGATGGAGGATGAGGCAAACAAGCTGAAGGAGATGCAAGCGCAGGTGGAGGAGGAGATGAACGGCGGCGCCGCCGCCGGCTCCGCCGAGGCCACTGCGAACCGCGAGGAGGCGGACGCGCGCTCCGTGCACGTCGGGGGCGTGGACTACGCCACCACCCCCGAAGAGCTCCAGCAGCACTTCGCGGCGTGCGGCACCGTCAATCGCGTGACGATCCTCACCGACCGCTACGAGAACCCCAAGGGATTCGCGTACGTGGAGTTTTTGGAGGTGGACGCCGTGCAGAGCGCCATCGCGCTGACAGACACCGAGATCCACGGGCGCAAGCTCAAGGTGAGCGCGAAGCGCACAAACGTGCCCGGCATGAAGGCGGGGGGGGGGCGAGGCGGCCGCGGCGGCCGCGGCCGCGGCGGGTTCAACCCCTACATGAACCCCATGATGATGATGATGAACCCCTTTATGATGGGCGGGCGCGGTCGCGGCCGCGGCCGCGGACGCGGTCGCGGCGGAGGCAGAGGCGGCAGAGGCGAGGGAGGAGGAAGGCACGCGCCGTACTAAGGCGCGCGCGTTCTGATCTATGGGAAGCACCCGGGAAACGCACAGACGACGCCGGTGAAAACAGGCTTCCTTCCCTCCCGCGCGGAGTATATTTTTGGCGACGCGCGTCGCGCGAAACGCGGACGACCCGACAGCGCCGAAGCGACGCGGAAAAGAAACAAAAAAAAAACGCGCGTTGTGATACGATCCTGATGAACATAGGTGTATTTTACCTTCGCAGCAGCTCTCTTCTACGTGCGTAGCTCCGTAGCGCACACGCCTACCATCGTAGACTGACTGTTCCGCGCGTCGCGCCGCGCGCACCTCGCTCACTGTCGCGGCGGCCACTGTTGCTGCGCGGGATACTCGTACCCCTGTTGCGCGGCGGGCTGTTGATACGCCTGTTGCGCGGCGGGCTGTTGATACGCCTGTTGCGCAGCGGGCTGTTGATACGCCTGCTGGTACCCCTGCTGCGCGTAATACTGCGCGTACGCCGCCGCGTCGTACGCCGGTGCCGCCGCCGGCTGCCCGTACGCCGGTGCCGCCGCCGGCTGCCCGTACGCCGCCTGCGCCGCGTACACCGGCTGGTACGCCGGCTGGCCGCCGTACGCGCCCATCGCGCCCATCGCGCCCATCGCGCCCATCGCGCCGCCCATCGCGCCGCCCATCGCGCCGCCCATCGCGCCCATCCCCGCGTAGCCGCCGACGGCGCCCGGCGCGCGCTGCGGCTGCCCGCGCCCCCCCCTGTTCCCGCCGCCGCCGACGCTGGCGAACTTCATGTACACGGGCTTCTGCTGCGGGAACCCGGGCGCGCGCAGGACGTATTTGTTGTCGATGAAGTGGATCGCGCGCTCGGCTTCCTTGACGTCCGCGTACGTCACGAACCCCGAACCCTTGTGCGCCCCGTCCGCGCGCCGCAGGATCTTCACCTCACGCACCGTCCCGACCGTCGCGAAGATGGCCCGCACGTCCGCGTCGCCGTACTGCGCGGGGATGCTGCCCACGTACAGTTTCGGGGACGGCTCGCCGTACTGCGGGCCGGGCGCGGGAACCGGCGGCCACGTCCCGGGCGGGGGCCCGGGCGCCCTCGACCCGGGAACCGGGCGCTTCGGACGCGACGCGAGGTCGACGCACAGTTGGCGGAGCGTGACGGGGATCGCCGAGCCCGGCGGCCGGAGCGTGCCCGCCGCGCCGTGCGTCGCCAGCGCGGTCGCCGCGCCCGCGGCGTCCGCGAAGGCGACGAAGGCGGCGCGCGTTTCCGGGAACAGCGTCACGTGACACTCGCCGTCCGCCTCCGCCCCGCACAAACGCGCGACGTCCTGTGCCGAGACGCCCTCGGGCAGCCCGACGAGGGCGAGTTGCCGCGCCGAGAGAACGTCGGGGGTGAGACGTTCGTCGTCTTTCTCTCCTTCGCGAACCGTGGCGTCGTCCGCGTCGTCCGCGTCGTCCTCGCGCTTGCGCTTCGCCCCCGCGGCGGGCGTCCGCCCGCTCGCGAGCGTCGCCGGCTCTCGGCTCTCGACGCACGTGGGGGTCAGTCCGCACCAGGTGACCGCGACGGGGGTCTCCTGCGTCTCTTCGAAGCGGTAGACGCCGCTGAGCGCCGCCGCCGCCGTCTCGGCGGTGGCCCGGTCCGCCATAGTCACGGCGCAGACGCGGCGACCCTCGCTCTCGCCGGGCTCCGCGTCCATCGCCACCGTGCGAACGCCGCCGTACGTCGAGAACACCTGGTGCATGGCGCGCTCGTCGATCGACGCGGGGACGCCGGCGACGCGCAGTTTCGCGATCGAGGGGTCGAACGCGACGAGCTCGTCCGGCCAGAGCGTCTTGCGTAGGATCTCGGCTTTCGCGCGTTCGTCGGGGGCGACGATGGCGCGATTTTTTTTGTGCACCGCGCCGGCGATCGCCGTCGCGCGCTTCTCGGAAGCCGCGGCGAGAATCGCCGCGCCGCCGCCGCCCCGAACGTCACCCAAGAACCGCACCGAGAGAATGTCTTCTCCGTTTTCGTCAGACAGGTACGCGCGCACGGAGGGTTCGTCGTCCACGCCCCGCGGAAGCGGCGCGACGAGCACGTCGGTTTCGCCGCCATCCTCCTCCTCCTCCTCCTCCGGCGCCTTTTTTTCTGTCGCCGGCGGGGGAGGGGGGACCTCCGTCGTGGCCCCCTCGGTGGCCCGTCCCGTCGGCGCGGGAGGGGGAGGCACCTCAGTCGTGCCCTCGACCGACGCGGGGGGGGG
>MDSV01073373.1_pt1 | contig 13854 bp, 12 predicted proteins | sample 810851 | NCBI WGS metagenome assembly MDSV01 (sample SAMN05326640, study PRJNA326480) | marine metagenome | isolation source: seawater | place: Atlantic Ocean: North East | collected 2012 | reverse complement strand
GATCCTCGACGAGCGCGAGCCGGGCAGTTTCGATCCCGTCGCGGCGATGCGGCGCAAGCTTTCCGACGACATCCTGAAGAGCCGTTTCCACATTCTGGAGCTCGAGCGCCATCGCGCTCGCGTGCGCAAGCACCTTGCGAGGCTCGCCCGGCGCAAGAGCGACAAGGGCAATTCCGACGTGCTTGGCTCCATGCTGCGGGCGCGCAGCGAATCGATCGCGGAGGCGATCCGCAACGCCGAAACCCAGATCGAGGCAATCGAGCAGGCCTATGTGATGCTTGAGGGCTATGCCTATGAACTGGAGCATGACGGCGAAGCGGATAGCCCTGCCGAGAAGCATCTGGAAGACAAGACAGCGCAAGGCAAGGCTGCCGAATAGCGGTTTCCGAGCGGCGGGGGATGACGAAATGGCTGAAATGGAATGGTCGCGCCTGCTCGACCTGGAACCTCTCTACCGTCCCGACCGCAAGGCCTCGCCCCGCCGTCCGGCCTTTGATCAGGATGCCGACCGGATCACGTTTTCCGCGCCGTTTCGAAGGCTGGCCAACAAGACCCAGGTCCACCCGCTCTACGATCACGACCATATCCATCACCGCCTGATCCACAGCGTGGAGACCGCGAGCGTCGGACGCTCGCTTGGGCTGGAAGTCGGTTACTGGCTTGAGGAGGAAGGCAAGATCGCCAAGGGCGGGCAGGCGATCGTCGCCGGCCTCGTGCATGCGGCCTGTCTTGCGCATGATATCGGCAATCCGCCCTTCGGCCATTCCGGCGAGGCGGCGATCGGCGCGTGGTTTGCCGAACGCTTCGACCGGGGCGAGGGGCTGTTTTGCGACCGCGACGCCTGTTTTGCCGAGGAATTCGAGGCATTCGAGGGCAATGCGCAGGGCTTTCGCATCCTCACCCGGCTGGAGATGAACCGGCCCGGCGGCATGCGGCTGACCCATGGCACGCTCGGCGCATTCATCAAATATCCGGTGACGGCGCGGGTGCGAAAGACGATCGCCGTCCATGATGGCGGATTGAAGAAGTTCGGCGTGTTCGAAAGCGAGCGGGCCGAGCTTGAGGCCGTCGCCGCCCGGACCGGCCTGATCGCGGGTGACGCCACGGCCACCTGGTGGCGGCGTCATCCGCTGGTGCTCCTGGTCGAGGCCGCCGATGATATTTGCTACAATATTCTCGACCTCGAGGATGCCTTCACCACCGGCGATCTCGGCTATGGCGATGTCGCGCCGCTTCTGTCCGAGATTGCGGGCTTTTCGCCGAAGGACGATCGCGGCGACACGCCGGCCGAGAAGATCGCCGTGTTGCGGGCGGTCGCGATCGGCAAGGCCTTCGAGGCGTGCAGCGGTGCCTTTGCGGAAAACTATGATGCGATCATGGGCGGCAGGTTTGCCGGCGCGCTCGTCAGCGCCTCGGCCCAAGCTGAGAACTTTGCCGCGATCGAAAGTCTGGCGAATGAGCGCATCTTCACCTCGCCGCGCAAGACCGAACTCGAGGTCATGGGCCGCAACCTCGTCCATCGCATTCTCGACGGCATCCTGCCGGTGATCGAGGCGCTTGCCGCCGCCGGCTGGCAGGCCGACGGGCTCGACGGCTATCCCCGGCAATTGCAGCGGGCGCTCGGGATCGATTTGCGCCACGCCCGCGATCCCTACAGCGCGCTTCATGCGCTCGCCGATTACGTCTCCGGCATGACCGACCGCTATGCCGTGAAGATCGCGGAGATGATCTCGCGCTAACGCATTGGCCCGAAAATCGGAATCGATTTTGGGAAAGCACGATGCGTAGATTCAATAAGTGAGAGCGCCGTATTCTTCGTAAGCCAACACCTCAGTGCAAGGCTGGGCTGCGTCGCACCCCATACCGCGCCGGCGATAAATCACTATGTTGGTGTCATCAACGCCAAGACGAGGATCTGAAGATGAACACCACCCGCAAGAATGAAGCCAGAAACCAGCACAACCCCTTGGTCCGCTTCATGCGCGGCCTCGGCGATGTCTACAATGATTACAATGAGCTGCGCGCCGAAGCCCGCCGTCGTTTCCCGGATACGTTCCGCTGATTTAAGCTTTGCCGGGCAGGGCGGCTTCGCGTCGATCTGCCCTGTTCTCTCTGTGCAGGCTTTCGCCCGGACGCCGGCGAGGTCACAGGCCCATCTCCGCCCGTATTGTCGGGCAGGGATGGGCCGGTTTATTTCATCGTGACCTGCGGAAAAGTCGCGTTTCAGGGACGTTCCACGCATAGCGCGACGCCCATGCCGCCGCCGATGCATAGCGTGGCCAGACCCTTGCGGGCATCGCGGCGTTTCAGCTCGTGAAGCAGCGTCACCAAAACACGCGCGCCCGATGCGCCGATCGGATGACCGAGCGCGATCGCGCCGCCATTGACGTTGACCTTTTCCGGATCCCAGCTCATCTGCGCGTTGACGGCGCAGGCCTGGGCCGCGAATGCTTCATTGGCTTCCACCAGATCGAGGTCGGCGGCCGACCAGCCCGCCTTTTCCAGCGCCTTGCGCGAGGCTGCGACGGGCGCAATGCCCATGATCGCCGGATCGACCCCGGCCGTTGCCCAGGACGCGATCCGCGCCAGCGGCGCAAGGCCGCGCCTGGCGGCCTCGTCGGCATGCATCAGCACCAGCGCCGCCGCGCCGTCATTGAGACCCGAGGCGTTGCCGGCGGTGACGGTGCCATCCTTTTCGAACGCCGGGCGAAGGGCGGCAAGTCCTTCTTCGCTGGCATCGGCGCGGATCTGTTCGTCGCTGTCGATCACCGTTTCGGTCTTGCGGGAGCGAATGGTGACGGGAACGATTTCCTCGGCAAACCGGCCGGCCTCTTGCGCGGCCGCGGCCTTGCGATGGCTTGCGACAGCAAAGGCGTCTTGTGAGGCACGGTCGATCCCGTAGTTTCTGGCGACGTTTTCCGCGGTGATGCCCATATGCATGCCGCCAAACGCATCGGTCAGCCCGTCGGAGATCATGGTGTCGACCAGCGATGCATTGCCCATCTTCACGCCGCCGCGCAGATGCGCGCAATGGGCGGAAAGCGACATCGATTCCTGGCCACCGGCAACAATAACGCGGGCGTCGCCGAGAGCGATCTGCTGCATGCCCAGAGCGACGGCGCGCAGGCCGGAACCGCAGACCTGATTGATGCCGAATGCCGTTGAAGTGTCGGGAATGCCGGCCTTCATGGCCGCCTGCCGGGCCGGGTTCTGCCCGGCGCCCGCGGTGAGCACCTGGCCGAGAATGACCTCATCGACTTCGGCGGGGCTAACGCCGCAGCGCGACAGGGCCTCAGTGATCGCGATGCTGCCCAGTTCGTGCGCGGGCATGGCGGCAAGGCCTTTCATGAAGGCGCCGATGGCCGTGCGGGCCGCCGCCACAATGACGATGTCATGCATGGCTTGCGCCCTCCTGTTCAAGCGCGACGGTGAAGCGGGCTTCCGTCTTGGCGGTGATCTCGTCGAGGGTGACGCCTTCGGCCAGTTCGGTCAGAACCATTTTCGGCTCGCCGTGCCGGGTGAGGGTGAAAACGCCGAGATCGGTGATCACCATATCGGCGACGCGCTTGCCGGTCAGGGGCAGGGTACATTCCTTCAGGAGCTTGGGCGTTCCCTTCGCTTCATGTTCCATCACCACCACGACGCGCTTCACGCCGGCGACAAGGTCCATCGCGCCGCCCATGCCCTTGACCATCTTGCCGGGGATCATCCAGTTGGCGAGGTCGCCGTTTTCGGCGACCTGCATCGCACCGAGAATCGACAGATCGATATGGCCGCCGCGGATCATCGCGAAACTCTCCGAACTGGAGAAAAAGCTGGTTTCGGGCAAAGAGGTGATCGTCTGCTTGCCGGCATTGATCAGGTCGGGATCCTCCTCGCCCTGGAACGGGAAGGGGCCCATGCCCAGCATGCCGTTTTCGCTTTGCAGCCGGATGTCCATGTTCTCCGGAATATAGTTGGCGACGAGCGTGGGGATTCCGATGCCGAGATTGACGTAGAAGCCGTCCTGTAGTTCGCGGGCCGCACGGGCCGCCATCTGTTCGCGTGTCCAGGCCATTATGCGTCCTCCCGCCGTGCTTCACGCGTTGTGCGCTTTTCGATGTGCTTGACCGGATTCGGGACGTGGACGATGCGCGACACGAAGATGCCGGGCGTGTGAATGTGATCGGGATCGATCTCGCCGGGCTGCACCAGATGCTCCACCTCGGCAAAGGTCATCCGCGCTGCCGTGGCCATGTCCGGATTGAAGTTGCGGGCGGTCTTGCGATAGACCAGATTGCCCTCGGTATCGCCCTTGAAGGCGTGGACCAGGCTGATGTCGGCGACAAGCCCGGTTTCCATCACATAGTCCTCGCCGTTGAAGCTGCGGACTTCCTTGCCCTCGGCAATCACGGTTCCGACGCCGGTCTTGGTGTAGAATGCCGCAATGCCCGCGCCGCCGGCGCGGATGCGTTCGGCGAGCGTGCCCTGCGGGTTGAATTCGAGCTCGAGGTCGCCCGCAAGATACTGCTCGGCGAACAGCTTGTTCTCGCCGACATAGGACGAGATCATTTTGCTGATCTGCCGGGTTTCGAGAAGCCGACCAAGGCCGATGCCGTCAACACCGGCATTGTTCGAAATCACGGTCAGATTGCGCGCGCCGGAAAGCTCCACGGCTTCGATCAGCGCTTCGGGAATGCCGCAAAGGCCGAAGCCTCCCGACATGATCACCATATCGTCGCGCAGCTGCCCGGCAAGGGCTTCTGTCGCCGACGCGAATACTTTTCTCATCGTCTCCTCCATTCGGATTTCCGTCCGCGAATATGACGATAAATCTTGTCATCTGTCCGGCGTTAGTCGTATTTATACTGCATGGATCGAACTTCGGCGTCGCCCTTGACCTTCACATTGCCGCAACTGCCCGTGCCGCTCGTGTTCGCCACGCATCGGGTCATCCGGGATTGCAACAGCGAGTTCGCGGCGGTCTTCGGCTATGAACGCGAGGCGCTGATCAACCAGAGCTTCGCCCGGCTCTACCCCGCGCTCGAGGATTTCGTGCGCACCGGGAAAATGTGGCGCGATCATCTTCCCGGCGGCGCCGTCTACTATGACGAGCGGATCATGGCCGATACCGGGGGACGACGCTTCTGGTGCCGCGTCAGGGGGCGTTCCTTCGATGCCGCCGACCCGTTCGCCGCGGCGGTTTACTGCTTCGAGCCGATGAGCCGGCCGACGAGCGCGGCCACGAAAACCCTGACCGGCCGACAGCGCCAGATCCTTGCACTGGTCGCCCAGGGCAAGACCAACGCCGCGATCGCGGACGAACTCAACCTGTCGCGCAGAACCATAGAGGCGCACCGTCTGCGGCTGGCGCGCGCGATCGGCGTGCGCAACAGTTCCGAACTGATCGCGTGGTTCCTCAACAGCGAGGAAAATCGGCCGTAAGTCGTTTCCGGCGCACAGGTGCCGGCACGGCTTTTTGCCCATGCTGTCACATGACAGGGCTACGAGAATATCGTAGCTGTCAGATCGAGATCAACGCCCAGAGAAAAAATCGCATGAACATCAAGCAGCTCGAAGTTTTCCGCGCGGTGCTTTCGACGGGCTCGACAATGGGGGCGGCCAAGAGCACCGGGCTCAGCCAGTCTGGCGTCAGCCGTCTCGTCCAGCAACTGGAGTCCGATCTCGAGCTGACGCTGTTTCAGCGCGTCAAGGGAAGGCTGGTTCCGACGCCGGAGGCGCGCACTCTGGAAGCCGAGGCGAAGACCGTGCTCCTGAATCTGGCGCGTTTCAGCCAGCTTGCCGATGAAATCCGCACCGGCGCGTCTGAAACCGAGGCGGTGCGCATCGGCCTGCCGAGCAGCATGTGGGAGAATTTCGCGCCCGCCATGCTGAAGGATTATCGCGAGGGTTTTCCCGGCGTCAGGGTCGAGACCTTTTTCGAGACCACCATGACCATCCAGCGGATGATCGACCAGCGGGTGATCGATTTCGGCTTCCTGCGCCATGAGGGCGAAATCAGCCCGGGCATCCGGCTCGAGATCGTCGCCGAGGGGCGAAGCGTCGCCGTCATGCACCGTGACCACCGGCTGGCCGCGCGCGATGTCATCCGGCCGGAGGACCTGCGCGGCGAACCGCTGATCATGCTCGGCCGGCTGCGCGCCCATCGGGTGATGCTCGACCGGCTGTTGCAGAACGAGGCCGTGCGTGCCGACGTGCGCATCGAAACGCATTCCAATTCCTCCGCCTGCGCCTATGCCGCCGAGGGGCTCGGGATCGCGCTTGCCAGCAGTTTCTACGCCAATCTCTACAAGCACCTGCCCGTGGTGCAACGGCCGTTCGAGCCGAAACTCACGCAGCGCTTCGGGATTGCGACCGCCGAGGGCGTGCCGATGTCGCTTGCCGCCAAGGGCCTGATGGCGGCGCTGAAGCGCCAGATCGAGCGTTCTCAGGTGGACGATCAGGCTTAACCCGCTGCCGGTTCTCTCCAGCCATCATGTCCTTGGCCGGTAAGCGCGGCTGCATATCCCTATGAAAAATATCATAGTGTTGCGGTCTCTTTTTCGCTTTGTCATACTTTTGTCAATAAACAACCTGCCGCCTGAAGTGCGGGGCTCAGAGGGGTTCTGATGCTGAGATTTTTCCTCCATCGCGTCGCGATGGCGATACCGACGGTGATCATCGTATCGATCACGGTGTTCGGCCTGATCCGTCTCATTCCTGGCAATCCGGCCGAACTGTTGCTCGGCGACATGGCCGATGACCGGCAGATCGCCCAATTGGAGACCGAGCTCGGTCTCGACAAGTCGCTGCCGCGGCAATTCCTGATCTGGAGCGAGAACGCGCTCTCGGGCGATCTTGGCCGCTCGATCATCAATGACGAGCCGGTGCTGCCGCTGGTCGCCGCGCGCTTTGTCATCAGCGGCGAGATCGTGCTGATCGCGGTCGTGCTGGCCGCCATTCTCGCCGTGCCCGCCGGCATCATTGCGGCATGGCGGCAGAATTCGGTAACGGACCTTGCGCTTGTCGGAACGGCGACGCTGCTTCTCTCGATACCGACCTTCTGGCTCGGCCTTCTGCTTCTCCTGCTGTTCGGGCTTGAACTCGGCTGGCTTCCGGTGCTCGGCTACGTGTCGTTGCGCGACAATCTCACCGAGGGCCTGATCTATATCATCCTGCCGGTCGCCACGCTCGTGATGCATGAAATGGGCGTGCTTCTGCGCATGTCCCGCGCCTCGACGCTGGAAGTGCTGCGGCTTGATTACATCACCCACGCCCGTGCCAAGGGGCTTTCCGAAATGGCCGTGTTGTGGCGTCACGCCTTCAAGAATGCCTTCGGCCCGACCTGGACGATGATCGGCCTCATCCTCGGCAATCTATTGGGCGGCATCGCGGTTATCGAGACCGTGTTCTCGATCCCGGGCCTCGGCCGGCTGATGGTCGACAGCATCTTCCAGCGGGATTACCCGGTTATCCAGGGCTGCCTGCTGTTCGTGGCGCTCTCCTATGTCGTCGTCAACCTGATCATCGACCTGTTCTATCCACTGTTCGATCCCCGGGTGACGGCACAATGAGAAAACTTTCCTATAATGCCGCGATCGGCGGTTTCCTGATTGGCCTTCTGCTCGTCGTCGCTCTTATCGGTGCGTTCTGGACGCCCTACGATCCGCTGAAGCTCGATTTCGTCGCCCGACTGAAGCCGCCGAGCCTTGCCCACTGGATGGGGACCGACGAATTCGGCCGCGACGTGTTGAGCCGGATCATGGTCGGCGCCGGCGCAAGTGTGTGGATCGGCACGCTCACCGTCACCTTCACCGTCGTCATGGGCACGCTGATCGGCCTCGTCAGCGGCTATACGCGGGGGCTGACCGACGGGCTGATCATGGCCGTCAACAATGCGCTGCTCGCCTTTCCGGGCATTCTTTTGGCGCTCGGCCTGCTCGCCGTTTTCGGCGCAAATCAGTACGGCATCATCTTCGCGCTCGGCATTGCCTACACGCCGTCGATGGCGCGGCTGGTGCGCGGCGTGGTGATGACGCTGCGCGAAGCCGAGTTCATCGAAGCCTCGAAGCTGATGGGCAACAGCGAGTTCTACACGGTGTTCCGACATATCCTGCCCAATTGCCTGGCGCCGATGTCGGTGCTGGCGACCACCATGTTCGGCTGGGCGATCCTGTCGGAAAGCGCGCTCTCCTTCCTCGGCCTCGGCGTGCCGCCGCCCGCACCCACCTGGGGCAACATGCTGGCCGCCGGCCGGCCGTTCATCGAGCAGGCCGTCTGGCTCGGCGTGTTCCCCGGCCTTTGCATCGCGCTCACGCTTCTCGGCATCAATCTTCTGGGCGACGCGCTGCGAGACCGTCTCGACCCGCGCATGAGGGGGCTGAAATGATGAGGGATATTCTCCTTTCCGTCCGCGACCTGACGCTTTCCCTCGGCAATGGCGTCAAGCTCGTCGACAATGTCTCCTTCGATGTCCGCCCCGGCGAGATCTTCGGCATTGTCGGCGAATCCGGCTCCGGCAAGACGCTGGCGACCCGCGCGCTGATGTCGCTTCTGCCCGCCGGGATCACGCCGACAAGCGGTGAGACCGTGTTCGAGGGGCGCGACACGTTGACCATGAGCCCGCGTGATCTGAGATCGCTGCGCGGCGCGCGGATCGGCATGGTGTTCCAGGAGCCGATGACCTCGCTGAACCCGTCGATGCTCATCGGCCGGCAGTTGGAGGAGGGGCTGAAGCTCCACACCGGGCTTACCCGTGAGAAGCGCCGGGACGCGATCCTCGCCATGCTGGAAAGGGTCGGCATCGTCGATCCGAAGGGGGCGCTGTCGGCCTATCCACATGAGTTTTCCGGCGGCATGCGCCAGCGCATCATGCTCGCCTCGGTGATGCTGCTGAAACCGGCGCTGCTCATCGCCGACGAGCCGACCACGGCGCTTGACGCGGTGATCCAGCGCGACGTGATGGAGCTGATGGTGGAACTCACCCGCGCCGAAGGCACGGCGGTGCTGCTGATCAGCCACGATCTGCCGATGGTGGCGCGCTATACCAGCCGCATCGCGGTGATGGAAAAGGGCGTCGTGGTCGAAAGCGGCACCACCGACGACATTCTCACCAACCCGCAGCATGCCTACACCCGCAAGCTGTTGTCATCGCTGCCGGGGCGCGGCGAAACCCGGACATTCCGTCCGGACGATACGCCGGTCCTGTCCGTCGAAAACGTGATCGTCGACTATCACAAGGCCGGCGCGCTGTTTCGCAAGGGCCAGGCCAAGCGCGCCCTCCATGGCGTTTCGGTGACGATCCGCCAGGGCGAGGTGGTGGCGCTGGTCGGCGGTTCGGGCTCCGGCAAGACCACGCTCGGGCGCACCATTGCCGGGCTGATTCACCAGACGTCGGGCGATATCCTGTTCAACGGCAAGCCGCGGGAAGGGGACTGGGCGCACTATCGGCAGAACTGCCAGATGGTGTTCCAGGACCCGTATTCGTCGCTCGACCCGCGCATGACGATCGTCAAGCTGGTCGAAGAGGCGCTGCGCACCATGCCGGGGCTGAGCGCCGCCGAGCGGCGCAGGCGGGCGCTCGCGACGCTTGCCGAGGTGGGCCTGCCCGGCGCATTCGCCGAACGGCTGCCGCACGAACTTTCCGGCGGCCAGCGCCAGCGCGTGGCAATCGCCCGCGCCGTGGTGCGCGAGCCGAAACTGCTGATCGCCGACGAGCCGGTGTCCGCGCTTGATGTGACGGTCAGGGCGCAGGTACTGGCGCTGTTCGCCGACCTGCAGAAGAAGCACGGCTTTTCCTGCCTGTTCATCAGCCACGACCTTTCCGTGGTCGAGCAGATCGCCGATCGGGTGATCGTGATGCAGCACGGCAAAATCGTCGAGGAAGGCCCGCGCGACGAGATCTTTGACCGTCCGCAGCATACCTATACGCAGCGTCTGCTGTCGGCCATTCCCGCGCTCGACTTCAACGAGACCGGCGGCGTGAAACTCAAATGGCGGCTGGAGGAGTGATATGACTCAACGAACCGAAAAAACGGCATCGACAGCCGCCGAACTCGCGAGGATCTGCGATGCCCAGGATTTCACCGTCCGCTTCAAGGTCAAGAACCTGCTGACGGGCGAAACCATCGAGCGCGGCGCGACCGAGGAAACGCCATCGGCCTCGACCCGCAAGATCTCGATCATGATGGCGGCGCTGAAGGCGATCGGGGAGGGGCGATTGAGTTTCGACGAGAAGATCGTCTACGAGCCGCGCCACGCCGAGCAGGTGGCGAGCGGCGTGTTGCGCCACATGACACCCGGCATGGTGCTGTCATTGCGCGATGCGATCGCCGGCATGATCACGCTTTCCGACAATGTCTGCACCCATATGGTGTTCGAGCGTCTGACGCTCGAGGAGGTCCAAGCCTATTGCGCGGCGATCGGCATGACCGGCACCCATCACCGCTTCCTGATCCCGCCGATCGCGCTGCCGCATGACCATCCGCTCGACGCGGTGACGGTGACGACGGCGGCCGACCAGGTGATGCTGCTCGATACGATCCTTGCTGCCCAGACGGACGCCGATGCCGACGCCTCAGCGCGGCTCGGCATCTCGCGGGACCTCTCCGCCTTCGCGCTGAAGATGCTGAAATCGCAGGTGCTGCGCTACGGCATTCATTCGCGCCTTCCCTTCGACACCGTGATCGCCAGCAAGGGCGGACGGGGAAAGCGCGGGCGCATGGATGCGGGCATCGTCTATCGCGACGGCGCGCCGCTCTTCATCCTCGCCGCCTACACGGACGGGGTACCGCTCACCATGCCGGACGGGCTTCCCGGCTATACGGTGGCACTCGAGACGATCGGCCGGCTCGCCCGCGCCTGTTTCATCGGACTTTGAAGGCCTGAAAACAGAACCAAAGAGGGATAAACATGAAGAAACTACTCCTTGCCGGCGTGATGCTGGCGGCACTCACCCAGACCGCGGCGGCGCGCGACATCGTCGTCGCGCTCTCCTCCGACCTGCGCTCCAACGATCCGGGCGTCAACCGCGACGGCAATACCGACGCGATCATGATGCACATTCTCGAAGGTCTCGTCGGCTACACCGAGGACGGCGCGGTCAAGCCGCTTCTCGCCAAATCCGTCGCCATGTCCGATGACGGGCTGATTTACACCTTCACGCTGCGCGACGACGTCACCTTCCACAATGGCGACAAGATGACCGCCGACGACGTGGTCTGGTCCATGAACCGCTATATGGATGCCGACAGCAAGTGGCGCTGCCTGCCGGATTTCGACGGCAGCCGCGTGGTCAAGCTGACCGGCATCGAGAAGGTCGATGACGCCACCGTGACGATGACGATTGCCGAGCCGTCGGCGGTCTTCCTCGGCCTCATGGCTCGCCCGGAATGCGGCTTCACCGGCATCATCTCGCCGAAATCGGTGGGCGAGGACGGCAGCTTCGCAGCACCGATCGGCACGGGCCCGTTCAAGTGGGACGAGTGGAAGAAAGGTGAATATGTCCATCTCGCCAAGAATGATGCCTATGTCTCGCCGCCGAACGACGGCAAGCCGGATGGCACGGTCGGCGCCAAGGACCCGCTCGCCGACGGCGTCAAGTTCATGGTGGTTCCCGACGCCTCGACGGTGAAAGCCGGCATCCAGTCCGGCGCGCTCGATCTTGCCGAAGTCTCGCCGGACCTGATGCCGGAATTCGAGGACCGCGATGACAGCAAGCTGATCGTCGCCGTCAACAACGGCAAGAACCTGTTCTACATGCAGACCCGCGATCCGGTGCTCGCCAATCCGGGCGTCCGCCGCGCCATGGCCATGGCGCTCGATCTGCCGCAGCTTGTCGCCGCCGCCTCCAACGGAACCGGCACGCCCAACTGCTCGATGATCGCGACCAACTCGATCTATTACAGCGAGACCCAGGAAAAGTGCCTGCCTTATGACATCGAGGCGGCAAAGAAGGAACTGAAGGACGCCGGCTATAATGGCGAGCCGATCTCGATCATCGCCAACCGCCGCGGCAATGTGCCGAGCTATCCGGCGGCGATCATCGCCCAGGCGATGATGCAGCAGGCCGGCCTCAACGTGCAGATCGAGGTGCTCGACTATGCCACCCAGGTGGAACGCCGTCGCTCAGGCAATTACCAGGTGATCTCGCAGTCGGTCTCGCCGCGCCTCGATCCGGCGCTGATGATGAGCTTCTATGTCGGCGACAAGGACGAGAACACCTCGCTGATGTGGGAGAACCCGAAGGCCATCGAACTGCTCGACGCCGCCTATCGCGAAACCGATCAGGCGAAACGCCAGCAGATCTTCGACGATTTCCACACGCTGATGCTCGAGGATATGCCGGGCCTGTTCATGTACGACATGGTTGACATCTGGGCCGCGACCGCGAGCCTCGAAGGCGCGCCCGTGTGGCAGGGCAACCCCCGCGTATGGGAAGTCTCGGTCGACTGACCGGCTTCTCGCAGCGCCGTCTCGGCGGCGCGGCGTTCTCCTCAAGAACCCTTATCCCGCGGCCCATCGACATGGGCCGCGCGACTTCTCATGACCCCAGACCCGCTGCCACGGCAGCAAACAGGACCTTTCCATGACCCAGCAGGCGATTGAACAACTCGCGGACGAAATCGAGGCATTGAAGCCTGAATTCATCGAACTCTCCGACCGGATCTGGGAGCTGGCCGAACTGAAGTTCGAGGAATTCGAATCGGCGAAGCTCCAGGCGGCGCTTCTGGAGAAATACGGGTTTTCCGTCACGCGCGGCGTTGTCGGTATCGAGACCGCCTTTTGCGGGGAATATGGCGGCGGCGGGCCGGTGATCGCCATTCTGGGCGAATTCGATGCGCTGGCCGGCATGAATCAGGTCGCCGGCATTGCCGAGGAGAAGTCCGACAATCCGGGCGCAAGCGGCCATGGCTGCGGCCACAACCTGCTCGGCGCGGGTTCGCTTCTTGCAGCCGTGGGCCTTGCCCGTCATCTGGAAAAGACCGGCATCGCGGCCACCGTGCGCTATTATGGCTGCCCGGCGGAAGAGGGCGGCGGCGCCAAGACGATCATGGCCGAGGCCGGCGTGTTCGACGATGTCGACCTTGCGCTCACCTGGCATCCCGCGCCCTTCAACGGCGTGCGCTCCACCAACAATCTCGCCGTGATCGAATATGATATCCGCTTCAAGGGGGTTGCGGCCCATGCCTCAAATGCGGCCCACCTCGGCCGTTCCGCGCTCGATGCGCTGGAGCTGACCAATATCGGCATCAATTTCCTGCGCGAGCACATGCCCTCCGATTGCCGGATTCATTACGCGATTACCGAGACCGGAGGCGTCGCGGCCAATGTCGTGCAGGCGCGCGCGGCCGGCCGCTACATGATCCGGGCTCCGGAAATCGTGGGCGCGCGGGCGCTCGCCGAACGGGTGAAGAAAATCGCCGAAGGTGCTGCGATGATGACGGAAACCAGGGTCGAACTGGAACTCGGCAAGGCAACCAACAGCCTGCTTCCCAACCTCACGCTCGAAACCGCGATGCACGAGCAGATGACGGCGCTCGGCCCCGTGCCCTTCGACGAGGCCGACGAGGCTTTCGCGCGGGATATTCAGGCGACCTTCTCACAGGAGGCGATCGACAGCAGCATCCGGCTCTATCAGGTCAGGGATGACGCGCTTTCCAACAGCCGGGTCGACGGAAGCCAGCCGCTTCACCGGGGCTTGAGGGCCTTTGAGGGCAAGTCGCATTTCCGCGCCGGCTCAACGGATGTCGGCGATGTGAGCTGGGTTATTCCCACGGCGCAATGCTGGACCCCGGCCTGGGCGATCGGCACTAACCCCCACACCTGGCAGGTGGTCGCCCAGGGCAAGAGCCCGGCCGCCCACAAAGCTTTCGT
>MDSV01226774.1_pt1 | contig 13856 bp, 20 predicted proteins | sample 810851 | NCBI WGS metagenome assembly MDSV01 (sample SAMN05326640, study PRJNA326480) | marine metagenome | isolation source: seawater | place: Atlantic Ocean: North East | collected 2012 | reverse complement strand
TACCTGTTGAGCTACTTGTGGAGAAATATGTCCAAAGAAAGATGCTCTCCATTGATTATCATCAATAACTGATTCTGGTGTGGTTGAATTTGCCGCGGTTTCTAAAGTTTTTAAATCAGCATTAAAATACTTTGCTTTAACGGCTGTTGCATATGCAACAATAAATGCTTCTTGCTTTGCAGGAAATTCATTATTTGCTTGTATGTTTGCTAAAAATGCATTACCAGGAGTGTATAACTCTCCGGCAAGTTTAGTAGTTAATTGTTCAAATGTTTTTAACTCTGTCTGGTACTCTGGATTTTCATCCATTGCTTTTTCAGCTTCACTTGCTGTTTGAGTTGGTGCTTGTCCTGCCTGCTGACCTTGTCCAGGTTGTCCCATTTCAACTTGCATATGTAAAAATGTAACAGCAAAAATTAATGATATTGATCTAACACATTCTGCAACCCCAAACCCTTCAGGTGCTGTAGCACTTCCGCCTTGTAACATCAACTGAATCATTTGATCTGCTCCAGCGGCGCCTCTATCTGCTACATTAACGTTCTTGATAATTTCTCTTTTATTTTCTTTAATATAAATTAATAACTGTTTTGTGCCGACTGCATTATTAGTTGCCTGCATTATTGCTTTACCAACCATTTTTACAATATCACCTAAAGGTAGATCCTTACCAGTTGCATCAGCTTCTCCTGGTCTAGCAGTATTGAACATCTGTACTGCTTTTTGATCAATTAAGTTAGTAAGTTTAGCAAACTCGTTGGCTCCTTGACCTCGAACGGCAAGACCAACTCCGTTAGCAACATCTTTAGTTTTATTAACTACACGTTTTGCTAAATCTCCAAATACACCTTCGTCAATTTGAAATACATCATTCTCATTTAAATCTACAATTTTCATTTTGCTTATTTATTTTCGTTTTCTTTGATAATCCTTACACCTCGAGTGAATTTTTTAGGATCTCCGTTTTTAACGGCTAATTGCAAACGTCTAGTTAAATCTTGTGCTTGGTGTTCAGGATATGATGTTTCAATGATCCTTATCAAGTTTGATATCCTAGCAAGGGCTTGTACTGCAAGACCTTCTACCATTAAGTGTTTGTCCTTCTTAGGGACAATGGTTGTAATTTCTTCTAGAATTGATTTAGTTTTTGTCTGCATAGTATGTCTATTTATGGTAAATACATTCATAGGAGACATTTAAAAACATGACATCTGCCCAAGAAATACGTGAATTTATTAACCGTTTAGCGGTTATTAACGAAGATTTTTCATCAACACCTGGTGCTGACGGATCATTTGGTAATAATCCTCCTAAAAATAAGGTTGATAAGGAAACAGGTAATGTTTCCCATGACATTACTACTACTGAACTTAATCGCTTAAAAATTACGTTAAGACCTTTAGTAAGTGATGAATTACAATCTCGTTTTGTACAAGCATTGAATAAAATGCGTAGTGGTTCTCCAATGGGTACAAGCGAAATGAAGTTAATTACTGTTGCTTTTGTTGCTATGGCTGATATCATTGCAGATGATGCGGCATTAACTATTAGATTAAGAAACACCATTCAACAATATAACCTTTCTGCTACTTCTAATGCTAAAGACGATCCTAACGTAGAGTTTGATGACGGAGAAGCACCTGAAGAGGCTCCAGTTGTTGCTCCTCCAAGAGATGAAAAAGAAGATTTAGACATCTCTCGTCAATCCTAAACCTCTAAGTTTATCCCTATTAACAGAAGATGATGTTGCTTGTGGCTGTTCTGTTGGCGTAACTATTGTGCTAGAAGTTTTATGTAGCTTATTAAAAACTGTAGTTGCAGAACTTGCAACAGGTTCCGCATCATCTGCTAAATCTGAGATTAACAATGTTGTTGGATCAAAGTCCATTTCAAGTTTCTGTCCAACTGCACTACTACTTCTTGTTTTCATAAACTGTAGTTGTACTCTATTTCTTTCTCGCATACTTGGAGTACTATAGATACCAAACACGTTGTCTGCCGTTTGTATCTTGCTTAAACCACCAGCTATCATACTATGATCAAACTCAACACTTTCTACTGCACTTCTGTTTAACTGCGATGCCGTTGCAAATAGCAAATTCTCGGTAACTGCCAAGTTTCTTAACTCTTCACTAACAATCTTATCTTTAATATACAAATCAGCGACACTAATTTTTTGTCCAGCTGGCATCATAAGATCTAAGTAGTCTACAAGTATTGCATCAACATGTATTTTTCTTTGTGTTTGAAACTCTCTAATCCATGCTAACAAATCATTTGCTGTAACACTATTTGGTAATTGTACAATCTGTAAACACCCGGACTTCTTTCCAATCATTCGAACTTTTAAATCAATATCATCAATCTTCTTATAAACATCTCTAGTAGATGTACCAGTTAACATTGCGTCCATCCTCATAGAACACAACCCTTCACTAAGCTCTAAACTAAAATAAACAGTATTCAAACCTGCTTTTGCCCAATTTAGTCCTAGATTCTGCAAGAACAAACTCTTACCAGCACCAGACGCACCAGCAAAAATGTTTAGTTCACCTTTGTTAAAGCCTCCGTATAACTTATTATCAACAGTTTTCCACCCTGTAGTTAGTTGCCCATTTGCATCTTTGAGTCCTTCTAAACGAAACTTAGGATCTTCAAAATAATTTGTACCAAATGTTTTTGGAAGTCCAACTTGTACTGCGGTTTTAATTAAATTTTCAACTTCTCCGTAATTACTTTTTTCTAACAAATCAGCACTATTTAAAATTGCACCTTCTAATGCTTTATGTCTAGAAAATCCTTCAAACTCATCTAAAAACCAGTCTTTATGTTCTTCTGCTTTATCACCAATTTCCTGTATTTCAATCGTTGTAACTGCCGATAGTTGTTTTTCATCAGGCACGTTACTATGCTCAGTAATATATTCTTTAATAAATTTAGCCGCTGGACGCAATCTACGATCAAAGTATTCTGGATCTAATACATTATTACATCTGGCCGCTAGGTCCCTACTAGAAATAAGAAACTCTAAAAAAAGTTTCTGTAATTCATAACTATATTCTTTAATTTCATCTTCAGCCATCATTGCCCCATCTAAGTTTTGCTAACATTTGATCTTCTTTATTACGGAAGTTAAAGGTCATTTCTTCGCTAGAGCTATAGTATGCCCAACGTTTTAATGGAGTAGCCTTCCAGTTATATACTTGATATGAAGGTAACCCAAATTCTGTAGTCATCCATAAGACTACTTCATCCCAAAAATCGTTATCATTTTGTCCTTCTTTCCAGACTAATGTTAGACTATACACACCATCTCCTCATTAATAATTTAACCTTCAAAGGCGAGTGTTCAATCGCCATTAATATACTTTGCAATGTTGCTACTCTTCCAAAATGTAATATTGCTTCATTTGCATCTTTAATACCATCTGGCCAGTCTGGAAAACTTACATTCCATCCTAAGTTAATTGCATCTTCTATTAAAAGTTTACCAGATTTATCTCTATCTGCTAACATAATTGGTTCTGTGTCTAAATCTTCAATTAGTTGTGCTTGATACTTACTAATTCTATTAGACAGTATAGCAACACCTCCAATAGCTAATGCATCATACTCGCCCTCACAAACTATTGTATATTTACGTTTCTTTGACTGTCTATCTAAATTAAATACATATTCGTCAGGAGACTTTCTTAACATTTTTGCCGTACCTTTAGGTGGGTCGCCAATCCACCTAGACATATATCCAACTAGTTTAGTATTATCAGTATAAGGTAAGATAACACGTTGCTTCATTCCAATTTGATCTGTTTGTTTCCATTTTGCTAACTCAAATACATTACGACTTTTCAAATATTCAATTGCTTCATCTTTTAAATCAGTTAGTTCAAATGGGTATTGAATTTCTGGCCATTCTTTATTGAATACTATTTTTTCTTCTTGCTCTACTTCTTCTACTACCTGATCCCACAAAAGTATTTTAAGTCGTTGTATCTCCGCTTCGTCAATGCCTAAAACCCTCATCATCTTAATTAACTTAAAACCTAACTTACTTCCGGGTCTCCAGCCTGTTGTAAATCCACAGTTAAAACAATGATAGGCAGTCTTATCGTTATCAAACCTAAAGCCTCCTCTACCTTTTGAATCAGGTCTACTTTCGCCGTTATGAACACACATAGGACAATTCATAGTAAGCCAACCGCTACTATTTGTTTTTAAGGGAGGAAGATTACCTCGAAGTGTAGATTCCACGACATTCATTGTTATATTATATGACAATATCAACTAAATGTCAAGAAGATTCTAAAGAAGATTTTATTCCGGATGGACCAAAACTTAACGACATAACATATTCTAAGGTAGGAAATAGCTCATACAACCAAGGGCCTATATACAAAAGAAATAGATAATAAACGCCAAGAGAAAATGGAAAGACCAGAATACCAACCAGACGGTTCTCGTTCCCAGTCATTTCACGAATTTTAAATTTCATTTTATACTCTAATTAGGATTTTGTCTAGTGTACCAGCATTAGTTGTGTCGGTTGTAATTATTGTACGAAGCCATCTTACGCCTGCATAATAATTGAATGGATCGATTCCTGTAAATCCTGTATATGTAATTATAGCAGTATTATTATCTTGAGGTACCAAATCTGCCCATAAAGTATCTTCAGTAATAACGTCATCCAATGTACCTTGAACTGTAACTGTTCCTGTAAAATTACTTGTGTATATTGCGGCAGAAAATAAACTAGTGTCTTTTCTATAATATTGTGGTCCGTTTGTAGATGAACTTGCAAACTGGTCGGTTCCTGTTACAGCGATTGGCCAATTAGTAATTTCAAATGTTGATCTACCTATTGGAACTACCGCTTCCATAATTTCAACGTCCCAATGAGCTCTTTGAGATCTATCCCAGGTTAATGCGGTTTCTAGTCCTCTACCATCTACTACCGTAGCACTTAACATATATCTACCAGGAGGTGATGTCATTAAATCCCTTGCATAAATGGTTAATCTTGCTTCTCCATTTTCTGCTACTGTTGGAATTGCACGTCTTTTAAATATAGTTGTGCTTGTATAGTTGTCCCATAAAATAAGCATAACTTCTTTATGCAATAAACTTAAAGGACGTCTATCATTTCCTGATATTGTTAGATCTAACAGGTTATCAACCCCTTGAAACCACCTAATAGTTCGGTCTGTATAAGAAGCATGATGTCTTGTTAAAGAAGAGCCGGTGCCGGCACCTGCATAGTTTAGATTTGCTTTTGCGACTGTTGAGTTTAATGTTCCCATATGTTTATTTATCAGTTACGACAAACAACCACTCGGTCCTTATACTAAGTATAATTAGAAACATGGACACGAAGATACAGCAATTTTTAGAAGAATTTCCTTTTATGAGCTTAATCCGCTATGCAGATAAGGAAATTGTAGGAATCATACAGAACAGCGATAATACCGTGGTAACCGTATATCGTTATGACCTTTTAAAAACATCAGAAGAAAAATTAGAGTTTATTGAAGCAGGGGAGGAATGGTGGTGGGGAAGTAATCGATTACTACCAATTAATATTGTTCTTAAATCTGTAATGAAAAAATTTGCATACTGCTTACAAACATATGCTACCAAGGATTTTGAAATGGTAGCTGGGCATTTAACTAGTTTAGAAAATGTAATTGTAAAAAGAACTAAAAGACGTCAAATTAGTCTTGTTAAGAAGATGGATTAGTTAACTCTTCGCATAGTAAATTCATTTGTGCCACAATCATAATAGCATAAGCCGTAGCATGAGACTTTTTAAAGAAGTATTCATCAGTATTAGGCTTAACCCATACTTCTCTCATAATTTGATCCCAGCTCTTGTTTATAAGATAACGTTTTGCAGGACGTATCATTGCTAATACTGCCGCTAACTGCTCTACAGAAGTTGGCTTTGTTGCACGAAGGATATCTCCATGTCCGTTAACATGCAACAACTGATTAGAAAAATCATCGTGAGTTAATAATTCCCAAATAGGTTCTTTTGCAATCAAATTATCCAACTGTTCTTTGTTTTTTATTTTAGAATAAAAACTAACATTTAATAAATCTAGTTTAAAAAATCCTACATCTTCTGCTTTTTTATGATCTAAATTACACCAACCAGTAAAAGGGTTCACTGAAACTGGATGAAAGTAAACCCCTGTCTTATGTTTAGTTTCTCCTTGGTCTGTAGAAATCATTGCAGGTACTCCATTAAGTATATGCAACAATTCTTCTCTATTACCAAAATCAATATCTACATCAGGTCTGCTCATCTTAATCCTTGCTTAATAATTTGAATTAGTTCTTCTTGTCTCATCTTCATCTCAATCATTTCTTCGTATAATGTACTTAATTTTTTGTCAAAAAGCATAATTCTATTTTCTAGGGTTTCTAAGTTTTTTACATGTTTCTCTAATTCAATATTTGATTGCACCACTGGACTTCTGTTGGGCTCTTCTGAATCTTTTTTGTCCACCATTCTGTGTCTATGCTCCTTGTTATTGTTTCTAATTGTCCTGGCTCCATCCTATCTAGTAAATCTTGAGCAGATTTAGAAGAATATATGATCCAAGGACTGATCCTTCCCATGACTATCGAATTCACGGCTGTTACTGTTGGTACTTCTTGAAAATATTCTTCCCAAGAATGTCCGGTTTCTTCGCTCCATGACTTCATTAATAACACCATGCGTTCTACTGCTCGTTCAACCGTTTCTAACTTACTGCTCTCCTGTATATAAAGAGAATATGTTTCTCTTTTACTCCAATTACTAAGTTTGACACTATGCTTAAACAACCATTTAATAAACTTATTTGTTTCGGTTGGTCTAAGTTGTATAATATAGTTAGCAAATTTTATAAAACCTATGTAGTCTGGGCTACGAATAAAATCGTCGGTGGTTCTTTCTTTCTTTGTCTGTGGAGCAACATACTTCATGAAGTCGTACCATACTTGAAAGGCAATCCTAGAAGAAGGTTCATCTATTGACATAAATCTCCTCTTCTTCTCACACATATGGCTTGATAGAGTACGTTCTCTAGCAAACTTCTTCATACAGTATTTACACTGATATTCATTTCCCATGCTTATTTAAACAAATCCTTTAACTTTTTATCTGACGTGTTTTTAGCCGTTGCAATATCCTGTAGAGTGGTTGTATCATTAATTTTTCTGAATAATTCTACTTCATCATCATTACAATGAGGTAGAAGCTCTAAGAGCCATTCTCTAAGTTTATCTTTCTTTGCTCCTTTGGGAGGAACAAATTCATGCCTCATTTTTTGACCCAAACCAATTAATGCTAACATCTTATATCTTAGTTCTTCATGAGCACTAGTAGTTGCAATATAATCAATATTACTTAGATCGTTAACCATTAATAGATAATGCTCTTGTATTTCTTGTGTACCTTGTACTTGGCTTGCCCAACGTTGTGCCATATATGTACTAACAGACTTCTTGCTCTCGTCATCTAATTTAGAATAGTAATTGCCGTTACGATAGTCTATCGCATTCATTATTTCATGTATATTAACCTTATGTACTGCAGATGCTTTTTTCTTTGCTGGCATAATACTATTTAAAACCAAATCTTGTTAAGGTCAAGAACTTCCGGCACCTTTGTTGATTCTTTAAGAAAAAATGTACAAGGAGATCCTTCGCCACTATTTAAAGGTACAGTTAAGATATGACCAAACTTCAACTTAGGCACATACCATTTCACTTCCTGATAGACATTTATAATTTCTACTGGAACCCAGTTTGCTTTATAGCCTGTAACAGGATTAAATTCAAATGCATTAAATCCTCTATCATTTAAACTCATAATATTTACAATTTCTGGCTCTCCGTGATCAGGCTCTCCTATAATTAAACTCCAATCTAAAGGCATTTTAATTTCAGATTCTCCAACCCTTAGCACGGCGGCCGGGCATGAAAAACTTTCTAAAAATACTAAAGGTATAAAGAGGTAATCAACGTCTTGTGCATTGCTATAATCTAATACACTATACCTCAAATCTCCATCTACCTCCGTTGGTAGTCTATCTAAATCGTATGTTTGGTTGTCTACTGTTAAAATGTTCATTAATATTTTACCTTCTGTGTTTCGTGTGGGTAATTTGCTTCATCATAAAACTTCTTCCGTTTTCCGAGATGCCTTTTAGAAAACTTTGCATTGCTTGATATGTCCCATATCTGAACAAAGTCCTTATCTTCTGCTTTTCGTATTCCTCTTCCAATACTTTGTATTGTTCTAACAAAACTCTTACCGGGTTCTACTAATACTAAATTAAAAATACGTGGTATATTAATACCAACACTTGCTACACCATATGTTGCAACAATAATCTTATTGTCTAGTGTCTGTACTTCGTTATATTCCGCTTTACGGTCTTTACTTTTCATAGACCCGGAGACAAAGACACAATCTGGCAATAACTCTTCTAATAATTTTCCTGTCTTAATCCTATCTACTAATATTAATGTATTTCCACTATCGCTTATAGTATCCATTTTCTTTGCTATCTCTATTACACGTTCTTTATTAGTAGTTAAGAATGATAATTCTTCTTGATAGTTATTATACTCAACACTATCTTGGTATTGTAGTATCTTAACATGACAATTTGATAGAACACCTTTATCTTGTAGTTCGCTCGCTTGTAGTCTATGTAACACCTCGCCAATGCTACAAATTAAACTGATATATTCGTGCTCCTCTTTAGGTATTGTTCCTGTTAACCCCCAGCGAATAGGAATATTTGAGAAAGGTCCTGTTAGCATTGTCCTAAGTACGTCTGCTTTTGCCATGTGTACTTCGTCAACCATAACACATATTAAATCATCTGTAAGAATATCAATACTAACATTGCTCTTACCATCTTTATATCTTTTAATTAAAGAATTAATACTTTGCCATGTGGCAATAACATGTTTATGTCCTGCATCTTTCTCATCACCAAAGAATACACCTACGTCTAAGCCTAAGTTTATATAATCTTCTTGTGTCTGCTTAACTAAGTCCTTGTTAGGTACAATTACTAATGTTCTGCCATAGGGCTCGCACATCAAACTTAACGCGGCTGTCATTAACGTTTTACCGGCTCCTGTTGCAATTTCTTGTACACCATGAGGATTAGCAAGGAACCTATTAATGCATTCTATTTGATAATCTCTAAGTTTAATGTTTTCTCCTTCAGCAACATGCCCTTTTGGCCAAGTCATATGAGAAAACGTATCTTCGGTAACTTGAACAAACTTGAAATCATGCTTAGTACGTTGGTCAACTAGCTCAATACTCCAGCCTTCGTTATCTAATATAGGTAATACTCTGTCTAAAAGATTTAGATAAGTTGATCCAGCGGCTGTAAAGAAACCAATCTTTCCATCCCACCTTCCTAATCTATATGCTGGTACATGATATGCATAAGGCAACATATATTTTAGTTTTGCTTCGCAGGTACGTCGGGTACTAGGAGACAGATCGTGAAAACGAACATTTACTTCATCTCTAATTTCTAACGTGCATATTCCTGACATATTAATACTATACTTTCAAACGACTTAAAAGTCAATGCTCTTGATTACCGAAATAAAAAAGGTACCCTCCCGAAGGAGGGTACTAGATAGGCGCCACCACGCGAATGTCAACGCCTATATTCTTTACTGGCAAGCCTTCGTTGCCATAGTTAAAGATTGTAGATCTATATCTTCAAATATAGACTTACCTTTAACCGTATTACCAACAATCCTCATTCTATTCTTACCCATATAAGTGGTAGATGGGATCATAATAAACCCGGTATCTCGTTCTAAGACACTAGCCGTCTGCTTTGGTTGTGCTGGACTAGAATCTAAACGAATTTGATAACTTACAATACCGTTATTTTTTGTATTAATGTAAACCATGCTAGGATTAGCGGTAATATGTTTTCGCCTAGCCGAGGTAACTTTACAATACGAAGAATCTGACATTGAATCAACTGCAACGACAGTTTTCCAAACTTTATCTTTGTACCTTACCTCCATTTTCTCAGCCGCACTAGCACCTGTACTTACAAGGGCTAGTGTAGCAATAGTTAAAAGTGATTTCTTAAACATTTTCATGCCTCCTTTAGAAGCTTCGCTTCATTACTGTAGTTTCTGCAAGCCTTTTCCATTTACCATCGATACCAGTCATCTTGCAAAGGTCTGCAACCTTAATCACTGTACGAAGTGAAAGCTCACGGAGCCTGTCCTGGTTGGTTTCAACATAATCATAGATGATCTTGTTCTCTTCATCTGTGAAGTTGTAAGAGTTAAGCATACCATCTCTCATAATCTGCTTAATACGAAGCATTTTATCATATGCTGAATCAAGTGTAAGATCTAAATAGTGACAACGAGACTCAAGAGCACTAAGATGATCTTTAAGTTTAGCACTTCTTACATTATCAAACTTAATGTTAGTAATAAAGATAGCACTACCTTTAAATTCAAAACGATCCGGAACACCTTCACGACGTAACATTGCAGAATCTGTATTCCAGCAAATAATACGTTTCTTAGAACTATCCAAAGCCGCTTTAAGAATGTTCAAGGACAAATCGTCCATTAAAACACTATCACAGTCATCAAACACTAGCACATTACCAGCATCTGAATACTGATGCAATTTACAATATAAGCCAATTGGACTCATTGCACCTTTAACAACCTCAAAACGAGGAGACATATTTGCAATTTTATCAAACATAGCCGCTTTTTCAAGAGTACGTTCAACACCAAAAGACTTACCAACACCTGGAGGTCCTACGACAATCATTGCACGGACTGTACCTTCAATAGCCGCATCAGTCATATCTTCGAGGATCTCAAAACGTTCTGCAATTTCTTCTAAACGTTTTGCATCATACTCTGCATCATGTACTTCTTTAGCAGGAGCATCATTGTTAAATGCTTCACCAGCATTAGCAGGAGTGATATCGTCCATGCTTTTAACTTTAACACGGATTTGCTTATCTGAAAACTCACCGAATGAGTCATCTGCAACGACAGTTACATAACCGCCCTTTTCGTTGTAATCTGCTACTAATTGCAGTACCTTGTTATGTACTGTAAAAGTGCGATACTTACCATTTGTAATTTTTATAAAAGCTGACATTTAATTTCCTTTAGTTTCGCGTGGTTGAACTCTTATTGTACTTACAGTATAAGACAAAACGGACCAAAGGTCAACCATTATTTTGTCTTTTTTGTAACTTTTTTTACTTATTTGCATCGAACGGCGCCATTCTTGACACATATGCGCCAAAGTTCACGAGCTTCCTCAGGCAATATATCGCCTTGGATACCAAGATGTCCGTCATTATCCTGTTCAACGAAAACTAAAGTTCCGTCTGACCAAGGTCTAAACCTAGTTACGGTGTTAGTTTCGGAATTTTTAAGTACAAACATCGTTATTCCTCGTTTCCTTATTGTTTATACAGTTTACGACAAATAGGACCAAAGGTCAACCTCTTTATGCCTTACTAAGTTATTGATTATAAAGGATTTTCAAAAAAAGATTGTTATTATTAATCAATGACTTATCGTAACTCTACATCTTCTAGTCCTGCAACCCGTAATTTTGTGATATTATTGATCTGAAAGGACTTGGCATCTAATGCTTTTGTTAAACCTATGAACTTATTCCGTAATAATGCAAATTCGTTGATTAGATTTTCCATTTGCGACACTTCTGGTTCACCATCAACGTATTTTTCGGCATCTCTACTACTTAATGTGCGGTTGTAATGCTCTGTAAACTGCCTAAATTTTGCAGATCTTATCTTTCTAAGCTCAATATTCAAATGTTCTAAAATTGCTTCAATTTCTTGTAGCTGATTAAACCTCCATTCAACTTGTCCTGGCATTTCTCGGCTAGCTTTCTCTAAACTACCACTCATTTTAAGCTCTTTTCTTGCTTCTGCTACCTCATTTTCAAAATGTCCTATACAATTTGGTAAATTTGATATATCTGCTTGAACTTTTCTATACCAGGTGCTCACTTAGTACTCCTCTTCGTCATCATCCTCATCATAATCTCCTAGAATTTCATTTAAGGCATTAGTTACTTCATTTCCTGCTTCTACTAACTCTTCTCTGTGGACTTCTAGGTTAATATACTCTTCTGCTACTCTAACAAACGACTGGGCGGCATCTGCTCTTTCTTTTTTATCAAGGTAGGGTTTTAATGCTATCCATATCTCGGCAAGCATTTCTCCTGAATTATCACTCATATTATTGATCTCCGTATTCTACTTTATAAAGTCGCTATACTTAGTCATATTTTCTAGCAAGTTTGTCCAAGTAGGTCTGGTGATCAACCCATTTTTTCCCTTTTTCTAAAAATCCCCATTCTCTTTTTTGCTTAAATGGCATAAACAATGTCCACACATCAATACTAGGATCAATTTCAATCCTATGATAGCTTTCGGCTGTACAAATTCTAAAATGTCCAGGACCTCTCCAGTACTTCCCGTCTAAGGTATGTTCCCAGTAACCACCTTTAAGTATAAATGTAAAGTATGACCACGGATGATCATGCAAATCATCCGGGTCACTTTTTAGAAATTTGTGAAGAAATATGTTAAAAGGAAAGTTTTTACGGTCCTTCAAGAAAAGATAGTACCTCTCTAAGTAAGGTTGATTACTATTCCTATCTAAAATAAGCCTATAACGGCCTATTCGTTTCATAAAACCTTTCATTTAAGCCTCTTCTGTTACTTCTTCAAGTTCTACTTCTTCTTCTGCACCAGTATATGCTAGTTCTTGTCCACGGGCAACAACGTCAGTCATCACTTTATCTAAGACTTCACCAGTATATTGCTTACGGAACTCCTTGATTACTTCACCGTCTAGCATGGTATATGATAGCTTGTTACCTTCTTTTTTAAGAAACCCACGAGCTTCAAATAATTCAACTAGTCCGCTATAAGGATTCATTCCAGTTGTATACGGAATTTCCACTTGTACACTTTCAAATGGCTTAGAATACCTTGTTTTCATAATTTTACATGCGGCACGAATACCATGTACCTGCGATGTTTTATTTCCGTCTGCATCTACTTTAAGTTTTAGCTTTTTCATTGCTACAACCATTGAACTTGCATAGATAAACCCAGCACCACCTGTAATTTTATCATCTGGATCAAACATATCTTGTGAAGCATATGTATGGTTAGTAACTACTAGTCCTACTGGATGGGGAGCAATACGATTTACTGTATTCTTAATCAGTGCCGTTAGTGCTTTTGCCTTACGACCCATATCTCCTTTTAGATCTCCTCCTTCAAACTGGTTAATATCTGTTGGTGTTAGCAACATACCAACACTATCAATAACAAACATAACCTTTTTTTGCTCTTCGTAAGGAAGATCGCCATACTCATCTTTATAAGATTTCATAAATTCAGAAATAAATTTAGCTACTTCGTCAACCATTGAAACACCAAACCTCATTAACTTCTCAGGATCTGTGTCAATGCCTAATGCTTTTAGCCAATCTTCATCTAAGGCGTTTTCTGTGTCTAAAATTACTGGTAATATATCTTGTTCTTGTGCATGTCTTACAAGATTTCCAGATGCAATATACGATTTACCTGCTCCTGATTCTCCTGCAAACATAGTTACTTTACCAAGAGGAACACCTCTCGTAAAATCACCAGACATAAGATAGTTTAAACAATAATTGCCTGTACTAATCCAATCTCTTGGATCATTAAAGCCAGAACTCATTCCAGGCACGGCTTTAGTTAAGTTTTTACGAAACTTAGAAACGTCAAATGCTCTATTTGTCATAT
>MDSV01223348.1_pt1 | contig 13858 bp, 16 predicted proteins | sample 810851 | NCBI WGS metagenome assembly MDSV01 (sample SAMN05326640, study PRJNA326480) | marine metagenome | isolation source: seawater | place: Atlantic Ocean: North East | collected 2012 | reverse complement strand
CCTCTTTCTGTGTTCTTATTTGGAATTTATAACGCTCGCGGGAACCATTTGCAGCTGTGTGTATCCATGCATGCAGCACAGTAGGCAACCCAGTGTCCGGGAGACTCTTCTTTAAGGATCGGCTCCAGTAATTCACAGTCTTGATTAGGGTTCTCCTTCGCGTCGCAATTAGGCTGGAAGTTACAACCTGATGGGCGGTTTGTTACGTTAGGAGGGTTTCCAGGGATAGCATATAGCCTCTCAACGTTCTCCTCCATTCTTGGGACAGATCTAATTAGTGCTTCAGTGTATGGATGAAGCGGGTTGTCAAAGATTTCCGTAACCGTTCCCTGTTCGACGATTTTTCCGGCATACATGACTGCCACCCGGTCACACATCTTTGCAACTATTCCAAAGTCATGGGTAATAAATATAATTCCGACCCCTGTATCCTCCTGCAGGTCTCTTAGCAGGTTCAGGTATTGGGCTTGGATTGTTGCATCAAGGGAAGTTGTTGGCTCGTCAGCTATCAACACGGAGGGGTTACAAGAGATACCAATTGCTCCAACTACGCGCTGCCTCATACCGCCCGAAAGCTGGTGAGGGTAGTCTTTCATTCTTGTGTCAGGAGCTGGTATTCGTACCTTCCTCAGCATGTCAATAACAGTTTCTTTTAATCCAGTCCCTTTGAGGCCTTCATGGATCTTTAATGCTTCGCCAACCTGGTCTTCGATGTCAAAGACAGGGTTCAGGGCGGTCATTGGGTCCTGTAGCACCATGGCTATCTTGTCCCCTCTAACTTTATTCATCTCGCTTTCATCTAGGTCAAGAAGATTTTCTCCTTCGAGGAGAATTTCACCACCTACAATGTGACCTGGAGGCGACGGAATGAGTCTCATCACAGAGCTAACTGTGACTGATTTTCCTGAACCGGATTCCCCGACAATCCCCAGTGTTTCACCTTTCCTTAAGTTAAAACTGACTCCATCAACAGCCTTAGTGACACCCCAACGTGTCACGAAATAGGTCTGAAGGTCTTTTACCTCTAATACTACGTCGCCAATTCGGCTATCTGAAGCCATGTCTTGAACTCCTATGTAATCTCGTTCTTTGTTGTTTCCAACGAAGCGTTATTTAGTCTCGTGAAAACAGCGCCTGAATTCAGGCACACCCCGACAAATTAAGTACACGCCACTATAACGAACAGGACCGGAAAAGGCAATAGCTAAACAGGCACAAATTCGGGACGTTAAAGTGATTTGATATCATTCAGGTTCGGGAAAAAAATCAGCCCCTTTTACGATCATGTCTTGCTGGCTGATAATCAGATTTTTCACTCTGGGAAGATACTCTTTTGTCCACCTTGGGTCAGATCGGACTTTCTCTCTAGATTCTTCGAAATGGGTATAATCTCTGTATCCCCATATGTGAACGATGCGGTTAAGGGGTCCCACATCTGTGTAATACCAGCCTGCAAGCTTTATACCCTGATCCTTTCGAATTTTGAAGGCCACTTCTTCCACTGCCTTCATGTATTCTGGAACAGACCCTGGTTTCAAGTCGTAGATCCTCATGTCGTAAATCAAGATTACCTCCCTCGCTTAATGAACTTAGACTCTAGGTTTCAATGAATTTGATAGTGGTCCAGCCAATATCTAGATGAAAGTATTCACCTTTGGTCCAACCCGAATCAACAAGGGTCGCCCACCCTTCAGACTCTGAAAGGTCAGTTTCTAATTGAGATTCTTTTGAAGGGAATGCGAACCACAGGCTCCCGTTATTTTTTAGTACGGCCACTGCGGCAGCTGCTAATTCCAGCACATCTAGTTGGTTTCGGACAAATATCAAAGCTATATCAAATAAATCATCAGCGCTGTATGAAATTTTGGAGCCGAACGGCAGTTTTACCTTACTGATGGCCTGCAAAAAATTTTCAGGAGGAGAATATACGAGTACGGAAGAATGTTCCTTCACTCCTAATTTTAGGAAATTTTTTTCATTCATCTAAAACATTTCCTGAATGCAGGGTGAATAATTGCTCTGTAGATAGGCACGGCAGCCATCAATATTATGAATCATGATATTAAACATATAAATATCACCTATTGAAATATTTATTTATATCACTATAATTCCGCCTTGGCCTCGCTGCATTAGGCCGTTTTGCCGGATAAACAGATTACTAGGTAAGCGGATAAATGACTTTGAGGAATAAATGTACATATATAGATAAAAATTATCAAAACCAAAGTAAATTTGGTACTAGAGAAGGTGGGGATTAAAATGGTTGATTACAGAGCCTGTCCAAAATGCCGTGGGGACATGCATACCCGTAGGGATACTTTTGGAGACTTTAAAGAATGTATCCAGTGCGGATTGATGCAGGATTTAGAATTACAGAAAAAATCGGAAGCATTGGTAACTGGTGACGGGGCAGAAAGCAAGAAAGGTCAAGCTGCCTGATCTTCAGTTGAACTTCTTTTCTCAAATACGAAACGAGTTTCGATTGGAAAATCAGATAATAAAATCTTGATTACTTAGGTATAGGTCCCTTCCCAATAGGATTTGAACCAAGAGTAATTGGAGTTGACATTGTCTTTGCTAATATTGACTGCTCATTGCGATATTAATAAAATCATTGATGTAGATCAGTTTTGAAAACTATGCAAATCCCTGATACGCAAGATTGTATCGAGGATGCACGAAGATGTTGGGAGGTCTAAATGACAACTACTCAAGGCCCGGCGCCACTATCTATAGTAATTAGTGAAGAGGCAGCTCATCACGTAAAAGAATTTGCCGCTGCTGAAGGAAACTCCGAAGCTGACCTACGGGTTGGGGTAAAGGGTGGAGGATGCTCAGGATTAACTTACATTTTGGAAATAGTGAATGATGGCCCTAGAGATACAGATAAAGTAATAGACGAAAACGGCGTGCGGCTTTTTGTTGATAAAAAGTCTTACGTGTTTTTAGCCGGCACGGTTCTCGAATACTCTGGTGGTTTAAATGGAAAGGGGTTTGTATTCAACAACCCTAATGCCAAAACTACGTGCGGCTGTGGTACTTCGTTTAGTGTGTAGGTAAGTCATTACTTGAATGAAAAGCCTGTTTTTGTAGATCTCTTAACCTATTTCAGCAGGATAGATTTATACGGGGAAGATTCCTTAGATCTCCTTGATAGATTGTCCACCAATAAACTCGAAAATCTCACCGAACCGTACACAGGGATGGGTTCGGTTCTGACTACAAATAAAGGTCGAATAATCGACCTACTTGGTGTAAACCGACTTCCTGACAGAGTTTTGGTAACGACGGCTAAAGAATCAAAGGAAAAAGTCATTGAGTGGATTGAGTTTTATACCATCATGGAGGACGTTTCAGTAAAAGATATTTCTGCTGAAACATGTCATTTTCGGTTGTTAGGTGAAGAATGGGATGAGTTATTTCCGAGTATATCGAAACTTTTGCTACGAGATTCTATGCATTGTGAAATTGAAGGTGAATCCGTAATTGCAATAAGAGAGGAAATGTCCAACGTCCCATGCATAGATATTATCGGTCCTATAACTGCACGTTCTAAAATCAGTGATTTTTTAGGTAAAAAGTTTAATCAATTTAGTCTTAAAGAATTCAATCAATTCAGGTTGAAACTTGGTATACCTGTATTTGGATTTGAATTGACAGAAGATTTTAATCCCCTTGAGGCAGGCTTGATTTCTCATATTAGCTTTAACAAAGGATGCTATATTGGCCAGGAAGTAGTAGCTAGGTTAAACACATATGACAAGGTGCAGAGAAAACTTGTTAAATTAGCGTGGCAGGGAAATCTTGAGCGCAAGGAAATTACATGTGACGGTAAGCCAATAGGAGTTATAACTTCGGCGGAAAATGGAATTGGGTTAGGGTTTGTTCGAAACACATACGCAGAACTTCAAAAAGAACTGGACTGCGGCGATCGAAAGATTGTGGTGACAGAAATATTGGCTGAGTAGTTAAAATTCCGTAGTTGGTAAAGGAGCAGGAAGAGTAACTCCACCATCTACCACAATAACTTGACCCCTTATCATTTCTGCATCCTCGCTACACAAGAAGGCTGTAACTTTTGCTATGTCTGATCCTGTTATAACTCTCCCTGCTAAAGTATTTTTGACAGCAGACACCATATCCTTTTTGTTTGGGAAGGATTCTAAAGCATCAGTTTGAACATAACCTCCCGACACAGCATTAACGTTAATGCCCTTTTCAGCGAATTCTACCGCCAAATATCTGGTGAGCGACTCAAGTGCCGCTTTAGATGTCCCTACTGATAGGTAGTACGGTAAGACCTTTCTGGAACCTTCTGAAGTGATGTTCACAATGGAGCCGCCACTGGGCATTAATTTAGACGCTTCGATCGAACACAACCATGGTGCTCTAGCATTAATGTTCATTGCCCAATCCCAATGTTTTGGAGTTAATTCGTCGACATTTCTCTGAACCCCGGAGGCCGCGTTATTTATCAAAACGTCCATTGTGTTGAATTCTTGGGCGACTGATTGAAACATTTTCGATATCTGGTCTGGTTCTGCTAAATGAGCACGCAATTTTAAGCACTTGACGCCTAAATTTTCTATCTCTTGTTGGGCTTTCTCAGCTGCATTGTGATTTCGAAAATAATTGAAGACTATGTCATAGCCAAGGTTGCCAAATTCCAAGGCTATAGATTTTCCTATACCTCTTGAACCACCAGTTATGAGTGCCACCTTATTTTGAGCATTAGCCATTGATAAATTTAGGCTTCGTTTGCTAGATAGCCATACCTCCGTCCACACTGATTATTTGTCCAGTTATATATTTTGCTTTTTCACTGGCAAGGTATGCAACCATGTGAGCAATATCGTCTACTTCGCCAAAGCGAGCCATGGGTATCCAAGTCATAATTGTGTCTTTTTGCTTGTCTGATAGAACGTCAACAGTATCGGTATGTATATATCCGGGCGTTATGGTATTCACAGTTATGTTTCGGGTAGCAACTTCCTTGGCAAGAGCGAATGTAAAACCGTTTATTGCTGCTTTTGAAGCTGTGTAATTGGTCTGGCCTATGTTTCCCCTAAGACCGACCACAGAACCGATATTGATTATTCTTCCCCATCTGGACCTCACCATTGTTCGTAGCACGGCACGACTGCAGTAAAAAGTGCCGTTCAAATTTGTATTTATCACCCGAGCCCAGGCTTCGTCCGACATTCGAAGGAGAAGACCGTCGTCTATAATCCCAGCGTTATTTACGAGAATATCAATTTGTCCGAAATGATCAGTGACAACATCCACCATTTTTGTTACTTGATCTAGGTTTCCAACATCTGCTTGGCATGAAATAGAATCTATTCCCAAGTCTTTTAGATATTTGACAGTCTCTTCAGCTTCTTGTTTGGAAGAGTTGTAATTTACTGCGATGTTCACGCCTTCCTCAGCCAATTTTGCTGCTGCAGCTTTTCCAATTCCTTTTGCTGCTCCTGTAACTAACGCTACCTTTCCTTTCAGTTCAGTCACTTTTTCTCCCGTAAATTTATTTTTTATGCTCTCGGTTAATCATCCACGGTGGACATCACAGCGGAAACTTCTTTGTTCATTTCTTGAATCAGATTTGTATCCACGCACATTTTAGCTAAACCTACTGCCCTTTCTATGGTGCCTGAAGAAGCGCTGCCATGTCCGATTATACTCACCCCATTAACACCAAAAACTGGCCCGCCTCCTCTCGCATCTACTACGTTGTTATTCTTGTAAAGATCCTGCATTAGGGCATCAAGCTGTTTCTCTGGTAGTTTTCCGTTCAGAGCTGTTTTTAATTGAGCGGCGAGACCCCTACCAAGGCCTTCTACTAGCTTCAAAACTACATTACCAACAAATCCGTCACATACAACAACATCAGCCTTTCCCGTAACCAAATCATTACCTTCAACGTTTCCTATGAAATTCAAACCACTTTTTCTAAACAAGGCACTTGCCTCTTTTGATTGTATGTTTCCTTTTCCCTCTTCACTTCCTACGCTAAGCAAACCTAATTTCGGGTTTTCAACACCAATAAGTAATTTGCTAAAAACAGACCCTAATACTCCAAACCCCAATAACTGAGAAGCTTTGCAGTCAAGATTAGAACCCAGATCCAGAATGGTTTGGTTTGGAGCAGCGCCTATTATTGGCCCTCCAATTGCTGGCCTTTCTATACCCTTTATGGTTCCTAATAGAACTACTGCTGCTGCCATAGTGCCGCCGGTGGACCCCATGGATATAACGGCATTTGTGGTTCCAGTTTTTACTAAATTGGTTGCTACTAGGATGGATGCAGTAGGTTTTTGTCTCAAAGCTAGTGCTGGAGCCTCATCATCTTCTATCTTCCCTTCTGAAGCTACAAAATGGATAGGGAGATTTTTTGTATCGTGTTTTGCTAGTTCTTTCTCTACTGGTTCCTTATCTCCGACGATAAAAACCTCTGCTAAACCGTTTTTGGCCGCTTGGATGGCTCCTTCTACGGGTATGGCGGGTGCGTTGTCTCCCCCCATGGCATCGATAGACACCTTTAATAATTCAGTGTTAGGCAAAGTTCGACTCCTAATTTATGGGGCAATTATGGGTTTTGTAATGTCACTGAGGTTTCGCCAGAGATGATGGTGTCCCCATCTTGCCGGACTATTTGGACTGAACAGGTTATTTGAGTTCCTGTCTCTACATTTTCAGACTTTTTGATGCTACCGGAAGTTTGAATTTTGTCCTCTGGGTATACGGGGGATTTGAATCTCATTTTCATTTTACCTGTTTTATACCAGGCGTCAGCAAAATTTCTAACCATCAACTCTGAGATAGTGGCCGCTACCATCATGCCATGACCGATATTTTTGCCAAACTGTGAATTTTTGGCGAACTCTTCATCAATATGTATTGGATTGTAATCTCCGGAAGCGTCTGCATACATAAGGATTTGTTTCATAGTTATGAGTTTACTGATCGGTACCAGTTCGTCGCCAACTTGCAGATTTTTCATTCGATTTTATTTTCTGCAGGTAACATTATTGTACTTTTACCTTCCATCACCTGATCCCCTGAAGATCTCAACACCGAAAGATTCACAACCATAAATCTCCAATCACCTCTGATGTTATTGGAGGCAAGTGATGCGATACATCTCAAATTTTCACCCACCCGAACAGCATCTTTAAATTCCATTTCTTGGCCGACATGCAATGTGCCCCCAGGTATTTGTAGGTCTATTACTACACCTCTAAGACTCAATGCTGCCAGAGCCATTGGAGGTGCTAATTCTGTTCCTGAGCTATCAAGATGTCTCTCTGAGTCATCTTGAACGGCGTGGAGATACAGGTCTACCTCTTCATGGGTAAGGGTATATTTTTGATCTGATACCTTGCTTCCAGTTTCTAAAAGAGAATAATCAACTGCCAATAGATACTCGCAAATGCTTATTAATTCATATTGGAACTCAAAAAGCCGCAAATTACAGCTACTACAAAGGAGATCCGAAAGCAATTATATAGCTACCATCCCAATATTTCTTTGTTTACTCGAATCTCTTATATATTGTCCAAAGGAATTACCGTAATTTATTGCTTTTTACAATTGATACTTATTTTGCTCAAAAACATGGATGAATTTGGTCGAATCAAATAGAATTCTTGTCAGTTGTATTGGGAGTCGAATTATTTGATAGATATAGAACTGATTAGGGAAAAGCCTGAGTTTGTTAAAGAGTCGTTCAAAAGGAGAGGAAAAGAAGTTCCTCTAACTGAGATAATTGATCTGGACCAGAAGCGTAGAACGGCAATAAGTGAAATGGATTCTCTAAGGGCAAGGCGAAATGCGGTGTCGAAGGAAATCGGCAGTTCCAAGGAGAAGCCGCCCGAATTAATAGCAGAAATGAGGCAAGTAGGGGCGCGAATTAAGGATTTGGAGGGGGAAGAAAATGAAATTAGCGATCGACTACATCACATCATGCTTGATGTGCCGAATATTCCCAGTGAATCAGCGCCAGATGGTGCTGATGAAAGCGCTAATATCGTAGTAAGGTCTGTAGGAGAGCTACCCAGCTTTGATTTTGAGCCAAAACCTCATTGGGAAATAGGTGAAAATCTGGGCATCATTGACTTTCAAAGAGGAGTCAAATTAGCTCAATCCCGATTCTATTTGCTCAAAGGAAAAGGGGCTCGACTTCAGAGGGCTTTAATCTCTTGGATGCTAGATTTTCACACGGAGGAACATGGGTATAAAGAACTTTACCTCCCCTATTTGGTAAATAGGGATACAGTGACGGCTTCCAGCCATCTTCCACATTTTGAGGAGAATATGTACCACGATGAAGAGGATGATCTTTTTATGGTACCCACAGCTGAGGCCCCAGTGACTGGCATGTTTAGGGATGAAATCTTAGATGGCGAAACCTTGCCTCTTAAATTTGTCTCGCACACGCCATGCTGGAGAAGAGAGAAATTTTCAGCAGGGAGAGATACTAGAGGAATAAAAAGAGTACATCAGTTCGACAAGGTTGAAATGTACAAATTCGTGGAACCTAACAGTTCCTTTGAAGAGCTTGAGTCACTGTTGAAAGACGCAGAACAAGTTTGCGTTGAACTAAACATCCCACATAGAGTTCTTGAGCTATGCACGGGCGATTTGGGGTTTGCAGCTGCTAAAAGCTATGATGTCGAAATGTGGGGGGCCGGAACACAAGAATGGCTAGAAGTCTCTTCTTGTTCGAATTGTACCGATTTCCAATCCCGCAGAGCAGCGATTCGGTATAAAGATTCTAGGGAATCTAGGCCAAGATTGTTGCACACTTTGAATGGATCAGGGCTTGCGGTGCCTCGAGTGATGATAGCTATTCTTGAAAATTATCAGACTGCTGACGGTTCAATAGAAGTACCTGAAGTTTTAAAATCGTACGCAGGATTCAGTCATATATCCAGGGAATAAAACGCTATTATTAGAAAATAATCGTATGTAAGGAGAAATATTTATGTATGTAACACGACAACAAGACGTCGATCCGGAAGAGGCAGGAGATGCTCCTCTTTTTTATGGTGGCAGAGTCACTAGACAGCCCCTAGTAGGAAAGACTGAACAGGAAGATTACAATTTTGGAATCGTTTCCTTTTATGATGGGTCAAAGAATCATTTTCACACGCATACAAGTGATCAAATTTTGTTTGCCACCAAAGGTGTGGGGATAGTGGCCAATGAGTCTGAAGAGGTACAAATGGAAACTGGCGATACTGCCTTTATTCCTGCTGGTGAAAAGCATTGGCATGGTGCTGCAGACGGTCATGATTTTTCACACATATCACTTACACGTCCTGACAGTGTCACTGAGATGTTTAAACCTGAGTCTTAGCCTTAAGAAATACCAAATTTGTATTGGCTACCAACACTATTTTGGATCATTGAATTTGAGTGATCTTTCATTAACGACATGATTGCTCTCTGACCGGTACAGTGCGCAGGTATTAACCAGTCAGGGTTTAGATTTTTAATGTCATTCACAGTGCTTTCGATCACTATTGGGTCCAAGGTGTCTGGTAAATGAAATCCTCCGATGATTGCGTGGATTTTATTTTCGCCTGTTAATTTTTTTGCGTAATTACATATATTGACAATCCCAGCATGTCCACATCCGGTCATTATTACTAGGCCTTTGTCTTTAACTTTCGCTATTAAACCCTGGTCATCTAAAGTCAAGGGGTCTGGTTGCCAAGAATCCTCTACAAATACCTCCTGCCCTTTCAATCCTTTTTCATAATCTGTTAGCCGGTCCACTTCCCCTGTGACCAACAAAGAATTATCTAGCAAAAAGGACGGAAGGCGAGATTCTTCTATAATTTCCATTCCCTGCTGTCGCAGGGCAGATTTGCTAACGGTGGGTAGACTTCGAGGAGTTCTTCCCGGAAGAACAATCCTTCTTTTGTTCCAAAATTCAGGGTGAATGATGATTGGGATGTTATTGGCCCCTAAATCATTCAGAATCCCGTCTATCCCTACCGTGTGATCAAAATGACCATGGCTAAACACTATTGCCTCTGCATCTTTAGGAGATAAATCTAGTATTCGCATGTTCTCTGAAACCCCAGTGGGCGATACTCCAGCATCAAAGAGTATGGAATGATCAACTTCTCCGGTCTTAATTGTCACCCAAGCTGAAAATCCATGTTCTGCCCTAAGTTGGGATTTAATGTAACCATCTTCGGTTAGCGGCGCTGAAATTTCTTGTTTTGTTGAAGGTCTGGTGACGGGACCAGTGTTGCTTAATATGCTGCTAACGTGGTTGTCCATCAACACTGTGATGGACATTTGATCAACAGCCACGGGCGATATTATGTCCATAGTATTTGTCACTCCAATAATATAAATTTGCAGAATTCTAATGAAATATCGAAGCTCACCTGATGTTCGATATTAACTATTGTTGCGTAAATGTACTTGATATCAATAGAATGTGCTCTAAATTTCCGTAAACAAATTTTATGGTCTGAAATGGGATCAGGTAATGGGAGAATTTATCTAATGTTTGCAGCACGAATAACAAGTCCAAAGAAAATAGAAATTGAAGATATTGAGACACCGAGTATTGGAGAAGGGCAATGCCTAATAAAATTAGAGAGATGGTCTGTCTGCGGTAGTGATATCAGACATGCTTATGGACCTGTAATGCCTGAAGAAGAATATCCTATGCGACATGGCGGTGCATGCCATGAGTGTGCTGGCACTATTGTGGAAAGTAAATCTGATAAATTCAAAGTTGGTCAGAGAGTAATAGTATTACCTAGTCAGGATGGCCCAGGCGGTCTTGTTGAATATTATCCTGGTGATGAGGGAAGAATGGCTCTTGTACCTGATCACGGGGATTTGGGAGAGTGGATTCTTTGTCAACCATCAGGAACAGTTCTATATTCCTGCCAACAGATGGGAACTATTTTAGGGAAAGATGTTGTTGTAATGGGTCAGGGAAGTATTGGTTTGTCCTTTACGGCCATTGTTGCTAGGGCTGGCGCAAGGAGAGTTATTGCTGTCGATCCTTTGGACTACAGACTTGATTGGGGCAAGAAATTTGGGGCTACACATACGATCAATCCTGATAAAGACGACGTAGATGAGGCTCTTGCTGAAATCACAGATGGGAAACTTGCTGATATCTCGGTTGAAGCATCAGGGTTTCCTGACGGCTTGAATGCAGCCATTAGAGGTGCCACTAAGCATGGCAAAGTAATTATCTTTGGTATCCAAGAAGGACCCAGAGGCAAGATGACAGAAATCGACACAGCAAATTTCCTTAAAAATGCTCCTACAATTATTCCCACTTCTGGTGCCGGAAGTGGAGATCCCGTAGGGCATATTGAAAGAATGATTGAATTAAAAGACAGGGGCTGGTGGAACCCCGGAGAAATGAAAACCCATGAGTCTAGTTTCTCCGATGTTAATGATGCCTATGATCAGTATGAGAAATATGAGGATGACATTATCAAGGTCGTAATGAATAACGACTAATTATTCTGCCGTTATTAATATGAGGGGGGAGACATTTTGTTTCCTCCCTTTTTTTATCTCTTTGTTGGACCGATTGGAATAGGAGGCTAGAATGAAAATCACATCTGTAAAAGCTGTACCAGCTTCACATACGACTACTAGGGTTGGAGTATCTGTTGCCAGAAATTATGTTTTTGTAAAAATCGAAACTGATGATGGGTTAACGGGATGGGGGGAGGCAACATGTGGTCCTTTAAGTGTAGCCACTATGGTAGATGAATTTGGTGAAGTCATTACAGGCCAGAATCCTATGGAGATTGAGAAACTTTGGCAGACCCTTTATCACCATTTTCATGTAAGGGGTGGAATCGTCCAAATGTCAGCGATCAGTGGTATCGAAATAGCTCTTTGGGATATAAAAGGTCAAGCTCTTGGAGTACCAGTTTATGAGCTTTTAGGTGGAAAGATCAGGGATAAAATATGGACTTATGGGAGATGGGACGGCTTGACCCCTGAAGCAGCTGTTGATAATGCTATGTTTCATGTTGAACAAGGGCTTACTGCCCTGAAGGGAGATCCCTTTGAACATAGGGGGATCTTTATTGATAAAGCGTCAGAAGATTTGGCAGTAGCAAAAATGCGAGCTGTTAGAGACGCAGTTGGAGACGAAGTAGAACTTTTTGTTGAGGTTCATGGTAGATTGGCCCCCTCTGACGCAATTCGTGTCGCTAATAGACTGGAAGAATTCAGGCCTTTCTTTTATGAAGAACCCGTTCCACCACAAAACTTGGAAGCTCTTAAGAAAGTGTCTGATAACGTAAATATTCCTATAGCTACAGGGGAAAGGCTCTTAACTAAATTTGATTTTGCAGACCTTTTGCCTTTGCAAGCTGTGGATCTCATACAGCCTGATGTTGTTCAAGCAGGAGGGATACTTGAACTAAAGAAGATAGCGGCTATGGCTGAGGCGTATTATGTCGGATTTCAACCTCATAATCCCTATGGACCTTTTTGTACGATAGCGGCACTTCATTTGGATGCTTCAACCCCAAATTTCTTGATACAGGAAGGAGGTATACACCCATGGTTTCAGGATGCTACCACTGGTGATTTCCCTGTACAAAAGGACGGCTATTTTGGTGTACCTACAGGTAATGGCCTAGGAGTAGCTATGGATGAAGATTGGCTTCAAGCCAATCCCTGGAGGAATGATGCTTATCCGTGGAGACCTAATTTGGGGGCTAATCCATCGAGGCAAGATGTCTTTTGGTCTTAAGAGGTATTTAAGATGATATGTGTAGAGATTTTTATTAAATGATTGGTTTGTGAAAAGTGGGTAGGAGAAAGTGATTTGGCCGTAATAGGAGTTGAAATCAAAAATCAATCTGAATTTGATTCAGGTACAAGTTGGGGAGAATTCGGGGTTTATGAACGAATAGATGGGGTGGTTTTTTTTGGTGTTGATCCTGAAAATTCAGCGAACTCGAGGATAGTCGATTTGCAACATGCGCCGGTAGGGGACGAAGGGTTGGTGAATTTTAGTTCAGATTTTGTTTTATTAACTCCTATAAAAACTCAGGCTTCACGTCTATTGGTTGATGTTGTCAATAGGGGCAGGAAGAGAGCGATACCTGATTTTAATATGTCATCTCCTAATCTCACAGCTTCTTCCCACATTGATCCCGGGGACGGCTTTCTCTTCAAGAATGGGTACTCAGTGGTATCGATTGGTTGGCAATATGATGTATATCGTAGCGATTCTCTTTTGGGGATGGACCCTCCAATTCTGGAAATCGATGGGAAGCCAGTAAGCGGCAGTAATTTAGTCGAGATTCGACCAAATGAACACATTAAAAGTTCACTTCTTGCCAACAGAGTTCACAAGCCATATTTGGCCAATTCTACAGATAATTCAAATGCATATATGTATGTAAAGGATTGGGAAGACGGCCCTCAAAATGAAATACCTCGTAGCGAATGGCAATTTGCTAAAGAACAAAATGGGGCGGTTGTACCGGATCCTGAACACGTTTACATGAAATCCGGGTTTCATCCGGGCAAAATATACAGTGTTGTGTATGAAGCTCTAAATCCGGTTGTCGCCGGGTCGACCCTGATGTCTGTTAGAGATATTGGGTCTTGGATTAAATATGGCGGTGTAGACACTCCGATTAAAAATCCGCCCACTCATGCATATGCTTACGGGATTTCCCAAACAGGGAGACTTCTAAGGCATTATCTATATGCGGGTATGAATTTGGATGAGAACGAACGCCAGGTATACGACGGACTTATTCCTCATGTTGCCGGCGGAAGACGTGGTGATTTCAATCACAGATTCGCCCAACCATCCCAACAGTCTTCCCCTGGG
>MDSV01199309.1_pt1 | contig 13858 bp, 14 predicted proteins | sample 810851 | NCBI WGS metagenome assembly MDSV01 (sample SAMN05326640, study PRJNA326480) | marine metagenome | isolation source: seawater | place: Atlantic Ocean: North East | collected 2012 | reverse complement strand
CGTTGATAGGCTGGGTGTGGAAGTGCGGTAACGCATGTAGCTGACCAGTACTAATAGCTCAATTGGCTTGATTTATGCACTGAAAAAAATTTTTTTTAATTAAGTAATTTAGATTAGATCTTTACGTAAACTTCAGATAGAATTTATATAATGTATTTAGTTACAGATAGGCAAGTTCAACTTTCCAACAAAAGATGCTTAAAGTATAGAAAAAAGATTTTATTTTTATCACAAAAAGTAGGGGCACTTCATATTGGAGGGTCTTTTTCATCAGTTGAAATCCTTGACGTAATTTACAATTTTCTTTTGAAAAAAAAAGACAAGTTCATACTCTCAAAAGGCCATACTGGTATTCTGCAATATGTTATTCTTCAATCAAAAAATGTTATAACTAACGATTTTTTACTAAGTTACTGTAAAAAAAATAGCAAGTTAGGCGTTCACCCAGATTTTGGAAATCCTGGGATAGAAGCATCCACAGGTGCTTTAGGTCATGGTTTAGGCATAGCTTCAGGATTAGGAATAGGACAAGAAAAAAAAATCAATATTTATGTAGTTATTAGTGATGGAGAATTAATGGAAGGAACTACTTGGGAATATTTACTTACAATATCTGCTTTAAATATTTATAATATAAATTTGTTTGTAGATTATAACGGTTTACAAAGTTCAACTTTTTCAAAAAATACTCATCCAACCCTACATCCAGTAAATAAAAAATTAAAATCTTTTGGATGGATCACAAGATCATGTGATGGGCATGATGTCAAAGATATATATAATCAATTTAAATATAGAGAAAAAAATAAACCATTTGCTTTAATTTGTAAGACAATTAAAGGTTATCCTATAAAATACATGATGAATGTTCCAATTTGGCATTACAGATCCCCTAACAAAAAAGAGTATTCTGAAGCATTAAAAACTTTAAGCAAACATTATAAAAAATGAGAAACAAATTTGCAGAAGTTTTTTACAACCTTATCAAAAAAAATAAAAATATCAGATTAGTTGCCGCTGATATATCTCCATCAGGTAAACTTGCCGAACTGTCAAAAAAATATCCAAAAAAATTTATTAATGTAGGAGTAGCAGAATCAAGTATGATAAGTATGTGTGCTGGCTTAGCTATGAGAGGATTAAAACCTTTTGCCTATACTATTGCATCCTTTGCTTTATTTAGACCTTTTGAAATGGTTAGAATAGATATCGGATATCAAAATCTACCAGTTGTTATCGTGGGTATGGGTGCTGGGACTGTCTACAATAATTTAGGTGGTACTCATTTAACCCAAGAAGATGTTTCAGTGGTGAGATGTTTACCTAATTTTAATGTTCTCAATCCATGTGATCCTCTAGAACTAGAAGAGTGTTTAAAATATCTCGTCAATAAAAATAACTCTCCATGTTATTTGAGAATAGGAAAATCTGGTGAAAAGAATTTTTCACATAATTCAGTAGATAAGTGGATGTTTAATCAACCTAGAACTATTTTAAGAGGAAAAAGTGATATTTGTTTGATTGCAACTGGTCCTATTATAAAATTATTTTTTAAAATAAAAAAAAATTTAATCAGAAAAAATATTGACCCTACTATAATTAGCCATCATACATTAAAGCCTGACAATGATAAAGCTCTAGAAAAAATTTTTGGGAAATTTAGTAATATAATTACTTTAGAAGATATATCTGAAATAAATGGTTTATCATCAATTTACAAAATTAAAGCATATGAAAAAGGTTATAATGGAAATATATTATCCTTTTCACTAAAAGATAAAAATATAAAAAACTATGGATCACAAGATGATTTGCTAAAAGATCATGGTATTAGTGAAAATAAAATTTATGCAGGAATATTGAGGTTATTGAACAAAAAATAAATTATTTTTTTCAATTAAATTTAATTTAATATAGAATTGACAAACTGATTAAAAAAAAATAATCAATATTTAAGTGTATATAATTAAAATTTTATATATATTTTAAATTATGTTTAAAAATTATGCATCAATACAAACACCCACCACAACTGATGCGTGGAAAACCTTGTCTACTCATCAAAGATCCGAGCTAATATATAAAGAAATAAAAAAAAATCCTGATTTGAATAATTTTGAGGTTTATAAAACATTAGATGATGGCCAGGTTATCTTCAGAGTAAAAGAAACTATTTCTTCAAGTAAAAGAGGAATATTACTTTTAGACTTAGAAGATCAATTAAAAAAGAACATTGATATAGGCTTGACAGTTTGGTTCGAACCAATTGGTGATAAAAGTAAATTAAGAAATTTAAGAGGTATTACCTTTGAAAAAGAATAAACAATAAAATGTCAGATAATATTCAAACATCTAATTTAGCTTACAAAACTGTAAAAACAAATGAAGGTGATCTTATTTTAGATAATCATAAGGTTTCATATCATTATGAGAGAGTAGAGGCTTGGGAAAATGGAGAAAAGATTGCACCAATAAGTGTTGACATGGCATTAACTAGAGCGTGTGGAGCAATGTGTGCATTTTGTTATGCAATGGTTCAAGAACCCCAGGACAGATCAAATATTAAAACTAAGGAAGCTTTAGATTTATTAGATGATTTTGCAGAAATAGGTGTTAAGGCAGTTTCTTTAGTCTCGGATGGTGAGAGTACACTTTCAAAAGCTTATATTCCTTTTATACAACACGCATCTAAAATAGGTATCGATGTTGGTAATGCTACAAATGGTTGGGAATTTGAAAAAGATAAAGTCGATAAAGTTTTGCCTCATCTGACATGGGTAAGATTTACAGTAGGTGCAGGAACACCCGAGGGATATGCAAAAATAATGTTTAAGAGCAAAGAGCATACAGAAGTTTTTGATAGAGCTATGAAAAATATCAAATATGCTGTTGAATTAAAAAAAAAGTTAAATTTGAATGTAACTCTCGGAATTCAAATGGTTCTTACTCCTGATTTAAGTGATGAAATTTTACCATTTTCTAAGTTAGCATTAGATCTAGGAGTAGATTATGGAGTTATAAAACATTGTTCGGATGATGAATTGGGTACATTAGGCATTGATTATTCACAATACGAAAAAATGTACCCATTAATACAAGAAGCAGAAAAACTTAGTAACGATAAAACTAAGATCATTGCAAAATGGAGCAAGATTATGGATAAAGGAGTATCATCTTATAACAGACTTTATGGTCCACAATTTCTTTTGCAATGTAGTGGTTCAGGATTAGTAGCACCATCAGGCCAATTTTTTAACGCAAGATATTCAAAACTACATATGGGCAATTTTACTGAGGAAAGATTTATAGATATTTATAAATCGGATAGATACAAAAGAGTTATGGATTATATTGCATCACCAAGTTTTGATGCTCGAACAATGATGGGTACGCTGCCTATTACACATCAATTAAATGAGGCTTTAGATGATCATGCAAAAGGAAAGAAATTAATTAAGCCAAGTTATGGTGCAAAACCTCTTCATGTTAATTTTATATAAGTGAAATATAAAATTCTGAATGAAAAAGAAAAACGTAAAAAATAAGATATTAATAGTTGGTGGCTCAAGTGGTTTAGGCTTGCATATAACTAATATGTATCTTAAAAAAAATTATCGAGTAAGTATAATTTGTAGAAGTAAAAATAAAAAATTTCCAAAAAAATTAGATCAATATACATGTGATGTTACAAAAGAGGCAAAGCTTTTTAAAACATTGAAACTGATCAAAAAAAAACATAATTATTTTGATACAATAATTCATAATGTTGGAGGATCTCAAAAAGTTTTTGATGAGTATAGTATTAGTAAAGATTATTTAAAAGTTTGGAGAGCTAATCTTGGTTACATAATTGATGTAAATAATTTTTTTATTCCTTCGATGAAAAAAAATAAATGGGGGAGGATTATTCATGTTTCATCTTCAGCTGCATACAACTTTGCAGCACCAGTGCCTTATTCATCTGCAAAAGCAGCCTTAAATACATATGTTGCTTCAATATCAAGAAGATTAATAAAAGATAGAATAGTAGCATCATGTATTTGTCCAGGTCCTATAGAATTACCTAAAAGGTTTATGACCATAGCAAAAAAAAAAAATAATTCTTTTTGGAAAAATTACACAAAAAATCATCTTCCAATTAAAAGACTAGCAAAACCAGAGGAAATTACCTCAGTGATATATTTTCTATCATCAGAACTTGCTTCTTTTTCTTCGGGTGCTATATGGAATGTCGATGGCTCTGAATATTGACAAAAGAATTTTTGAGGTTGGTTCTCAAGTAATCGATAGTTCAAGTATTGATATACTAAAGAATTTGAGAAAAAGTATATTTGATACCATTTGTAGTGAATTTAAAATAGACGAGAAAAACCCTGAATCTGGTCTAAATAATTTTCATAAACTAGTAAAAAATATACCAGATACAGACTTAAATCAAAAAAGAGTTAATGTAATACAAAAAATATCTAGCGATAAAAAATTAGTTGAACTAATTTATAAATCTTTTGAAAAAGATATAGATGAATTGTTAGGTAAAGATTTGTTAGTACAAAAAACAATAAACCTAGTAATCCAAACACCAAATGATCCAAACCCTACAATTCCTCACAGGGATGCACCTCCAAATTCATATTTTGAATTAGTTATTTGGATTCCTTTAGTAGATTGTAAAGATACTAAGTCTATGTATACGGTTGACCTAAAATCAGCTAAACTAGCACTAGATGAATTAGATAAAAATCCAGACGATTGGGAGAAATTTTTGGATAAAATCAAAGATAAAAAAAACTTCACGAATATAAAATTTGGCCAAGGTTTATTTTTTTTACCCTATGTTTTTCATGGTTCAGAAATCAACAAAACAGACCAAACAAGATTTTCATTAAATATTAGATTTAAAGGTCTATTTACTCCTTCAGGAAAAAAATTTCCTTTACACTTTTTTAGATTATTTAAAATTTCTGAATTGACAAAACTTGCTTTAGAAAAAATCAAAGAAGAGAACTAAATATGAAACAATTTTATTCTTGTGTAGATGCACTAATACCTTCTCCACTGGCAGAACAACATATGATAATTAAAAAGAAAGCTGAGAAAGAAGGAGGTTCGATAACTTTTTATGCCTCCGAAGAGTACAGAGCTGTAAAAAATCAACCATGGATATTTATTAAATTAAAAGAAACGCCTGGACTACACGGAGTAATTTTTTTCACAGCATTACAATTTTCATACGGCGATAATTTTAATATTAAATTATTTAATAAACTAATAAATAATAATTATGAAGTACATTTTGCTAGAGAAGATTTATCTTTTTCAAAAAAAGATATGAATGAAAAAAATTTAACTTTTTTACTTAGCAATAGCCTAATTTTTCAAAGAGACGAAAAAGAATTAATTCAGCTTATATAAAATCAATAAATAGAAAGTTTTATTTTTAAACACTTTACATAAAAATTCATATATAAATACTGATTAAAAAATGTCTTTAAATAGTTTTTTGTATACTAATTACCCTAAACAATATGGTTATTTTGTTGGATTAAAAGACAATTTTTTTTTACCTTTTAAAAAAATATTTTTTTCTCTTGGAGCAAACATTTTTTTTGGAAGCAAAGATCAAGATAAATGGGTTGTAGAAACTATCTTTAAATATAAAGAAAAAGGATACTTCGTTGATTTAGCTGCAACAAACGGATTTCACCAAAATAATACATTTTTTCTAGAAAAACGACTTAACTGGAAGGGAGTATGTATTGAACCTAACAAGTCATTTTTTAACAAATTAAAAAAGTTGAGAAAAGCAAAATGTTTTTGTGAAATAGTAAGCAGTAAATCAGAAAATGTTGACTATTTGGTCAATGGAGGCATTGGAGGCATTATTGGTGACAAATTTGATAATAATTTGAGAAAAAGAAAAGATTTAATTATAAAAGCGAAAAGTAAACGTAATGTAGAAAAAAGAAAATCTAAATCTTTACAAGAAATTTTAAAAAAAGCTAAGGCACCTAAAATAATTGACTATCTCAGTTTAGATGTAGAGGGAGCCGAACTAGAAGTTTTAAAGAATTTTCCTTTTAAAAAATATAAATTTTTATCATTGACTATAGAAAGACCACCAAAAGAGCTGAATAAAATTTTATTTAAAAATGAATATATTTTTGTAAAAAACTTTAAAGTTGATGGTTTTTATATTCATAAGAGTTTAAAAAAAAAATTAGATATTAAATACGAAAAATTTACTCAAATTGGAGAAAAAAAATGGTAAATTTTAAATTAAAAAAACATTACGCAGATATTAAAAATAAAGGAAAAAAAGAATTCTTAAGAAAAATTAAAACTTTAATTTTTCGATTAATAAATTTTTTTTTAATTATATTTTTTGCAGCTCCAATATTATTTATCGCTATATTAATTAGTCCATTTTATCTATTAAGATTTGGAATTATAAGATCAAGCAGAGTAGGACATTTTATTGCCAATACAGAGCTTTATTTATGTAAAAAAAAATTGAAACTAGATACTACAAAGTTACACTTTGATTTAGTAAGTTATGATACAGACGGTATCTCAAATTCTTTTTTAAAAAAAAATTATAATAGAGAAATTAATATTTACCCAAATTTTATAGTCAAGCCATTTATTGATTTATTAAATTACTTGAGAAATAAAAATAGTTTTACGGAAATATTTCAAATCAACACATTAAATGCTGGTGGGGACAGAGATATTGATGGATTACTTTACAAAATTGAACATTCAATTAAATTTGATAGTAAAGATATTAGTATTATTGAAAATCAATTGAAACATTTTAATTTGGATTTTTCGTCAAAATTTATATGTTTAAATGTAAGAGATGATGCATACCTAAATAAAACCTTTCCACTTGGCGACTGGAGTTATCATAATTATAGAAATTGGAATATTCAGAACTTTATTAAAAGCTCAGAAAGCTTAGCCAAAAGAGGATATAAAGTTATTAGAATGGGCAAAATTGTAAAAGAAAAAATGTCTAGTAATAATCCAATGATAATAGATTATGCCAATTCTGAATACAAATCAGACATATTGGATATATATCTTCACACAAAGTGTTTTTTTACAGCTACAACCGGCACAGGAATAGATTTAGGTAGTTATGTTGCTAGAAGACCTATGGCCTGGATAGTAGTTCCTGTAGGGAGTTTTTACTCTTTTAGAAATAACTTTTTTGCTACAAAACACCATAAGTATGCAGATACTAAACAAAAACTAACACTTAGTGAAATTTTTGAAATGGGTTTAGCAAATTTTGGTTCAAAAATTGAGTCTAATAATGAAATAATATTAGAACAACTAAATGAAGATGAAATTAACAGTTATTTACTAGAGGTACTCGACATTCTTGAAGGAAAATTTATTTGGAGTAAAAATCATAAAGAAATACAATTAGAATTTTGGAATAAATATAAAACTTTAATTGATAAATATAAATTAAACCATCTTCATAAAAACTATGATGCAATATTTAGTCCAATCCATTTGAAAAACAATCCAGAATTATTAAGATGAGGTTAATGAAAATTATAAGAAACGATTAATATATAAAACATAATTAAAAAAGCAATGAGGTACATTTATTTTTTTATCAAACAAATTAAAGATTTAAAAAATAATCCAAAATCAATAATAACAAAATTTAAAACACTATTTGATTTGTTAATAAAAATTATTTTTTTCCCACTCAATATTTTAATAATCATTTTAATTATCCTATTAAAAAATATTTTCTTTGTCAGAATTGGTTTTTTAAAAACAGCCTGGGTAGGTCAAATGATTGTTACGGGAGAAATCTTTCTTTTGAAAAAAAAAAATAAAACAAAAAGATCTTTTGATATACTAATTTCAGATAAAAAAATTTCAAATAAATTCGTTTTTAAAAAATTAAAAGAAAGAATAATAATTATAAATCATAATTTTTTTTTAGTTTATGAAATAATAAATTACCTAGCAAAAAAAAATGAATATTTTTTGAAACATATCCTGTTTAAACTTGATCATTGTGGTGATTCTAATCAAGAGCTAGATCTAAACGATCAAATATTAAAACTAAATCAAAGTGAAATTAATTATGGTTACGAAATTCTAAAAAAAAATATAAAAAAAAAATATAAAGGAATTGTTCTTTATTGCGTTAGAAATAATTATTATTATAATATAAATCATCCAAACACAGATTGGGATCATAATAATTTCAGAGATTATAATTTTGAGGATTTTATTCCTTCTATAGATTATCTTATGGCTAAAGGTTTTTTAGTAATTAGATTTGGACGTCTAAACGAAAAAGAAATTAAAATTAATAACGAACTTTTTGTAGATTACTCTTTTTGTAAATGGAAAAGTGATTTCATGGATTTTTTTTTGGGATATGCATGTAGCTTTTGTATCTCAACTGGTACAGGAAGTGATGAATTTCCAAAACTTTTTAGGAAAAGAATGGGAATAATCATCAATCCAATATCACACGTGTTTGATCGAAAAAATTGGACATATATTTTTGGTAATTTCGTTAATATTAAATTAAATAGGAGTCTGAATTTGAGAGAATTATTAGACAATAAACTTTATGAGATAGAAGAACTATACACTTTAGATAAAAATCTTCTTTTAAAAAAAAATAATTCAAATGATATTCTGGGACTAGTGCAAGAAGTTACACAAAAGCATTTAAATGAGTTTGATTATGAAAAAGTTAATTTTAATCTTCAAAGAAGTTTCTGGGAAAAGCACTCAAAAATTTCAAGAATTACATATATAAATAAAAAAGAATTTAGAAAGGATGAAAACAGAATTTGTAATTCATTTTTAGAAAATAATAAAGACGTTCTTGGAATATAAGCTTAACAAAAATATTATTTGACTAAAAAACAAATTTAATTCATTAAGTTAATATAATCTTATGGTAAAATATATAATTACAGGTGGAGCCGGTTTTATAGGAAGCCATTTAGTAGAAAATTTAACAAGGAAAAATAAAAATGTTGTCGTTTTAGATAACTTATCAACAGGTAGAATTGAGAACTTAAAACCTTTTTTAAAAAAAATAAGATTTGTAAAATGTGATTTATCTAAGAAAGGAAGATGGCAAAATGAAATCAAAGGAAAATGTTATATATTTCATTTCGCGGCATTAGCAGATATTGTACCAAGTATTCAAGATCCTGAAAAATATTATAATTCAAACGTAAATGGAACACTTAATTTATTGCAAGCATGTAGAAATGCAAAAATATTAAAATTTTTATATTCCGCATCATCATCTTGCTATGGTATTCCAAAAAAATATCCTACAACTGAAGATGAAAAAATAAATACTCTTTATCCTTATGCTCTTACAAAAAAAATGGGTGAAGACCTTATTATACATTGGTCAAAACTCTATAATTTTCCATTTATTTCATTAAGATTATTTAATGTTTATGGAACTAGATCAAGGACCTCAGGAACCTATGGTGCCATGTTTGGAGTGTTTTTAGCTCAAAAGCTTCATAGTAAGCCTTTTACAATTGTGGGTAATGGAACACAAACAAGAGATTTTACTTATGTAACAGATGTAATTGATGCTTTCCTGAAAGCAGCTGATTCAAAAATAGTAAATGAAATTTTTAATATTGGAAGTGGAGAAACAGTAAGTGTCAATAAGATTGTAGAATTATTAGGGGGTAACAAAGTTTTCATAAAAAAAAGACCAGGAGAGCCTGATTGTACTTTTGCAAATGTGTCAAAAGTAAAAAAATTAATAAAATGGAAACCAAAAATAAATATTAAAAAAGGTATTGAATATTTAATAAAAGATATAAATTATTGGAAAAAAGCACCTATTTGGACACCAAAAAAAATTAATAAAGCTACTAAATTATGGTTTAAATATATAAATTAATGAAAAAAATTTACAATTTAGATAAATTAAAAAATATTTCTGTTTCGTTAAAAAAAAAATCAAAAAAAATTGTTTTGTGTCATGGTGTATTTGATTTATTGCATATTGGTCATATTAAACACCTAAAAAAAGCAAAAGAATATGGAAATAAACTATTTGTAACAATCACATCTGATAAATTTGTAAATAAAGGACCTGGAAAACCGGTTTTTAATGAGAGATTGAGAGCAGAAGCTTTAGCTTCTTTAGAAGATGTTGATTATGTAGCTATTAATGACAGCCCAACTGCTATAAATGCTATAAAAATTATTAAACCAGACTTTTACTGCAAAGGAAGAGATTACGTAAATCCAAAAGACGATATAACAGGTGAAATTAAAAATGAATTAAAACAATTAAAAAAAAATAAAGGAAAAATAATTTTTACACATGAACTAACATTTAGTTCAAGCAGAACAATAAATACCCAAACAGATTTCTATTCTGAAATTCATAAAAAACAAATTAATAAAATTAAGAAAAAATATAATTTCGTTAAAATAAAAAATATAATTGATAAATTTAATGACTTAAAAATTTTAGTTATAGGTGAAACTATTATAGACCAATATAATTTTTGTGAAGCAATAGGTAAATCAGGGAAAGAACCTATTTTAGTTTTAAAGGAATTAAATTCAGAAAATTTTTTGGGTGGAGTACTAGCTATAGCAAGAAATATGTCAAAATTTTCAGATAGCGTAAATGTACTATCTGCATTAGGTGAGAAAAAAGATTTTTTAAAAGAAATAAAATCAAATTTATCAAAAAAAATTAAATGTAAGTTTTTTTATAAAAAAAATTCTCCTACAATTATTAAAAGGAGATATGTAGACGATGTAAGTAAAAGTAAATTATTTGGTGTATATAATTTAAATGATAACATTCTTTCAAAAAAAGAAGAATTAGAGTTTAACAATTATTTAAAGAATGAATTAAAAAAATATGATTTAGTAGTCGTGTCAGATTATGGTCATGGATTAATATCGAAGGAAAGTGCGAATATAATTTGTAAGCACTCAAAGTTTTTAGCTTTAAACGCACAAGTAAATGCATTTAATATTGGATACCACACAATGAAAAATTATATAAAATTTAATACATTAATAATTAATGAAAAAGAAATAAGGCATGAAATGAGAGATAGAATTAGTTATCTAAATGATCTTATTGTTAAGTTATCTAAAGAAATGAAAATTGAAAATTTAATTGTAACAAGAGGTAGTGATGGCTCAATTTTATACAACAATAAAAAAAGAAAATTTATTTATGGAGAGGCATATGCTTCAAAAGTAATAGATAAAATTGGTGCTGGAGATACAATGCTATCAGTCATAAGTTTATGTCTTAAATCTAAAATTGATATTGATTTATCATTAATAATTAGTTCTCTTGCTGCAGCGCAATCAGTTGAAAATTTAGCAAATAAAGATTCGATTAGTAAATTAAGTATGTTAAAAACTCTTGAAAATATATTAAAATAATCAAAATGAATCCCAAAAAACAAAGAGATATTTTACATGATGATCATTTCAAAAAAATGATTCAACTTGACAAAGATAAGGTTTTACTAGGATCATATGCATCTTATGAGTGGATGAATGATCCAAAACATCTACTTTTTAAAATGTCTAGATATAAATTCGTTTCAAAAATGTTAAATGGAAAAAAAAATGTTCTAGAAATTGGCGCCGGAGACGGTTTTGCATCTAAAATTGTAAGTGAAGTGGTGAAAAATTTAAATTTATGTGATGTAACAGAATCATCAAAAGAGCAGTACAAAATGTTTAATGTAGAAAAAAATAAATATTTTATTCACGATTTTACAAAAAAAAAAACTATTAAAAAATATGATGGAATATACTCGTTAGATGTAATCGAACATATTGAAAAAAAAATATGTGATAAATTTATAAGAAATATTAAAAATAGTCTCAAACAAAATGGAACTCTTATAATTGGCCAGCCAAGCTTAAGTTCACAAAAATATGCTAGTAAATATTCAAAAAAACTCCATGTGAATTGTTTTAATAAAAATGAATTAGAAAGCTATCTAAAACTATTTTTTAAAAACGTATTTACATTTGGAATGAATGATGAAGTGCTTCATACAGGTTACGATAAAATGTGTCATTATGTTTTTGCAGTTTGTATAAAATAAAATGTCAAAAAATTTTTCAGATACTGGATACGTGATTGTAAAACAAGCAATAAGTAAAAATCTTTTTAAAAATATTCAAGACGATATTTATAATACTCTTAAGATTAAAGGTATTAATAGTAAAATTAAATATGAAAAATTTTGTAAGTTGACAAAATCCTTAAGCGTCAAGGAATATGATTTTGCAAAACCAATATTTCAATCACTCCATTTTAAAGGTTTATTAAAAGCTATGTTTTTGGAAAAAAAATTCCATAATAAAATGGTGGAATTACTTGGAAGCGATTTAGCTTTTTGTACTGATCCCGGCATTACTCTCAATTTGCCTGAGAAAGCTGACTCAAAGATGAATTATCATTTTAAAGATTGGCACCAAGAAATTTGGTCTGGAGCGAGCCCATCTACTGTACAGATCTGGACGCCACTCATTCACAAAAACAATAGAAATGGTCAAATGCAAATTATAAAAGAGTCTCATAAATGGGGTCACATTCCACATATGGATAGAAAGCCATTGAATCTTCCGAAAAATTACCAAACTAAAGAATTAAATTTAAATTATGGTGATGTAATAATTTTTAGTACTTTATTACTTCACAGATCTGTTCCCACGAAGTACCCAAGATTATCATTACCAATGTTAACTAAAAATTTTAAGTTCAATGATATTTCCTTTCAAGATATTAGAAGCTTTGAAAATTATTCATTTTCTGAATTGACGAAAATTCAAAGAATACTAGGTAACCATTTTTTGAGTCCATATAGACTCAAAAAAATATAATATGATACCATATATAAAATATTATCGTAGAATCAAAAGTATACCAACTTTAAACATTAATGATATTAGACTTAATGATCTTTATCAGCAGAGGTTTAACTTTTATTTTAAACTGGGAATAACTGAAAATGACTTTAAAAACAAAAGCGTTTTAGAATTTGGTCCTGGTACTGGATACAATGCTCATTATTTAATAAAAAAATGTAAGGTAAAAAATATCAAACTGGTAGATCATAATCCTTCTTCAGTTAAAGCTTTAAGAAAACATTTGAGGAAATTTAATAATGCAATTATTTTAAATGAGGATGCAAATAAATTTAAAACTAATCAAAAATTTGATTTTACTATAGTTGAAAATGCATTATCAGGTTTTAAAAATCCTAAAAAAATTTTTAATAAATTACTAAAATATACAGCCAGCAAAGGTACTTTAGTTTGTACTTTTGCAGACCCTATGGGGGTTTTTTCTGAAAAAATCAGATATTTATATTCAATAATGCTTTTAGAGCAAAATAAAATTAAAGATTTTAAAAAAAGGCATTTATTTTTAACTAATATTTTTACAAGGGATTTAAATTACTTATCAAAAAATACAAGACCAGCAAGCAAGTGGGTCTTAGATAACTTGATGAATGAAGCTTGGATGAAAAAAAAAATTGATTTCAATTTTCTCCATATAGTAAATATTCTTAACCTAAAAAAATGTTTGGTAAAAGGAATATCTCCAAATTTTTATTATGATTACATCTGGTATAAAAGAATGAGTCACTCGAAATTCAATAAAAATATAATCAGTCAGTATAAAAAAAATAATATAAATTTTTTAGATTTTGAGACTAGATTTAATAAAAAAATTTTAGAAGTTAACACCAACTTAAAGAAATTTAATAAACATTTACAATATTTTAAATATAATAAGAAAATATCAAATAAAAAATTAAAGGAAATTCAGTTG
>MDSV01035240.1_pt1 | contig 13858 bp, 16 predicted proteins | sample 810851 | NCBI WGS metagenome assembly MDSV01 (sample SAMN05326640, study PRJNA326480) | marine metagenome | isolation source: seawater | place: Atlantic Ocean: North East | collected 2012 | reverse complement strand
GGAACATCTGATTATTTTTGCAAGTGGAAAATTTTGTTAATAAACATTTAATAACAAATGCCTTTATTCTTTAGTATTTATAGCCAATGAAAATCAATCCAAATGGTTTTAGAGAGTACGATGCAAGATGGATCTTTGAAAAAGAGATCGATTTAGAGGGAATCACTAATTTAGGTAAAGGCCTTGGTACTCAAATTATCAATCATATACAAAAAAATAACCCTAGAGTTATCGTTGGTCACGATTATAGATCGTATAGTGAAAAAATTAAAAAATCTCTAATCGAAGGTTTAATTTCAACGGGATGCAATGTTGAAGATTTAGGTTTATCCCTTTCTCCAATGGTTTACTTTGCTCAATTTAATTTAAATTCCGATGCGATAGCGATGGTCACTGCTAGTCATAATGAAAATGGTTGGACGGGAGTGAAAATGGGTATCAAAAAAGGCTTAACTCATGCCCCAGAAGAAATGTCTGAACTAAAAGATATAACTCTAAATAATAAGTTTAAATCAGGTAATGGTAATTTTAAAAAGATTAACAATTTTAAAGATGTATATGTTCAAGATTTGGTTAAAAAAAATAAAATAAATAAAAAAATTAAAGCTGTAGTAGCTTGTGGTAATGGAACAGCTGGAGTTTTTGCACCAGATATTTTGAGAGGGATAGGTTGTGATGTGATTGAACTAGATTGTGAATTAGATTGGTCATTTCCAAAATACAATCCAAATCCAGAAGATTTAAAAATGCTTCATAATATTTCTAAGGCTGTTAAAGACAACAATGCAGATATAGGTTTTGGTTTTGATGGAGATGGTGATAGATGTGGAGTTATAGATAATCAAGGAGATGAAATATTTTCAGATAAAATAGGTTTGTTAATCGCTAGAAACCTTTCTTCATATTATAAAAATTCTAAGTTTATAGTAGATGTGAAATCTACCGGTCTATTTACCAGCGATAAGGTTCTAGTAAGTAATGAATGTAAAACAATTTATTGGAAGACAGGACATTCGCATATTAAAAGAAAAGTAAATACTGAAAAGGCACTAGCAGGTTTTGAAAAAAGCGGTCATTTCTTTTTTAACGAGCCGTTAGGATATGGCTATGATGATGGTATTAATTCAGCAATTCAAGTATGTCAGCTTTTGACTAAACAAAATAAAAAAATGAGTGAAATTATTAAAGAAATACCGGTAACTTATCAAACTCCTACGATGGCTCCTTTTTGTAAAGATGAGGAGAAATATAAAGTCGTTGATAGAATTGTTAAGAAAGTAAAAGACCTAAAACAAAAAAAAACCAAAATAGATGGTCAGTCGATTACTAATATATTGACTGTAAACGGAGTAAGATTTTCTTTAGAAGATGGATCCTGGGGGTTAATAAGAGCCTCATCAAATAAACCGTCTTTAGTAATTGTTACAGAAAGCACAACGTCAGATGATAGAAAGAAAAAGATTTTTGAATTTATAGATACATTGCTTCAAGAGACTGGTAAAATTGGTGATTATGACCAAAAAATTTAAATTTTTCTAAAGTTTAAAATATTCGTATAAAAATCTAGTCCCAATAAATACTAAAAATAACCCAAAATACATTGTCATTTTCTTTTTATTGATTCTGTGACTGGCTTTTGCCCCTAACCTAGCCATGAAAGCTGTTATTGGAAAAAATATAAGAAAAGCTGGAATATTTAAAAAACCAATGCTCAACGGCAACTGGGCATTTAAATAAGAACCAGATATTAAAAATCCAACAGCACCAAACAATGCAATGATAAAACCAATGGCAGCTGCACTTCCAATCGCTTTATTTATTGGATAACCAAAGAACTTTAAAATTGGTACATTCATAACTGCTCCTCCTATACCCATCGGTGCAGATATAAAACCACTTACAATTCCTGCAATTATCTTTGCCGGTAAGCTCATTTTTACATCTAAGTTTTCTTCTTTCTCTTTAAGAAATAGTAAATAAAAAGCTAAAATATAAACAACAATTGTAAAAAACAAAATTAGAGGTTTTGTTTTTAAACTTGCAGCTAAAATTGTTCCTAGAATAACCCCAGTAGCTACAAATATTCCGTAACTTTTAACAATGCTAAAATCTACCGCTTTATGTTGATGATGAGTCATAACAGAAACAATAGAAGTTGGAATTATTATGCCAAATGAAGTTCCAACTGCTAAATGCATTAAAAAATTGGGTTCTATTCCCGATGTGCTAAAAATATAAAATAAAATTGGAACTGTAATTAAACCACCGCCAATTCCAAACAATCCCGCAGCGAATCCAGCAGGTATTGCCGTAATTATCATGATTAAAATTAAATAAATGATTTCTGATTGAGAGAGAATATCCAAAATTATCTTTCTAGAGAAACAGGATTAGTCTTTTTAATTTGATCCATTATGTGATTAACTTTTTGAAGATCTGCATCTCTAATACACATATTTTTTGAGAGATATTGTTTCCAAACTCTCGAACCATTTTGTCCATGAAATAAACCCACTGTATGTCTCATGATGTGATTTAGCTGCGTTCCCTTTAAAGTTTCTTCATGAATATAAGGAATTAAATTTTCCATTACTTCAGATCTTGTTGGAACATTTTTATTTCCAAAGATTTCTTTTTCTATATCAGCTAATAAATAAGGAGAATGATATATAGCTCTTCCAATCATTACACCATCAACTTTATCTAAATGATTTTTAATCTCTTCTGTAGTTTTAACACCTCCGTTAATGATAATTTCATCGTTTTTAAAACAATCTTTTATCCTATAAACAAAATCATATTTTAAAGGTGGGATATTTAAATTTTCTTTTGGGCTGAGTTTTTTTAGTAATGCTTTTCTTGCGTGAATAATAAATTTTTTTGAACCAGCGTCTTTAGTTTTTTGAATAAATGATTTTAAAAATTCAAAATCTTCGACCTCGTTGTAACCAATTCTGGTCTTTATTGTAATTGGAAGCTTTGTTGCTTTAACCATTGCTTCAATACACCTTGCTACAAGATCAGGCTCTTTCATTAAACAAGCTCCAAATTTATTTTTCTGAACTTTTTTACTCGGGCATCCTAAGTTTAAATTTATTTCTTTGTAACCATAGTCTTCTGAAATTTTACATGCCTCTGCTAATTCAGCTGGGTTTGAACCTCCAATTTGAAGAATTACTGGGTTTGTAATATTTTTAAAAGATAACAATTTTTCTCTATTTCCTCTTACAATAGCGTTAGCTACGATCATCTCAGAATATAAATGTACGTTTTTACTAATAAGACTTAAGAAATAAATTTCGTGCTTATCAGTGCAATCCATCATTGGTGCAACTGAAATAGATTTAATCATTATTTCTCTTCAGGTTTATCGGCTTCTTCTTTTAATTCTAGAGGCTCTTCCTCTAAATTTTCTTCTTTGATTTCGGGTTGTTCAGATTTTAATTCGGATAAAGCTTCTTTGGCTAAATTGCTTGTAGGTTTTTGGTCAGGTGTTCTTCTAGTTCTTTTTGAAGGTAAAACTGCAATACCACTTTTTGACACTTGCCCTTTGTAAATATTCTCAAAATCGTCGTTAATTTCTTCCTCTGTATCTTCTTGTTCTACAATTTCATCTGGCTCTTTTCTCAACCTAGTAATTGCATTTTTCTCAAGGTCTTTTATTGATAATTTTCCATCTCCAATTTCTCTAAGTGCAATAATTGTTTTTTTATCGTTGTCTTCTTCAACAAGCATTGGCGATCCTGAATTTAATTGCGCTGTTCTCTCTTTGGCTAACAGAACAAGATCATATTGATTATCAATTTTTTCTAGACAGTCTTCTACGGTAATTCTAGCCATGATGGAGATTATTTATTCAATAAATTTTGATAAATCAAGCATATTTTACAGCTTAACTGGTTTCATTTTTTTTCTAAAAATTAGTAATAATATTAAAGAAGTTATTATATAAACTCCGCTGATTAGGGCTATATTTTCGATAGAAAAACCTAGGTCAATCAATATTCCAAATAAGGCAGTTCCAAAAGCTGTTGAAAAAACCATTAAAGCCGTTGTTAGTGCTCTAATACTTCCTATGTGCCTAACTCCATAAATTTCTGCCCAAGTTGATGAGCCTAAAACATTGGCTAGACCATTAGATACCCCAATTAATCCTAAAAAAATAAAAGCAGTTAACTCATGTTTAAAGATAATTAGTGTTATCAAAGATAATAATAAAGGAATGTTAATAATTGGTATCAATTTTCTACTTGTAAATTTATCCACTAAATAGCCAGATAAGATTAGCGATAAAATTGAAGTAATTGAATAAACAACAAAAGCTTTTGGTATAGCAAAAGCATTCCACAATTTAGACTCAGATATAAAAGATTGATAAATAAAAATCCCTGTAATTATCCATGGTCCAGCTAACATATTAAGAGAAACAATATAAAATTTATAATCTTTAATTACTTCTAGGCGAGTCCAATCTTTTATTTTATCCTTTTTTTCATTGGTCCTATCTTCCTCTCTGGAATCTAATTTGATAGATTTAATGCATTTATAAACAATGATCGGTAGTAGTAATATTATCAATATGGCTATGCCTTGCCATACTAATCTCCAAGAATATAAAAATATTAGATAGGTTATAAAAACTGGTAAAATAAATTCCGCAGTTGATAATCCAAACCAGATAGTGCTCAGAGCTTTTCCACGGGATTTATTGAAGAATCTGGAAATAGTAGTTGTTGATGTATGACTCATTAAGCCTTGGCCAGAAAATCTCATTAAAAAAATTCCAATAGCTAAAAAATAAATACTATTAATATAAGAGAATAATAGCGAAGATATTGAAAGTAATAATACTACAAATAAAGCGTAGTGTAATAATTTATAATCATCAATTTTTTTCCCTACCCAAACTAGTAATAAACTTGAACATATAGTGGCAGAGGCATAAATTGAACCAAATTGTCCATGTGTGATATCTAATTCATTTCTAATTGGTGCGTTAAACAATCCCAAAAAAAAACTCTGTCCAAAACTTGAAAAAAATGTAAAGATGAATCCAAATATAATTACTTTTTTATTTAACGAAAGATTAATCATTTATGACTTGTAAAGTTTGTTTCATAGGTTTGGGTGTAATGGGCTACCCTATGGCTGGATATATATCAAAAGCCGGGCACAAAGTAACTGTTTATAATAGAACTAAATCTAAAGCTGAAAGATGGATAAAAGAATATAAAGGCAACCTGGCTGAAACACCAATGGATGCTGCTAAAGAATCTGATTACATTTTTACATGTGTTGGGAATGATAATGATCTTAGAGAAGTTACGCTTGGTGATAACGGGCTATATAAAACTGCTAAGAAAGGATCTATTTATATTGACAATACAACCGCCTCAGCAAATATTGCTCGGGAATTATATAAAGAAGCAAAAACAAAAAATTTCGATTTTTTAGATGCGCCAATATCAGGTGGACAAGCTGGAGCCGAAGGAGGAATATTAACTGTAATGGTTGGTGGAGATGAAGCTCCTTTTAAAAAAGCCAAACCGGTAATTGATTGTTATAGTAAGAAAGTTAAACTACTAGGTCCTTCTGGAAGTGGTCAACTAACTAAAATGGTTAATCAAATCTGTATCGCTGGTTTAGTTCAGGGATTATCGGAAGCTATTAATTTTGGTATGAATGCAGGACTAAACATGCATGATGTAATTGAAGTTATATCAAAAGGTGCGGCTCAATCTTGGCAAATGGAGAATAGACATAAAACCATGATTGAAGACAAATTCGATTATGGGTTTGCAGTAGATTGGATGAGAAAAGACCTTAAAATTGCTATGGAAGAAGCAAAAAAAAATAATTCTCCATTACCGATCACAAAAATAATAGATGATTATTATGCTGAAGTCCAAAAAATGGGTGGACAAAGATGGGATACATCTAGCTTAATAAAAAGATTTAGAAAATAGTGACACAGGAACAAGTTAGTTATTACGAAAATTTTACTGAGATAGAGAAAAAAATTTGGAGTCTTTTAATAAGAGCTGTTAACGACAGAAATTCAGAATTTAGAACTCCTGTTTTTATTTGTCGAAATAATAATGATTTAGATGGAAGAGTTGTTGTTCTTAGAAAAGCTGATGAAAAGAACAATCTTCTACAATTTCATAGCGACATTAGATCTACTAAAATTGAAGCCATAAAAAAAAATTCAAATAACTCATTATTGTTTTATGGTAAAAAAGAAAAGATACAAATAAGGATGAAAATCAAATCTGAAATTCATTATGACAATGAAATAACAAAAAGTTCTTGGGAAAAAACTGGTCATATAAGTAGAAAATGTTATTTGGTTACTGAGGGACCGGGAACCAAATCTGAAAACCCGACTTCTGGGCTAGATAGTAAGCTTGATAATTTTGATTTTACAAAGGAAGAAAGTGAAAAAGGTTACAAAAATTTTTGTGTTATAAAATGTTATATTAAAAGTATCGAGTGGTTATATTTAGCGGCCAAAGGCCACCGTAGAGCTTTAATAGATTTAAATGGGGATAAAAAATATACTTGGTTAGTTCCCTAAATTTTTATATTTTTTATAATTCTTAACATAATGTTCGGCATTCTCTTTAATATGTTTTATTTCTTCATCACTAACCTGTCTAATAATTTTACCAGGACTGCCGATAACTAACGATCTTTCGGGTATAACTTTATTTTCTGTTATTAAAGCATTGGCACCAATGATTGAATTTTTACCTATCTTTGCCTTATTTAAAATTGTACTTCCAATACCTATGAGACAATCATCTTCTATTACGCATCCATGTAACATTACTAAGTGTCCAATTGTAACATTATTACCGATTGTAGCGGGGCAACCAGGATCGGTATGAATCACGCTGCCATCTTGAACATTAGATCCCTCACCTATTGTAATTGGCTCAACATCACCTCTCAAAGTTGCGTTAAACCAAACGTTTGCGTCTTTTTTTAAAGTTACGTCACCAATCAAAACTGCATTTGGCGCAAACCAACTATCTTTATCAATCTTTGGACTAATGTTGTTGAAATTATAAATCATTTATATAATTATAATATAATATGGTCTTAACAAAAACCCCAATATGTAATTTTGGAGAGAAGCCCTATGATTTCGATTTAAAGGGTGTTGATGGAAAAAACTATAAGTTAAATGACTGTTTAGGTGAAAAAGGCACAATTATAATGTTTATTTGTAATCATTGCCCTTATGTGAAAGCTATTATTAAAGAATTAGTTAAAGATATAGGTGAATTGAAAAAAATTGGAATACAAGCTGTAGCCATTATGTCTAATGATACAAAAAAATATCAAGATGATTCTTTTGAAAATATGCTGTTATTTTCAAAACTTAACAAATTTAATTTTCCATATCTGTTTGACGAAACTCAAAATACAGCAAAAAAATTTGGTGCGGTATGCACGCCAGACTTTTTTGGATACAATAAAGATTTAAAGCTTCAATATAGAGGGAGATTTAGAGAGTTAAGAGAATTAACACCGGTAACAACAGGAGAAAGTGAATTGAAATTGGCTATGAAATTAATTTCTAAATCACAAAATGGTCCAAAAAAACAAATACCAAGTATGGGCTGTAATATAAAATGGATTAAATAATGTTTCTAATTTCAACAAGAAATTTTCCTCCTGATATCGGGGGTATACAAAGTTTAATGGGTGGACTTTCAATATCTTTGTTAAAACACGGTCCAGTAAAAGTTTTTGCAGAAAAAACTGTGGAGGATAACATTTTTGATAAAAATGTTGGTTTGGACGTGTCTCGAGTATCTGGTTTTAAAATTTTTAGAAAATATAGGAAAGCAAGTTTAATTAAAGATTTTTCTCTTAAAAATTCAATAAGAGCTTTTTTTTTCGATCACTGGAAAAGTATAGAAAAAATAGATAGTACAGTCCTGAAAAACACAACTTCCTTTTGTCTCATTCACTCTAAAGAAATCAATCACGAAGAAGGGAGTTTTTTAAATAAAAGAATGTTGAAAGCTCTTAATAAAGCAAGTTTTGTTATTTCAAATTCAGAATTTACAAAAAAACTTGCAATGAAAAATGGACTTAATGAAAAAAAAATTCAAGTTATTAATCCAGGTTGTAACTATCCTATTAAGACAGACAAAAAAAATATAGAAAAAGCTAAAGATTTATATAGAAACTCCTTCCCAAAGATTATCACGGTTGCAAGACTTGATAAGAGAAAAAGTCACCAAAATATTTTAATGACAATTAAAAATTTAAAACCAAGATTTCCTAATATCAAGTATATATCAATTGGAAATGGTGAAGAAATGCAAAATCTTCAAAACTTAAAAAATGAATTGGGACTTGGAAATGAAGTTCTACTATTGAAAGAATCAACAGAACTTTTAAAAGTAGCGCTACTAGAGCAGTCTGATCTTTTTTTAATGCCATCTGTAATTCATAAAAAATCTGTAGAGGGATTTGGAATATCGTTTATAGAAGCAGCAGCTTACGGAACTGGATCTATTGGGGGAGTAATTGGTGGTGCATCAGATGCAATTCAAAATGGAGTATCTGGATATTTGTGTGACGGCAGTGATTTGAATTCTATATACGAGACTATTGTAAAATTTTATGATAATGAGAATTTTAAACAACTAGGTAAAAATGCTTTAACCTTTTCTAAAAATTTTCATTGGGATAAAATAATAAAAAAGTATATTAAATTAATTTAATTCTTCTTTAATTTTATCGATTACTTCATTTACTTTTAAATCTGATAGCAAATTAACTGAAATAGTTTTAAAATTATTATTTCCTATATTTACTTTTTTAGCTGTTGTATGGTTTCCAAATAAAGCTAGGCCTTTTTTATTTAAATGTGAACAAATATGTGCTGGTCCAGTATCGTTTGAGATTATATATTTTGCTGAATTTATTAAAGAAATCAAAAAATTAAGGTTAATTGGTTTATTGTTATCTAAAACTATCTTTGCTTTTAATTTTTTGGCTTCAACTATTTCATTAGGGCCTGGAGCTACTAAAATAGGATATTTGTTTTTATAAATTTCTTTAATTTTTATTATTAATTCGGAAAAATATGGCCATTTTTTTTGTAAATGTTTTTTTGAGCAAAAAGGAAAAATTAAAATATATTCATCATTAGTATATTGTTTTAAATTTCTTGAAATATCTTTTATACCCCAAGATAGATCTATTTTTTTTGTATTTTTAACAATAATGTTACTTTTTTTTAATTGCTTCTCCATTCTGCTCAAAACAGAATCTTCATTAAATTCAGATAATTTCTCTCCAACATCAAGTGATGTTTCTGAAGAGGACCAAGTAGGTTTCTTAAGAATATATTTTTTATAAAATTTAGTTCTTTTAGAATTTTGTAAATCAAATACATGTGAAAATTTATACTTCTCTAATAATTTTTTTAAATCATTTAAATAAAATAAATTCCATCTAGGGAGTCTTTTATCTAAAATTACCCCATCAATATAAGGGCATGCTGACATAAATTCTAAATAAGCTCTTGTAGTTAAAAGTAGAACTTTAGAAGTTTTAAAGGAATTTTTAATATCCTGAATGGCCCCATTTGCTTGAATTAAATCACCGAGTGATCCATGCTTTATAATTAAGATATTTGACATAATTTAAACTTTATATATTGAGTTAATTAGTATAATCAAAAAAAAACTTTATGAATACAAAATTAAGTCAAATACTAGCTGAAATTTCTGCAGGTGAACTGCTTGATAAGATAACTATTCTGGAGATAAAGAAAGAAAAAATAAAAAATGAAGATAAATTAAAAGAGATAAGAAAAGAACTAATATCTCTTACTTCTACATCTAACGAAAAAATACCCGATAAAAGTAAAATTAAGGATCTAATTGAAAGATTGAAAGAAATAAATTTAAAATTATGGAATATTGAGGAAAGCAAAAGAGAAGCTGAAAAAAATAAAAAATTTGATGAAAAATTTATTAAGTTATCGAGAGATGTTTATAAATCTAATGATAAGAGAGCTGAGATTAAATTGAAAATTAATGAAATTTTAGGATCAAATATAAAAGAGGTCAAATCGTATTAGTCTGTATAAACACTTGGAATAGTTTTTCTTAATTTAATGGGTTTTTTTGGATCTATAGTTGTTGTAATAACCCCTTCCTTCTTTCCTAACTCTTTTAAAATTTTTCCATCAGGAGACACAATCATTGAATGTCCATAGGTTTTTCTACCGTTACAATGTTTACCAGCTTGGCCTGGTGCAAAAACATAGGAAAAATTTTCTATTGCTCTTGCTTTTAATAGAGTGTGCCAGTGCCTTTTACCTGTAGTTTCTGTGAAAGCAGAAGGTATGCTCAAAAAAATTGCACCTTTTTTTGACATTTGTCTATACATATTTGGAAATCTTAAATCGTAACAAATAGATAATCCTAGTTTACCCCAGGGCAAATTCACAATTTTAATTTTCTTACCTGGTTTAAAAGTGTTTGACTCCCTATATTTTTCTGACTTGCTAAGTTTCGCATCGTACATATGAATTTTATCATAATAAGCAACAATTTTTCCCTTAGGATTAATCAATACAGATCTATTAGTGAGTTTTTTTTTATTTTTTATTATTAATGATCCAATTAATATCCATTTTTTATATTTTTTAGCTAAAAGTGTAATTCCTTTTAAATAACGATCTTCTTTCATCGTGGTCGCTATAGATAATAATTTTTTTTTATTCAATGAAAATTTTGATGAAACTTCTGGTGTTATTATAAAATCTGTTTTTTGTTTTATCGCTTTTTTAATAAGATTTGTTGTTCTTTTAAGATTGTTTTTATCACAATCTGTGGAACATAGTTGAATGCAAGATACTTTAAACATTAGTAGTACCTAAATTTCCTTTCTAAATATTTTACAAAAGTATGTATTAAAAAAGTAAAAAACAAGTAAATAGAACCTACAAAAACAAATACTTCTACAGGGTTAAAATGAGTCGAAATAATATATTTGGCAGTTCCAGTTAAATCTAAGAGAGTGACAGTGCTGGCTAATGAGGTTCCTTTTAACATTAGAATCATTTCATTTCCATATGCTGGTATGGATCTTTTAATACCAATGGGTAAAGTTATCGTTAGAAAAATTTTAATTTTACTCAGGCCTAAAGAATTTGCAGCCTCTATCAAGTTTTTATCTATTTTTTCAAAACCTGATCTGAATATTTCGGAAGTATAGGCTCCAGTATTTAGGGCAAAAGCAATAATCGCACACCAATAAGGTTTTTTGAGAACTACCCATAGAATTGATTCCCTTATAAATTCTAGTTGAGCTAAACCAAAATAAATAATAAAAATTTGTACAAATAGAGGTGTTCCTCTAAATACAAAAGAATAGTAATAAGAAAAAAAAGATAAAAATTTAATTTTGCTTATTCTCATCAATGCAAAAATAAAACCAATTAATAATCCAATTAGTATTGAGAAAATTGTAAGTTCGATAGTCAATAAAGCAGAATTCAAAATATCTGGAAGATTATCTATTAATGGTTTCATTTATGTGTAAAAATTGTATTTTTTTTCCAACTTATTAAAATACTTGAGACTTATTGTTGTTAAAACAAGATATAGAAATGCTGCAAAACAATAAAACAAAAGAGGGTTTCTTGTAACTCCTGAGGCAATATAAGACTGTCTCATAATTTCGACTAGACCTGTTACTGAAATTAACGCAGTATCTTTTAGAGTTAATTGCCAAACATTGCTTAAATTTGGTAAAGACAGTCTTAAAACTTGAGGAGCTATGACAAATAAATAATAAGTTGTTTTTTTTAGCCCAAGTGATTTAGCTCCATCGAATTGACCTTTGTTAATTGATTCTAAAGCTCCTCTGAGCACTTCTGTAGTATATGCGCCTGAAATTAAACCTATTGAAATTGATCCTGTAACAAAAGCGTTAATTTCTATAAATTCGTTATAACCAAATATTTTTGCAACAAACATAACTGCGCTGCTTCCTCCGAAAAAAAGCAAATAAATCACTAAAAGTTCGGGTACCCCTCTAAATACTGTTGTATAAGTATTGCCTATATAGTTTAGAAATTTTTTATTTGATAGTTTTAATGGGATTATAAAAATCGAGATAAAAAATCCAAAAAAAAAGGCTGCCATGGCAACTAAAACTGTCATAAAAGTTGCTCTTAATAGTTCGTCACCCCAACCTGAATCTCCGAATGATAATAATTCCATTTTGATCAGGCGGCAAATTAATTGCCGCCTAAAGATAATTTACATGGAGGCGTCGAAGCCAAAATGTTTAATTGCTAGTTTTTTAATAATGCCTTTTTGTCTTGCGGCATCTATTGCTGAATTAAAATCAGATAGTAAGCCGTTATCAGCTTTTCTAATTCCAACTCCAACTCCATTACCAAAAGTACCACCAGAAAAAGTTGGTCCAACCAACTTGAGTTTTGAACCTGCTTTAGCATTATAATCTTCAAATGCAACAGCTGCAGCTAGTGCCGCATCAATTCTACCAGAAGCTAAGTCAAGATTTACTTCGTCCTGAGTTTTATAAGTCCATACGTTTACTTTTCCAATTAAACCTGACTTTAAAAAGTTCTGATGAATTGTACCTGTTTGAACACCTATTATCTTTCCTGCAAAAGCTTTTTTCAAGACATCTAATGTTTTTTGATCATTAGAGTCGATATTGCTTAAACTAATTGATTTTGGTGTATTAGGTTTAATGCTTGACCCTTTTAAAACTGCAAAAGATGCAACCTCATCAGCATATCCTTGAGAAAAATTAATTTTTTGTTTTCTCTCATCCGTAATAGACATGCCGGCCATAATGGCATCAAATTTTCCAGATTGTAGAGCAGGAATCATTCCATCCCAGTCTTGCTCAACCAAAGTACAATTATGTTTCATAATTTTACAAAGCTCCATAGCTAATTCAACTTCAAATCCTACTAACTTACCTGAAGCATCTTTAGCATTCCATGGAGGATAAGCACCTTCTGTACCAATTTTCACATTATCAGAATAAAGGTTATTAACTGATAAGAACAAAAAGGTAAAAAAAGTAACTAATATATTTCTTATTTTTTTCATAAGTCTCCTATTTTTTTAAATATTGTAAGAAAAATAATTGAATTATGCTAGTATATAATTACTTTTATTATTGAGGACTATCGCATAATAGATGATGCAAAATTCCATTTACAGTCAAAACTTGGGACGTAAGCACCTGATAGTTTAACATTTCCAAAGTTTTTTTCTAAAACACTACACCATTTATCAACTTGTTTTGGTTTTTTGTCCTGACTTCCGACTTGAGCAGTTATAACCCCGCCTTTTTTAAGTATTCTTTTTAAACCACGCATATTCTTCTTTGCTAAATCAATACAATATTGATCATCATTTAAATCTACAAAAATTTTATCATATTTTGAATCTTCAATTTCCTTAATGCTCTTAAAAGCATCGCCCCAAAAAGTTTTAATTTTATTACTCTTTTTTACTTTTGAACATACTTTGGGTAAATGTCTATAGCATACGTCAACTATTTCAGGGTCAAGCTCAAACCAGTCAATAAAATTTGAATTATTGTCTAAGCATGATCTAGCAACACCACCGTCTCCTCCCCCTATAATTGCAACGTTATTATTTTTTTTACTTAGGTCATAGCTGGACTTAAAAAAATTTGAGCTGTAAATTTTTTCATCTTTTTCGGCAACCTGTATTTCATGGTCAATAAATAAAGCATGGCCAAACTCCTCTAGATCCATTATTTCAACAAATTGGCCTACTTTTGAAGTAAATTTTTCTAAAACATTTTT
>MDSV01238143.1_pt1 | contig 13862 bp, 21 predicted proteins | sample 810851 | NCBI WGS metagenome assembly MDSV01 (sample SAMN05326640, study PRJNA326480) | marine metagenome | isolation source: seawater | place: Atlantic Ocean: North East | collected 2012 | reverse complement strand
CTTTTCTAAGAATTCAACATTCTGTTCCTGTTTAGTATTCATAGTTCTATTAAACAACTCTAAATACTCTTCAGAATTTTCTTTGTAATCTTTATACCAACTGTCCATATAAGTACTCCGCTATTTTTTCGTGACCATCACCGTTAGGATGAAAGTCGTATCCCCCAACTATAAGTTCTTCTCTATTGTGTTGCTCAGGAAAGGTCATCAATGTTTTTTGTTCAACAGCAAATCCGTCAAGATGAAGATGTAAAGGCCAACCTATAAAGTTTTTTGTATCTATATACTCTTCGTAGTCTAATATTTTTTTTAAAAGATATGTTCTATCTCTTCCTTTACTACCTAAAATGGGTTTATATTCATATCTATCTACAAAATTAGGATTATTTTCGTTTTGTATATGTTCAAAATCTGTTTTCATAAGACCATTTAAAAAACCATCAAAAGGCGTCAACATCTGAAATTGTTTATAAGGTATATCGTGTGATTTACATAATGAATCAAAACTAATATATCTTCTCAAATGTTCTATCATCCAGTAAAATAGATTACCGGGTTTATCTTGTCTTTTATTTCGCCAGACCATATTACTATTATGTCTATCTTTATAAGAAAAGGAATCGTTACCAGGCATATAGTACTCCCATTCTCCCCAATCGTCTCTTTGTACTTGTGACCATGCAGCTATGACAAAACCAATTTCTTCTTTTGGTGTTCTAATAATTTCTTCTACTAGTGTGCTGTAAATATAATTATTTCCTGCACCAGAGGCAGCTACATTGATACAATCCATATCTAATTTTTCTGCTAATATTTCAGGCCATTTAGGGAATGAACAGTCGTAATCTGGATATGATTGTGAATAAAAGTTTTTATCGGTAAAACTACAACCACTTACTATTAATTTTTTTTTCATTATACTATATTTTTCCAAATCTCTTTACCAGTTTCATCTAAGAGTATATCCTTTCTTAGTTTATCATCATCTTTTCTAACTGTACAATGGTGTCTACAAATTTTTGATATGGATTTTTCTGACTTCAAATTATTATAAAATTCAATCCATTCTTTTGTAAAAAGTATTTCTTCAACATCTTTATACTCACTAACTTTACTAACCTTAACTATTTTTTTTAGTTCAGGTTCTTCTAAAGCCCAACTCTCATCTACCCAACAACAAGGTAATAAATGTCCTCTGTTATTTATAGCTGCCCTATCTTTTCCTGTTATACATCTTGGTTCAAACTTACTTGTCATATGATTTCCACTTTAGATTAAATTCCTTTGAAGGTCTAAGAGGATCATCTTCAGACATCCATCTAGACGAGTGTAATTCCATAAACTTTATACCGTCTTGTATTGCCATCGCTTTTGCTTTATTTAAATTGTTTTCATTATAGTTAAAAATTATGTACTGCCATATAACTTCTTTAACATATTTTTTAGATTCTACCATTATATCATATAATTTTAGACCATCTTGATTTACCCTATAAAGATGACTCTGTTCAGGTAAACCATCTATACCGAATATCCAACGAGCATTAGGGTTTGCTTTAAATGCTTTTATATACCAAGATTTGGATTTTAGTGAAGAGGCATTATGCACTTCGGTAGTTATATTATTTTCATATAAGTATTCTAACATTTCTATAAACTTAGGATGATGTACTGGATCAGAAAGTTGTCCACAAAACATTATATTTTCATAAAATCTTGCAAGTTTTTTAAAGTCTTCCATAGATATATCTTCACCTGGTACTTTTTTCCCTCCATACTCTCTTTGTCTAAGACACCTTGGGCATTCTAAAGCACAACGGTGAGTTATATCTATATTAAGACCTCTTTCTCCTTTAAAGAAACTATATTGATTTACATTCGTTTTCATACATTTTCTTTGTTGGGACTGGTCTGTTATAATAAACAGGCCCGCCGTCTTTAATATTTTTATCTCTTAAATATATTACATCTTTTCCTAACCATTTACATTCTTGTATTAATCTAGGTGCTGGATCAAAATAGTTTTTGGTATAGACATATGTTTCAAACAGTCCTAAAAGATTTCTCACAGGTGCAAATATGTGATTATACTTTGGATTAATATACTTCTCTTCATAAGCTAGTATAACAGAATTAGGATAAAAGTCAATATGTTTTTCAACCTCAGCATAATATTCTTCATTGGTACCCAAGAATAGATAATCATATTTTACATTTTCTATAATTGGTTTGTATATACTAAAATTAATCATTTTTTGAAACTGTTTACCAATACCATTTGGATAAACATCATAATCACAAAGATTTTTAATATTGCCAACATTAAAATATTTCACAGCATTAATATATTCTATTGGATGATTTTCACTATATACAGCTGTTAAATGTTTAGAAACTACTAATTGTATTGTTAATAATTGATCTTTGGTGTAATCAGATTTATTTAGATATGGTAAAGTTAACATACTTCTACCCATTATTATACACCTATCATCGGCACCTGGTATGTAAGAATCAAATATTAAATTCTCGCAAACCACATACTTCTCATTTACTGAGTCGATATAATCTTGGTGTTTAAATTTTCGGTGAGGTATAACTAAGACTTGACTTTCTAAACCAATTGAGTTTAGATAATGACAATGTTCATAACTGTAATAAAATAAACCATCGCCAGGTTTACTGGTACATAATATATAAATCATGCTACTATTTATAACATATAAATAACTATATGAAATACTATATTACTGGTACTCGTAGAGGTTTAGGCGAGGCTTTGAAATTAAAATGGACTGGTCAATGTGTGAATACATTGGAAGAATGTGATGTATTCATCAACTGCAAACACGATGGATTTAGTCAAGTAGAATTATTATATAAAGCCGCAGAACTAGGCAAAAGAATTATTAACATTGGTTCTAATTCGCCAGATGAAGATAAAAAAGATCCCCACCCATACGCTGTTGAGAAGGCGGCGTTAGATAAAGCAAATCATCAACTTTATTATCAAAAAGTAAATACAACAATCATTAGATTTGGTTACTTTGATTCACCTAGAGTGGGCCATATTAATAGAAAAAAAATGACATTACAATACTGTATATCAATTATAGAATGGGTGCTCGAGCAAGAGTATAGGGTGAAAGATATTACGGTTTGTCCATGAAAATAATAGTAGGCACACCAAGATCAGGAACAAGTTTTGTAGCACAATGGTATGCCAACGAATATACTAATCACGAATATTTACTTCCAGAAAAACTAGGTGAATGGTTTGATCCAGAATGGTTTGATAAAGGCACTTCTCCCATCATACAAACAATAATGAGGTGGGGACAATTAAATAAAAATAATATTTTTAAGGTACATACAGGTATGCCTAAAAGTATTATAGATATTTGGTCATACATTGGGAACACACCAGTTATATTAGTTAAACGAAAAGATATACTAGGTCAGTTTATCAGTTTTGGTATAGGAAAAACTACCGAACGCTGGGTTAATTATAATAGAGATAATAGAAATGGATTAGAAGAAAATCAAATAATAGAATATAAACGAGAATGGTTTGACGATTTAGCAAATAGAATAGTAGAACTTGAAGAACTTGAAGAAAAGAAACTTGTTGTTGAAAGACTAATATGGTTTGAGGATCTTCCTAATTTTAAAGTAAACGGTAAATTACCTAGACGACAAAATGAGGGATCAAACGAAGAAAAACTAAAACTTTTTACAAATGGTGACGAGTTAATAAAATGGTATGAAAACTTTAATAAAAGATAATGTTTGGTTAATTGAAAACTTTTTAGAGACAAAAGAGTTTCAATATCTTATTGATGAATATGTCAATAAAGACCACAGTATGAATCATGTTGACAATATAAAGTATGAACCCATTATGGCGGATACCGATATGAGTTATCGAGTATTATCTATGAAATTATATAAACCTATCTATGACACATTAAGAAAACACAATTTTAATATACCAGAAAAACAATTTCATTATCTTAATATGCAATATAAAAAACACTTAGTTAATGATAGTTATGCTCTACACTCGGAAGATAAAAGAATATATGGTGATTTAGCGTATATATTTTATCTAACGGATGAGATTGATGGTGATATAGTATTTCCTAGTAAAGATGAAGCAGTCTTATCTAAGGGATTTAAAGAGATGATGACCTTATTTGAAATAACATTTTCAGAAAAAACAATTAGATATACACCAAAGAAAAATACTTGTTTAATAATGAAAACAGGACTAGCACACGAAGTTAAAAAGTGTAGTGGTACTAGAGATACAATAGCAGGATGGCCATGGCTAAAAGACATACAAAATTAAATAGAGACTTTGACTTAAATATAAAAGTTCCTAAATGGTATTCATTACCAGGACAAAAAACATTAGACAGTCCAGTTTACAATGTTCCTGAATCTATTACAAAATATTTCGATAATTACATTACTGCTGGATTTGTTAAGATAGAAAGTAATTATTTTTTAGAACCGCACGAGGATAGTGTACTGGAAAATATATCAGAAAAATATAGAGATACTTTAGGTGATGAATATATTGATTGGTTACAATTAACTGGATCTAGAAAATGTGCTTTGATGATACCATTTAAAGGTGATTTTGTAAATACGACAACTGACTTATATTGGAAAAATACTAAAGAGTTGTTTGAAAGTTTTACACTAGATAAACCTGTTTTATTTCAAACAGGAGGAGACACACTACATAGTGTTAACAATAAAGAAGAGCGAATAACTTTTCAATTAAGTTTTAAGGAGACATATGAAGATATCAGACATAAGATTTCTGCCCTTGGATTTGCCTAAGTTTCAGTTTAAAGAAAAAGTTTTAGAAGAATATGAACCTGAAACTAAATTCTATTGGTGGTCAGAACAGCACATATCAGAACGAGATCGTGATGTGCCGTTTCATAATCCTATGCCAATAAAACCTGTACATAAAGAACTTATGGAGTATGTTAATAAATATCTGCCATTCAAAGGTATAGTCCTATGTAGATTAGTTAGGGCAAATGAAGATGTTAAACCACATACAGACGACAATTACATTGATTATAAAGGTCCTAAAAATGATTGTAATACGATATCTAAAGAATTTAGAGATCATCAACTAGATACAGAGCCGTGTGGTTATAGATTAATAATTGAAGGTGATAGAAAAAGTCTTTATCTAACTGATGGTGCACCTAAAATTATAGATGGTGAAATTGTTTATGGTGATATAACTGAACACATATCTACTGAAGTTCCTGAAAGTACTGATACATTTCTTTTAAAAAGTTATGGTAGTATGCACGGCGTCAATAAAACTGAAAATGATGACAATAGATTATTATTATTTGTAACCGGTTGGTTAGATGAAAGATTACATAGAACAATTATAGAGAGAAGTTTAATTAAGTATGGGGATTATATGAAATGAAAATTGCATTAACAGGCCATACAAAACGATTTGGCAAACACATAAAAAAATATCTAGAAGATAAAGGGCATACAGTTATTGGATTTAGTAGAAGTAATGGATATAATATAAATTATGACTACAAAAAAATTGCACTAGAATCTGCTGAATGTGATATGTTTATTAATAATACTAGCTCATATGATGGTCAAGCGAGAATTTTAATTGAGTACTATAATTTGTATAAAGATACAGATAAGACTATTGTATGTATAGGAACAGAAATAACAAATTATCCTAATACAAAACATTTACACGAATATTTGAATAAGAAGTCATTATTAGATATGGTAAATTTATTTAAAGATAAAGGATTGAATATAAAATATTTATCTTGGGGATATTGGAAATGTGATATAACGGATGATCATCCTGAATTATTAGATTCAACTACAATGGAAGAAGCATTAAATGAAATCTTGGATACCAATAGTTAAAGAAGGTAAAATCTTAGATACAAAATATCTAGATATACTTTTAGATGAAACTAGTAAAGGTAATGATAAGTTAAAGATAAATTATACGATAGAAAACCTACATCTAGATAAAATGTTTGTGTATGGTGTCGTATTAGATGGTGATAAACCTATCTGCTGTTCTGGATTGCAAAGTTTATCTAGACATACAGGACGACTATTATCTAGATATTATATATTTAATGATTATAGACCAGACAAAATATTTACAAATGACATAGACGATTATTTAATGGTAATAAAACAGTTAGAGATAACACCATTCAAACTATCTTTTATATCTAGAGAAACTAATCCTAATTGGTTTAAAAGATTGAAAAAATATAGAAATGTATTTAATGATTTTGAAATATATCCAGAAAAAGTTAAACTAAGTAAAAATAACTGGCAAAGTATCTTTTATGTAGGAGATATTAATTATATTACTGAACTTGACGGAAGAAAATCATCTGGTGATTACAACATCACTCCAACTAAATGAGTTCTAATATTTTCTCTTGACGCATTAACAAAAGTGTGTTTAACATCACAGGTATTAAAATTATATAAAGAGCCATCATACTTCATTTTAAATATTTCATCTTCTATCACAAAAAAAGCATCCTCATCTCCTAATATAGGTAAGTGTATTCTATTTCTAGAGGCACCCGGATACATTGATCTCCAATCATAATGATAACCATAACAAGTTTTTGGTTGTAGGTTCATTATTCTTAAACGACCTAAAGGAAAAACTGTATTAATATCATTATAAAATTTTTCAATTATAGTTCCTTTATAAACATTGTTAAGATATTTCCAATCAGGTTCTCTAGTACCTTCAGGATAATCTCCTATGCCACCAATGCCGTCTGTATAGATATCAGCGTCAGGAGTTCTTGTGGTAATCATAACTTGTTGTTTACTTAAATCTGTGGTTTTAATATAATCAACTATCTCTTGAAAGTAAGATATGTTATCTATTATTTCTAATTGTTTCATTTAATTCCTTTTTAATATCTAACCAGTTTTCTTTAATGTATTTATCGTCATCAAGTCTAAGTGAAGCAGAAAAGAATCTATTTTCATTGTCATTTAAAAGCATAGTATCGCCTTCAGCAAATATTCTTTTTACCAACTCTCGCTGTCTCATAATTAATTTTTTTAGTATAGGCATTTCATCTAGTCTGTGAAAAAATTTATGAGTATCTTCCCTAACAGATCGTATCATATCTCTTGCCATATCTGTATTTACTAAATTATGATAGAACCAATGATAGTCAAACATTTTTATTAATTCATTTAGATCATAACTAAAACAAGAATTTATAATTTCTACTGTTTGATTTTTATACTTTACTTTTTTGGTTTTAATTTTATATTTCTTTTGATATTCTTTTTCATTCATTTCTGTATTTGCCACTATATGTAAAATATAAGTTCTTACATAATCTATTTCGAGTCCGTGATGATTATAATGTAATGTATCTAACCAACTCTCTGCTGTTTCGCCTGGTAGAGCGATTATTAGTTCTGATGTTGTGGGTACATTTTTTCTTTTATATTCTCTAATCAATGGTAGCAATCTATCATTTTTTATATTATCTCTATTAGCAATTTTTAAAACCTCAGGCGTATGTGTTTGAAAACTTAATTTTAAGTTTTGTTGTCTTATAGGTATGTTGTCAAATACTTTTCCTAATATGGTTGGTAATTGTTTTGATCCATTTTTTGCAAGACCACTATATGATATTCTTATACGATTTTCAAGAGTATTTTGACACCGTATCATTCTATCAACAACATCAATATCTCTTTTTAATATGCCAAAATTAGCGTCTAATATTTCGACTTCATCTATATTTTTAAATTTGTAAATATAATCTATCGTATTGTAAACATCTTCAATATTAAATTGTGTTAGTTTAGATTTTGCTTGACCACCCCAATCACAAAAAGCACAACTATAAGGACATCCTCTATTTGTTTCAAAAGATACTGCTAATTTTTCTCCAGATAAAAGTATATTATTAAATACACCATCTGTATAGGGTGTTGGCACTTCTTTTAATGTAGTATTACTAAACGGCAAATCTTGTAACCATTCTGCAAATGCTATCTCACCTAGGCCCGCAATACTTATATCTAAGAATTTTCTTTTTCTATCGAAGTTTTGTTTTAGTAAATCATTTTCAGGTATTTGTGGGCCGCCGTATATTACTATACCGTCTGGTCTAATAGATTTATAATATTTTGCTAATTTATCATTATAATTTTGATTCCACACATAACAAGTTAAACCTAATATATCAGATTTAAATAGTATATCTTGGTATTCTTCTGGTGGTTTATATTTGTATATTGGATCTAAAAACTCATATTGTTTTTTTATTTCAGGTATACTATTGCAATAACTAATAAGACAACCTGAAGCATAAGGTATCCAATTAGAGTGTATTATAGATATTGAACCTAATAATATTTTCTTTTTATATTGTATTGAGGTCATCTTGTCCGTCTAAACTAAACATTAGAGCAATTCTAGGACTATCATCATTGTTTTCTACACTATGTTTAAATCCAATATTTAAAAAATAAGGTACGCCTTCTTTTAAATTATACTCTTCACATTCTCCTTTTACCATAAATTTATTAATACATTTTTCGCTTGTGTAAATAGGAACAATAACTCTTACTGCATAGTCAACATCATAATCGACATGAAATGGTATTGTTTTGCCTGCTTCTAATTTAGTAATTCGTATTCTACTTGCTGGTGATTTAAATTGTTTTATGATTTCTTCAAAATAACTACCAGTATAATCTTCGGTAGGTACATTATATAAATGTTCTTCTCTTCTTCTTAATCTTTCTCTAATATTTGTAGTGTGAGGTAAAATTTCACTAGGTGTTGTTAAATTAATCTGTTCAAAATTATCGTAAACATCTTTTACAAGCTCTTCATGATTCATGCAAAGCATAGGATTTGCTGTGCGAACATCCACAAATTTTTTTGCTAATTTATCAGTTTCACTTTTAAGTTTTTCTAAATCTATCTTAACTGGTAAAACTGCTATCGTAGGCAACTGATATTTCTTTCGAGATACAGACACGATCTTTTCCTCCTAACCATATAACATCTGATGGTTTTATATTTAATGACTTACATATATCTATTTGATAGGGTCTAAGTTTATTATATACATAATCAACTGAAAAATTGTCTATCACAGTTTCAGCAACTTTATGAGAATAATAATTATAATATTTAGCATTATATATTAAAGTATGTAGATATGGTATTTTTTTTCTAGAAAAAAACCATCCTGTTCTTATGTTTCTTAGACCAAAACATTTACTTAAACTAAAGAATACTACTTCAACATTATCTTTTATATCTATTTTTTTAACATCAGCACTACCAACATAAGCAAGGTCTAATGCTACAGGCACATCATCTGGTATTGTTTTATGATTGCCGTCTATCGCACTCGGTGTACTCATATAAAATATATCACCTTCTTTATTATTAGGCACCCACATATAATCATTATCATTCATATAGATTTTTCTTTTTTCATTTAACATCCAGTAATTTAAACCTTCAGTTATACCATTTACTGGATAAACATTAAAATTTGACAAGTCTATAATTGAAGATAACCAGTTAACTATATTTGTTTTGTATTCATCTATCGCCTCTAAATCAGGACTAATAGTATTAACAACATCTTTTACTTCAGGTAATGTAAAAGTTCTAACTGCTCTGCTTTGTTTGAATCTCATTATTAAATAATTTTTCCGCTATGTATCCGCTTATATCCCATTTATGTAATCTAACTCTACGAAAATTGTCATGGTGATTTTTGTGCCACCCTTCTCCAGCAACAAAAAGATTTAACCACGGAACATTAGCACCACCAGGTGTTCTATGTCCTATTGTATTCAGTAGACCAAATCCTATTTTTGCAAGTATAAAGGGTATTGCAACGAAAGATAAAAAGAAATAAGGACTAATTAAAAAACTTAATATAGATATTACTATTAATATTTTTAACCAATGTTTATGACAGAATACTAATCTAGGATTTTTAAATAAATCTTTTGCATATTTTACTGGTATATTTTTTATATCCCAAGTAGTAGTTAATACCTTAAAAAACCCTACTTGACTAACTGCGTGTGGATCTCCAGGACCATCTGAATTTGCATGGTGCATACGGTGACTTGCAATCCAACCTATGGGACTGCGTACACATAATATCATAAGCATAAATAGTCCTATAGATTCGAACCAAACAGGCACTTTAAATTGACTATGGCAATAGTGTTTATGTAGTAAAATACTAGCGCCAAATACTGAAAGTACTTGATACCAAACGAATCCTATCAAAAAACTTATAAATATATCCATATGAGTATTTATAAGGTTGTAAATAGATTATAAATAGTATTATTATGGCGACACCATCAGGATCAATTAGTTTTGAAAATATAAGAAGTGAGTTTGGTCAACCCCAAGCCAACAACTCATTGAGCAATTATTATAGTGGGGGACCTGCTCTAGGGGCACCTCTCGCAAATGTACCATCAAGTGGTGCAATCTCAATGTCTCAATTAAAAATTATTGAAAAAACAAGTGGTGGTGGCGATAGAATAAATGCAGCTAATGGCGTGCCTAATGCCACTCATTTAATATTCTTTACAAATGCAGACTGCTTTTCAAATACAACAGGTACAGCATCCCTTTATGTACCATCAGGTAGAACAGGCGCAACTTCATTAATTATTAATCATGGTGTATATGGTCGAAGTGGCGGTGGCGGTGGAGGTCAACCCGTTTCATTTTCAGATAATGGTAATGCACAACCTACAGGAGGTGCAGGTAATGGTGGCGGAGGCGGTCCAGCAGTTAGTATAGGTTCACCTTGTTTCATAGATAATAACTCAAATGTATATGGGGGATCAGGCGGCGGAGGCGGAGGTTCTGCCTACGGTGCAAATATAACAGGTGCGATTGATAATGGTATAACTTGTACATCAACAACATTTAAAGGTATCACAACAAATACTAATGGGTCTACTGCATTTACAATAGGCACAGGCGGCGGCGGAGGCGGCGGCGGTACTCAACCAGGTAATATAAGTGATGGCGGTGGCGGTAGTGCAGGTGGCGGAGGTCACACAACTAACTTTGCAAATGGTAATCAAAGTGTCACCACATCAGGAACACAATGTACATCTAATAGTTCTTTCTTTAACGGCAGAATAACTAAGATGGTGTCAAATCAAGGCAATTTCGGTAATACACCAGGCGGTTCTGGAGGGAATAATGGTAATGGAGGATCAGGTAGAATTGCAACAAGTGGCACTATATCTTTTCCAACAATAAATCAAAATGGTGTAAGTCTAAGTAGTAGGGCTGTATCTGCAAATGGGGGTGCTTCTAATGGGGGAGGCGCTGGTGCTTCTTTTACTGGTTACAATACATATAATCAAACAGTACACGGTATTGCTTCAACATCAGGAACAACAAACGGGAATTTTTCATAATGACAAATATAACTTGGACAATAAAAGAGAATAGTGAAAACGGTACTCTAATTGAATATACAGATGGTACGCATACTTGCTATACAAGAATGGGTGAATCATTTAGCACCAAAAGAACTAGTGGTGTTTTAAACTATGAAGATATTGATAAGTGGTTGGCTGCTCACTCGGACACAATTAAAAAAATGTTTGCTGAGCAAGAAGATGACGACTTTAAGGATGAAGGTGTCTTTGAATTATGAAACTAGATCGGCAATTTTATCCTGATCATCCTGAAACGAAGATGAGATACCTAGAAGAGGAACTTACCAAAAGAGTACAATATAAAGAAAAAGGTAGGTCTCTAAAGCACTCACAAACCTGGGAATTTGACGATATAAATATTCAAGCAACACACACTAATTCAGATGATAAGTTTACTGTATTATTTTGTGAACATGGTCAGGTAACTATTAATGATGTTTTATCTTTAAATGAATCAGATATGTTAATCTGTAAACATTTAAGTAAAGATTATGTAATTAAAAATATGTATTTTGAAAGCGGAAGTAAAATCCATGCCTTTATATAAAAAACTAGATGTAAACCAAGAATCTACAATCAACGAACCTTTACTAGAAACAACAATAGAAAAGGCAACTGGTGGTAATGTTAGAACGACTGGCACTAGATTGGTACAAAAAAATATTGTTGTTAGATGTTTACCTAACATATATTATAATAGTATTGCTGAAGGTGAAGGTCCTATATTTAATAATAGTGCTGTGCCTGAATATTGTAGAACTAATTTATCTGTACAGGTAATATGGAATAATGGTATTCAATGGAATTTAAATAGTGGAGAGAGTGTTAGTTTACCTGCTGGTTCTTATCAAACTTTAAATGATAAAAATAATTTTGTTATTAAATATAAAAATGAAGTACAGAAAACTCAACAAGGTACACTTTTAGATAATATTACATACGATGGTGAAGAAATATATTTCCCAGGTGAATCACAATACACACAAAAAGACGCAAACTTTAATGGCGGATTTTATTTCTTTCTAGGTATTATTCACGATATTACATATTCAGCACAAGCTTGGTATCCAAGAATTATCAATCACTATACAAATATGGGAGATAGTACCATTAAAATAGTTAAAGATGATAATGCTATACAACATTTTCTATTTGTAACCTCAGGAACTTTGAATGTGAGTGAGGGGTTAAAACAAAGAAACTTTAAAAAAGAGGCTTGTCTCTTATTACAAAAAAATAAAGAATATACATTATCACAAATTGGTGATGAAATAATGAATGTTTATGAATTTAAATCTGTTAAAAAAACCACTACTGACTAAAAGAGGCCTGAATAATGTAAAACTAGCAGGTAGAGAGGCGTGGGAGTCCACAGTTTTTCAACTTGCAATTTACACACTTACGATATGTTTTTTATTATTCTATCCTGTTAATTATATTCTAGCGCCTTTTACTTCTATTTCAGTCTCACTTATTATGGGATTTGCAATCGGTATATTTTTGCATAGAGGGTTTGTACATAATCAATTTAAGACTTATTCATTCTTACAGAAACCTGCCTTATTTATTGCAAGTATGGTAATGTTTACTACATCTATTCGTTGGTCTTTTGCTCATATGTATCATCATAAATTTGTTGATACAGACAAAGACCCACACAACCCTATGAGTATCGGTCTTATAGGTTCTGCCTTTCCTATATTCTGGAATAAGTTTCCAGTATCTATGAAAGATATGTTAAGACTCAAGAAACATTTTAAAGACCCATATCATAAGTTTATGGAAAGATACTTTTCTTTTGTTGTGATTGCATTTTATGGTTCACTTGCATTGATAAGTTTTGAATTCTTTGTTTACTTTGTATTGGGTTGTGCATTGACTAATGTATTTGTTGCTATGGTAAATCAACTTCACGCCTGGGGCAATCCCGAAGGTGTTTTGTGGTCGTTGATATCTGGCGGAGAGGGATTTCATAATAAGCACCATGAGAATATGAGAGACTATCGAGACGGTAGTCCTTTTATCTGGTTTATAGAAATGGTAAAACGAAATGAACGAAGATGAAAGATTAAAAAAATTAATGAGAGCAGGGTTACACAGCCCTAAAACTGATTATAAGTTATTCATTAAAGAAGAAAACTGGCGTGCTAAACCTAAAGAACCTAAAGAAACAGATATTAAATATAAACAAATAGTAAAAGATTTAAAAGAGCAAGATCCTACTCAATGTGAATTCTTTAGAAGTCCTTGGAAATATAATGAGAGTTCAGTTGAAATAAAAACTGATAAAGATTATATTAAAAGATTAGAAGAAATGCTTGAGG